>MDTA01043257.1_pt1 | contig 13169 bp, 12 predicted proteins | sample 811151 | NCBI WGS metagenome assembly MDTA01 (sample SAMN05326648, study PRJNA326480) | marine metagenome | isolation source: seawater | place: Indian Ocean: South | collected 2010 | reverse complement strand
GTAATAATAAAAACAAAATTATTAAAGCTATTAAGTTAAGATTTGATGGCATCATGTACGATGGATCAAGTTTAAAGCTGATCGATAATATTAAAAATTCAAATGAAATATTTAGAAAAATAAAAAATAAAAATATAGTCTTGGAAACGGAAGTAGGCACCATTCACAATCAAAAAGACTACGATATAAAATCAAAATACAACCCATTAACATACCCAGATTTAAAAATGTTCATAAAAAAAACAAAATTTCATATAATTGCGATAGCTGCAGGAAATAGCCATGGATTAAATAAATCTAATATAGATTTAGAAATATACAAGTATGCTATTAAACTTGATAAAAAAATTAAATTAGTTTTCCATGGTGCATCAGGCAACAAAATAAATTATATAAAAAAAATTTCTAAATTAAATTTGGTTAAAATTAATTACTCATCGATCCTTAAAAAGGAAATGAATAGGTTATTTTCGAGTTATAACAAAAAATTCAAATTGTTTGACCAAATCCAATTTGAAAATTTCATAAAAGAAAATTTAATTAAATTTTTTTCTAAACTATTAAAAAGTTATAAATAAATGTACTTAGTTATTAATTTGGGATTAAAATCAATTAGAGGAATAATTTTTAATGAAAATGGTAAAAACGTTTATAGCAAAAGTTTTTATGTAAAAACCCATATAAAAAACAGTCATGTAGAACAAGATCCAAATGAATATAAAATTTATTTAGAAAAAATATTAAAAAATTTAAATCAAAAAAAATTTATAAAAAAAATTCGATATATATCTACAACAACAAGTGCATCCTGTTTGTTGTTAATGAGTAAAAAAGGTAATTTATTATCCAAAACTTTAATGGTACTAGATAGTCGAACAAAAGAATACGCAAAAAAATTAAATAATAAAATTAATAAAAACAAATTTGATATAGATGATCAAGCTTTAAAAATTTTATGGTTTCAAAAAAACTCATTGTATAAGAATAGATCAAAATACGTTCTAAACTCTGGGGATTATTTAAACTATTTATTTACAAAGAAAATTATTACTGACAAACTTAACTATAAAAAAATTTATAATAATAAATATAAAATTATAGAAAAATTAAGCAAAACCAAATTATCAAAAAATATTTTATTTCCTAAACCTCTAGAAATAGGATCAATACTCGAAATAGATAAATTCTTAATAAAAAAATACAATTTTAATAAAGATATAAAATTTATTTTAACTACTTACGATGCAATATGCGCTACTATTGGTTCAACAAATTCAACTATTCCATTTCATAATATTTCTGAAGTTTCAGGTACAGTTACATCGGTAAGATTAATTACTAATAAGCTTCCTAAAATAAAAAATAAAAAACTCAAAATTTCTCCAATCCCCTTTTTAAATATTTATATAGTTTGAACATCAAATAACCTAGGTGGTGGAATGATTGGCTGGATTAAAGATTTTTTTTTAAACAAAATAAATTTTAAAACAATTGAAATATATTTTAAAAAAGCACAAAACAGTTTTATTATTTTGCCCTTTATTTTTGGTGACAGATATCTTGGAATTGATCCAAGTAACGGTGCTTCTTTATTTGGAATAAAAAGAAACACTACAATACATGACTTTATTAAATCCTGTATTCTTTCAATGGGTTTCATGTCACAAAGATATATTGATGACTTGAGTTCAGAAGGATTTAAAATTAAATCTATAACTTTAAGCGGGGGTTTATCCAGATTGACATTTATTAATAAAATTAAAGCATATATTTTTAAAAAAAACACCTACGTTTGTAAAGAATTTGAAAGTACATCATATGGTTGTTTCCTTCTAATGAAGGCAAAAATAAAAAATATTGAATTTAAAGAACTAATAAAAATAATTTATAAAAAAAAAATAATAATTAAAAATAAAAAAAATTTTGATTATGAATATCAAATTTTTAAAAATACTTTAAAAAATTTTATTAAAAATAAAAACAAGATTAACAAAAATCAAAATAATAATCTCGAGGTATGTTTATAATGTTAATTATTGATAAAATTTTAAATTTCCAAGAAAAATTTAAGTTAAAAGAAAAAAATATTATAATTGTATCAAGTGTTTCAATAATAAAAAAAAATATTATAAAAAAATTTATAAAATCTATTTCAAACAATAACTATTTAAGATTTTATTCAAATGTAAAGCCTGGCGCATATTTAAAAGATTTAAATAAATTATTGAAATATAAAACCCCAGATATCATTATTGCTATTGGTGGTGGCTCAGTAATTGACATTTCAAAAGCATTTTCTTGTTTAAAATTAAACACTGAAAAAGAATTAGAACTAAAAAAAATTAATAAAATAAAATTAATTGTAATACCCACAATATCAGGCTCTGGTGCAGAAAGCTCTAAAGGAGCGATTTTAAAAACAGAAAGTAATAAGAAAATTGCTTATCGGTCAACGCATTTAATACCTGATCATGTAATTTTGGATTTCGCACTTTTACAAACTGCGCCAAAAAAATTAAGATGTGAATGTTTATTTGATTGTCTTTCTCATGCAATAGAAACGTACTTATCCAAAAAGAGTTTGAATAAAACAAAAAAAACTTCCGTAAAATGTATAAAAGATTTATTAAAGATTAATTACAAAAATATAGACCATATTAAAAATCAAAAAATTATTTCAATCAATTCCTTTAAAATGGGAATAAACTTAGCAAAAAGTACAACATGCTTACCCCATAGAATTCAATATTCATTATCAAAACACACAAATATGACACACGCTCAATCAATTATAGCTTTGTACAAAGGTTGGCTTGAAATTGTTTCCAAAACAGAAAAATTTAAGCAATTAGAAAAAAAGGTAACCTTAAATAAAAATCTGAAAGATCAAATTAAAAAATTAAAAAAAAATTTATACCTCAAACATAACTTAAAAAAGTTAAAATTAGACAAGAAAAAAATAAACTTAATTACAAAAAATACTAAGGGGACATTAAGCTTAGATCCTTGTTTTCAATCAAAACAAACAATAAAAAAAATTATAGAGTTATCATTATGATGGGTGTTGTAATGGCTGCTGGCAAAGGTTCAAGAATCTCAAAAGTAACCAATAACAAACCAAAATCTTTTCTTGAATTAAAAAAAAAATTTACAATTATTGACTATCAAATTGATATTTTAAGAAAGTTAAAAATAAAAAAAATTTTAATTATTGTTGGTTATAAAAAAAATCTTTTTGAAAAAAAGTTTAATAACGAAAAAGATATTAAATTAATTTTCAATAAAAATTGGAAATATGATAATGTGCTTTCATCTTTTTCAACGGCTTTACCAAATATAAAAGATAGTTTTATATTTCTTCATGCAGATTCTTTAACAGATTTAGATGTTTATTATAAATTAAAAAAAAATAATGAAATATGTTTAGCGTACAAGAAAAAAAAATGTGGATACGAAGAAATGAAAATTTTTAAAAAACTTAAAAAAATTTATCTATCAAAAAAAATGATAAATAAAGAATACCTTGGTGAATTTATGGGTATAGCTTATATCCCAAAAAAATGTCTAGGAAAGTTAAAATTAGGAATTAACATATTAAAAAAACATAAAAATTTTAATAACTATTATTTTGAGGAATTGATTAATTATATTAGTCGTGAAACCAAATTTGTATTAAAAATATTAGATATTAAAAACCACAACTATCAAGAAATAGATTTCTATAGTGACTATATAAAAGCGCTAAAAATTTTTAATAAATGATTTTAAAAAGCTTTTTTAAAAATACAAATATTCTTCTTAAAGAGAAATTTGACTTGATTATATTTTCAGAAGGAGAACATTATCAGAAAATATACTATGACATTATAAAAAAATTAAAATCAAAAATTAAAATTTTATATTTAACTATTGATAAAAACGAAAAATTAGACTTAGACAATATAAAATTTATTTACATTGGAAGTGGTTTAAAAAGACAATTATATCTAAATTTGCTATCTGGGAAAATTTTTTTGACAACCACGCCAGATATAGGAAACAACGAAATATTAATTTCAAAAAAAATCTCAAAATACTTCTACATATTCCATTCTGCAGCAAGTACACATAAATTATATAACGAAAATGCATTCGATAACTTTGATGTGATTATGGTTAACGGAAACTATCAAATAAATGAACTAAAAAATTTAGAAGTAGCTAATTCTTCAAAAAAGAAAAGGTTTCTTAAAACAGGTTATGTATATTTTGATTATTTACATCAAAATAAATCTAGAGAAATGAATAATAAAATATTGATAGCCCCTAGTTGGAATAATAATAAAAACAATTTTACATCAAATATTTGTGAAAATTTGATATCAAATTTACTTTCAAATGACTATCAAGTTATTTTTAGACCTCATCCTGAGCAAATTAAAAGAGAAGGAGATGTAATAGAAAAAATCAAATTTTTGTTTAAAGAAAATAAAAATTTTAATTTAGATACTGAAAGATCAAATTTAAACTCACTAAATCAATCAAAAATGTTAATTACCGATAATTCTGCAATTGCAATCGAATTTTTATTAATTTTAAAGAAACCTGTTCTCTACATGAATTATCAAGATAAATTAAATAATTTTAATCATAACAAAATCAATAATGAAAAACTTGAAGATACTGTTAAGTCAAAATTTGGTTTTTCGCTAAACTTAGAAAGAAAAAATTTTGATAATATTAAAAATTCAATATTAGAATGCGAGAGAGAGTTTGAAAAAGAAAAACTAAAAATTGATGAATTTTTAATTAATAATTTTTTTAATTTTGGTAAAGTTGCAGATAAAGCAGCAACACAAATTATTGATTTTTTGAATCATCAAGATTAGCTTTTTTTTCTTTTTCATGATTTTTTCTCTTAAAAAGTTTTTTTAAAAAATTTTTCAATTTTTCTTTAAAAAACGAAAGCCAAGTTATGACACCCACAATTCCAGCTGCAATAGCTTGTAGTATTATACTTCCTGTGCCAGGATCTAAATATGCATATGAATGATTTTGAAATATGAAAAAAAATATAATAAAAAGTATGGAAACTTTTTTAATAACAGATAATTTATTCATAACCTAAATTTATTAATGTCAATAACTATAAGCATAATAAGATTTTATTCAAAATACTATATTTATTTTTTTTTAAATATAATTTTTTTTTTACAACCAATCAGTTCTTTTTTAAAAGATGAAACCTTAACAAACTTTTTTTTTACTTTTTTTTATATTATAGTAATCCTTCATGCTCAATTCTTTTTAATTAGCTATATATCCTCAAAAATTAAACAAAAAAAAATTGAAAAATTTTTACTTACTTTATGTTTATCTTTAAATTTTATTTGTATTTATTTTCACGTATCTAATTTTTACGCAAGTTTAAATGTCAATTATAAGTTATTTACAATTATACCAATTATAATTTTTTTTTATTTTCTCTATACAATAATTAATTTTAATACAAAAACTAAAATAATATTTAGAAATATTTTGTTAACAATAATCTTAGTTCAAATCTATATTGGATATAATTCATTCACTGAAAATAAAATTAATAAAGCTGTAAAAAAAGTTTCATACGATCATTATCCTGATGATATTAAATTTGTCAAAAAGCCAAAAATATTTATTTTTATAATGGATGCATTAACTCCAAAGATGATAGTTGAAAAAAAGTTAGGTTTCGAACCAAATTATTCAAAATATTTGAATAGCAAATTTAAAAAATTTGATTTTGTAATGACTGACTTTGCAAGCACAATATCTACTTTAAATTCTCTTTTATACTTAAATGCTGAATTATGGGTAAAAGATAAAAATAGAAATAAATTATATAATGGCTTATATGAAAGTCCGTTATTTGATATTTTCAAAAAAAATAATTATAAAATATCAACTTTTTCTAGCGTTAGTCAGTTCAATTCCTTAAGTAAATACATAGATTTTAATTCTTTCAAAAATTACGGGAATGAATTTATAAATTTTTATCGACCAAATTTCTGTAACTGGATTGGAAAAGCTTTTTTTATAAGATATTATGGGGTGTGCTACTTTTATAAGCTTATCTCAAACAAATATCATTTAGGAAATTTCAGTTTAGAGTTTATATCTTCACATTCTGATAATTGGTTAAGTATTTCATATTTCCCATATCCTTCACATGTAGCAACAAAAATAACAGACGAAAAAAGTTTAAAAAATTACAGAGAGTTATTTTTAGAAAGAGACAAATTAGCTACAGAAATACTCAAAGAAAGCTACAACGAAATAGAAAAAAATACTGATAACTTTATTATTTTAGTATTGGGTGATCATGGTCTAATGACATCAAATCCAAACAAATTTGACAGTTCAGTATACGATTACGAAACAATAGAAGATACCTATGTCGTTGCAGCATATAGAAAAGATAGTAAAAATATATGTGATAAGTTTTTTGAAGATTCAAATATTACTTCTCCTACTCTAATTATCAATGCCCTTATCAATTGTTTAGCAGGTAATAATGTTCTTTCGAATAATTCAAATAAAAATAAAATTTTTATAAGGACTGGATACGATAAAAATTACAAAGAAATATTTGAGGAAAAATTTTTCAATAAAGAAAAATTTATTAAAAAGTACAAACAATATTAAATATTATAAGCTTTTTTCCATGCATGGTATAATAGTTTTGAATATTTGTTTCTATTTTGATCATTGTTTGTATACCATCTTCTTATATTAAAGGATAAACCTTTTTTTTCCTTCACTATTGGATAATTTTTTTTATTATTTTTACTCAATAAATCTAATAATATTTTTTTTTGCATAAAATTATTTATTTTTAATTCAGGTGGGAGACTAAATCCAAATTCTATTATCCTTTTATCTAAAAAAGGACATCTATTTTCAATGCCCAAAGAGCTGCTCATTCTATCACCCATTTGTAAAAGACCAGGCATAATTAATTTAAAATCTATAAATCCCATAGCATTTATGGGATCATCAAATAAATCAAAATACTTTTTTATAATCTCTTTTATATAATTAAAATCCTTTCCTTTAGAAATTAAGATCGAATAATTATCTACATAAGAATTATTAATTTTCTTAAACAACGGTGTATAACTAGGAAAAGTTTTATTAGTATAATATTGTTTTGCAATTGGTATATATCTTACATAGCCTCCAAATATTTCGTCTGCTCCCTCTCCAGATATAACCACTTTGATTTTATTTTTTTTTGCTTTTTGAGCTAATTTCAATAAAGGATAAGAAGATAATGATCCTACAGGAAAATCTAAATGATATGCTATTTTTTTAATATTTTTGTTGAAATCACTTAAATAATTTTTTTTGTCGTCAAAATAAATAAGTTTTTTATAATTATTAAAAATTCGCAATAAAGTAGAATCAACACCTCGAGAATAATACAAGCCAACGTTTACGTCACTTCTATTTCTTAATCTTATTGAGTCTCTCAATAAAAAATTGAGTTCATCATGTGCATCTTTCAAATAAATTTTTCTTTTTTTAAACTTCCAGTACTCAATTAATTGAGTTTTTCTATTTTTTACATTAATTTTTAAATAATGGGCAGGCTTTAATTGCTTCACACCTTTCCATAATGTTTTTTCGAAACAGTACTGGAAATGATTATAAAATTTATTGTTTTTAATTATCGGTTTTTGAGCAAATTTTAATGATTTAGCCTCTGAAGAGAAAAAAAAGCCGTCCTTGTTACTTGTGTAATATAAAGGTTTTTCGCCAGCAATATCTCTTGCTAAATATAGGTAATTTTTTTTTTTATCATAAACACAGAAGGCATACATGCCATTTAGTTTTTCAAATACATTTTCTCCCCATTTTTTCCAGGCATTAAACAATACTTCAGTGTCTGAATTTGAGCGAAATTTAAAACCATATTTTTTTAACTCTTGTCTCAACTCTATATAATTATATATTTCCCCATTAAATAATAATACAAAGTTATCATCAAAAAATGGAACTAAATTTTTTGACTTAAGATCAATTATCTTTAACCTTCCCATTCCTAGTGAAATATTTTTATCTAAATAAAACCCATCCTCATCAGGAGCTCGATGACTTTGAGTCTCGATCATTTTATTTATTAAATTTAATTTTTTTGGATTAGAAGAAATAATACCACTAATACTACACATAATTATTTTTTTTATAATATTTTTTATACCATGTAATAAATTTTAATATCCCATATTTTAAATTATCTGACTTTTTTAATTTATAATGAGACTTAAATTTTTTAACATTTGCATAAGTTTTTTCAACATCACCATCTTGTAACTCTATATATTTTTTTTTTGCTTTTTTATTTAATATTTTTTCAATTACACTGATAAAACTCATTAATTTTCTAGGCTTACCATTTGCTAAATTATAAATTTCATATTTTTTTCTTTTAATACTTTTGTTTTTTTTATTTTTTATGACCGAAAGTATTCCGTCCACAATATGATCTATGTAAGAGAAATCTCTTGTGTGATTACCATAATTATAGATTTCTATTTCTTTTCCATTTAATATGTGATTCACAAATTTAAAATATGCCATATCTGGCCTTCCCCATGCTCCGTATACTGTAAAAAATCTTAATCCTGTTATTTGCAAATTGTATAAATGGCTGTAACTGTGAGCTATAATTTCATTACATCTTTTTGTTGATGCATATAAACTTACAGGTGATACTGCTTTATCATTTTCGGAAAATTTAATTTTTTTGGTTTTACCATAAATACTGCTAGAACTTGCAAAAATAAAATGATCTATTTTATTTTTTTTACAGACTTCTAGTAAATTTACGAAACCCTGTATATTGCTTTTAATGTATGGGTTTGGATTTTTGAGCGAATATCTCACTCCAGCTTGTGCTGCAAGATTAATTACAATTTTAAAATTATGTTTTTTAAATATTTTTTTTAGAAAACTAATATTTTCTAAATCAGCTTTATAAAATTTAAAATTCTTACTGTAAGAATTTTTTTTTAGATCATTTAATCTATCTTTTTTTAGCTTTACGCTATAATAATCGTTTAAATTATCTAGGCCCACAACGTAATGACCATTTCTCAAAATTTCTTTAACTGTATGATAACCAATAAAGCCTGCTGCGCCTGTAATGAGTATGTTCATTTGTTAAATTTAAAAATTCTTTGTGTATAATAACTGATTTGTGATACCATTTGATTTAATTTCTTAATTGAACGATATAATGTATAAAAGACAATCTTTAAAGAAAAGTGATCAAAAAATATGAAAAAAAACCTTGAAAAACTTTTTAAAAATGAATTTAGTGAAATAAAATCTCTTCTAGACACTAATTATTTTATCAATAATTCAAATTTTATTGAATTATGTAAAAATTCAATAAAATGCATTAACAATGGTGGAAAAATATTACTTTACGGCAATGGAGGTAGTGCTGCCGATGCTCAACATTTAGCAGCAGAATTGGTGGTAAAATATAAGAAGAAAAGAAAACCTATATCTGCAATTGCATTAACAACAGACACATCAGTTTTGACCGCACATTCAAATGATTTTCATTTTGATACAATTTTTTCAAGACAGATAGAAGCCTTAGGGAATAAAAACGACATATGTATAGCAATAACTACCTCGGGTAATAGTAAAAATTTAATTGAAGCAGCTAAAATTTGCAAGTCTAAGAAAATTAAAAGTTTTTGTTTTACTGGTAATAACGGAGGAAAATTATCCAAATATACAGATTATCCAATAATAATAAAATCAAAAACGACTTCGGTTATTCAGGTTATGGAAATATGCATAGGTCAAATATTATGTAACATGCTTGAAGATAATTTGAAATGAGTTCAAAATCTATTGTGATTTTGGCTGGGGGAAAAGGCAAAAGATTAAGAAGTATAACAAAAAATCAAATACCAAAGCCTCTTGTAAAATTAAATAATAAGCCCTTTTTAGATTTATTGTTAAATTATTTATCTAAGTTCAAAATAAATAAAATTTATATCATAGCAGGCTACAAAGGTCATAAAATTAAAAAACTTTTTGATAAGAAAAAAATAAAAAATACTACAATTGAATGTTTAATAGAAAAAAAACCTCTTGGAACTGGAGGTGCATTAAACTTAATTAAAAATAGAATAAAAAAAAAGTTCATATTGATAAATGGTGACACTTTTTTTAAGATTAATATGGATAAAATTTTTAATTATTCTTTAAATAACAGTATTGGTTTATGTATTCTTACAAAACAAGTTCAAAATTCTGAAACTGTAAAGTTATTAAATATGAATGTATTAAAAAAAAAAATTATTTTTGTAAAAAAATCGAATTATATTAATTCTGGAACTTATTTATTATCAAATAAAATTTTTAAATATTTAAACTTAAAAAATCAGTCTCTTGAAAATGATATTCTTCCAAAACTCATAAAAAGGAGAAAAATTTTAGGAATTAAGAAAAATGCAATATTCTTTGATATAGGCACGCCCAAAACTATTAAAAAGGCTAAAAAAATAGTTAATTCTATAAAAATTTGAAATTATTATTTTATTTTATATTTAGATTTTAAATATACGGATAATCTTAAAGCCAAATTAATTAAAGAAAATGTAGGATTTGAATTGCCTGTAAAATTTAAAACTGAGTTATCACAAATATAAAGATTATTTACACTGTGTAATTTAAGATTTTTATTAACTACAGAATCTGAAACATTATTACCAATCCTGCATGTATTTGAAAAATGAGCTCCTGATGAAAAATTTTTATTTTTGAATTTAACAATTTTAAAATTTTTTTTAAAAATTTTAGATAATATTTTTTGTGAATAATTGATTTGTCTTATTTCAAAATTAGAAAATTTAAAATTTACATTTGGTATAATTCTCCCAAATTTATCTTTTTTTGATGATAATTTTACTGAATTTTTGTCATTAGTTTTAGTTTCCAACCAAATTTCAAAAGATGCTTTTTTTGAAGGTTTGATATTAAAAACTAACTTTTTACTTAATAAGTATATACTTTTAAAAGATAAAGTTTTTAATAAAGTATAAAAATTTAAAAAATTTTTTTTATTTAAAAAATTTTTAATACTTTCTATAATTTTAAGATACATATCATCATAAATTTTTCTAAGTATAATACAAAAATTTCCCTCTATTAACTTACTTTGAATAAAGCCTAAACGTGAGTACACTTTTCCATTTAAATCTAAATCAAAAATGTGTTCACTATCTTTTATTTCTATCTGCCCTACTTCTCCTTTATAATGATCATTAATTCCTTTTCCTATTTTGTTATATGAGTTTTTGAATTTTTTTAATTTTGATTGAAGTAAAATTCTAGGAGTTTCTATTGCTCCAGAACAAAGAATAAAAATATCAGCATAAAATTTTTTTTTTATTTTTTCTTTAGTATCGAAGTAATTTAAAAAAATAACTTTATCGTTTTTTATAAAAAAATCTAAAACACACGCATTATTAATTAATTTAAGTTTTTTTTTACGTTCTAAATCTAAGAAGATATTTTTTGTTTGAAAAGGTTTTCGTTGAACTAAAAAATATTTCTCTTTAAAAAAATTACTATTAAGGCATTTTTTGTAAATAGAACTAGAAGATATTAATTTGGTATTTTTAAATCTATTTTTAATTCTCAAAAAAGATAAGGATAAATTCTGGTATTTATTATAAATTTTTAAAAAATTAATACCTAATTTCTTAAATTTCTTTAAATCAGGATTATCAAAAGTAGTTAAAACTCCGTGCCATAAATTTGAACCACCACCCCAGCCATGAAATTGAAATTCATTTTTTTTAACATTTAATACATTTGATTTATTAATTTTAAGATATTTATTTTTGTGTATTTTTGAAATATCTCCAATATCTATTACATTAACATCAAAACCCTTTTTTAAAATATTTTTGGCTAAAACAGCAGAAGCAAAGCTACTACCTACAATACAGATTTTCATATTAATTTTTATAACCTTTATAACAACAACCAGGCCATTTTGTTTTTTTTAAATCAATAAATGAATTTTTCTCAAACCATTTAGTTACTTCGAGATCAGTATGACAACTTGCAAATTTATGTGATAATAAATCAAAAGTATCTAATAATGACCAATTTTTATCTTTATAAATTAATGCAGGGAAAATTGAGTATCTAAATATGCCTAATCCTTTAAATTTAAATATTTTCGCAATAAAAAAGTAAATATTTACAACTATGAGTGAGTAAATAAGAACTGGGTAATATGAAAATAAATATTTTAATAGGTTAAAAATCTTTCTCCAAAAGAAAACCAAAGGTTCATTATAAGGACTATCTTTAGAGTAAACGCTTACTGCAAAAGATCCATTTTTTTTTAAAACTCTATAAGTTTCTGAAAAAGCTGCTTCAGGATTCTTGCTATGATGTAATACACCAATAGAAAAAGCATGATCAATAGATGAATTTTTAATTGGTAAATTTTCAAAATCAGATTGGATAATGAGTGCATTTTTGTGATTTTTATTTAAATTTTCATAAATTTGATCAACTGAATTTGAAACCTCAATACAAATAACCTTGCTTCCATTTTCAATCAAGATATCTGCAAACCGTCCAGATCCAGCACCTATATCTAAAAATATTTTATCTTTATTCATTTCATCTTTAAAATCTGTAATTGAATGAAACATTTTTTTAGTATGCCACTCCATTGGTAATCCAATATTCTGATCTTCAAACTGTAGCTTATTCCACTTTTTCCACTGAAAATTAAATGAATGTTTTAAGTCATTTTTTTTTACAAATCTTGGAATACCGCTAATAATTTTATAGTGTGAGTTTTGGTTCTTTAAATATCCATCTATAATAAATGCTCCATGTTGCTTAATAACCTTAAGTTCCAGATCTTCGCCTGTGAACGGGTCACAAATAATATTTAAAAATGATATATGCATAAATAAAATTTAAAATTTTTTAATCTCATTTATAAATCCGTTAATAGTTTTATCAGCAGTAAAATGATAAAATTTTTTGGAGTGTATAAATTTTTTAATATTATTCATGTAATCTAGATATTTATTTTCATCAATATTTTTTATAAATTTTAAAGCCTCAATTTCTGTTTTAAATTTACTTAAATC
>MDTA01144324.1_pt1 | contig 13170 bp, 8 predicted proteins | sample 811151 | NCBI WGS metagenome assembly MDTA01 (sample SAMN05326648, study PRJNA326480) | marine metagenome | isolation source: seawater | place: Indian Ocean: South | collected 2010 | reverse complement strand
TGCTGGGTCTGCCCTTGCACGGTGAGATCAATCAGCAGAGGGCGGAGAGCCAGCAGCTGCTGACGATTCACCATCACCCCATTCAACCTGGAACGACTGCTCAGCCGATCCTCCTGACGTCGCCATTCACGGCTGACCACGAGCTCCTCCTCTCCCTCAGCTAGCTGCTGTTCCTCCAGCCAGCGCAGGGCGGCCCTGCCAGGACGAAACGTCGCTTCAATCACTGCTCGCTCACAGCCGGAACGCAACAACCGCACAGCCGCACTGGCCTGAACACCTCCCAGGGCCGCATCCAAGGCGTCAAGAAGAATCGATTTGCCCGCTCCCGTTTCACCGGTCAGCACAGAAAAACCTCGGTCAAACGCCAGCTCCAGGCTGTCGATCAGGGCAATGTTTTCAAGTCTCAAACCGGTGAGCACAGCAGAACCCGGTGGTGATGCCGACCGTAGCGGCGGCTCAGCTCGTTTAGAAGGGGGGAGATAAGGCATTCAGGCCTGTGGCCCCACAAGAACTCGGAGATTTCATCGAAGCCGCCGGTCTGCTCACGTATGACCCGGTCGAAATCACGCGCATCTACGCAGGACACCCCCAGCGACTGCTGCGGCGCCTCTGGCAAACCCTGGTACCGATTGGCCTGCTGCTGATCGGCATTGGCTTCGACTGGTTTTTTGGGCTGCTGAAGGATCAGCAGCGCGCCAGAAGCCGTGCGCGCGAATGCGCCGAGTTGCTGGTGGATCTTGGTCCCGCCTTCATCAAAGCTGGACAGGCTCTGTCGACCCGACCCGACATCGTTCCGCCCGTTCTGCTGGAGGAACTGGCGCAACTGCAGGATCAACTCCCTGGTTTCGACAGTGATCTGGCCATGGCCTGCATCGAGGAAGACCTCGGTGGTCCCGTCGACAGCATCTATGCCGAACTGGACCGTGAGCCGATCTCAGCGGCCTCGCTCGGACAAGTCCACAAAGGGGTTTTGAAGGATGGCCAACGCGTGGCCGTGAAAGTTCAACGCCCGGGACTGCGTGAACAGATCACTCTGGATCTGTACATCGTGCGCAATATCGCTGCCTGGCTCAACAGCAACATCGGTCTGATCCGCAGTGATCTGGTTGCCCTGATCGATGAATTGGGTCGGCGGGTGTTCGAGGAGATGGACTACCTCAACGAAGCGGGCAACGCGGAAAAATTCTGTGAGCTCCACCGACACAACCCCCGCATCGCGGTTCCCCGGATTTACCGAGAAGCCACGAGCCGAAGGGTGCTGACGATGGAATGGATCGACGGCGTCAAACTCACCAATCTCGAAGCAGTGCGCGAGCTCGGGATCGATCCCGACGACATGGTGGAAGTGGGTGTGAACTGCAGCCTGCAGCAACTTCTTGAGCATGGCTTTTTCCACGCTGACCCCCACCCTGGCAATCTCCTAGCCCTGTCCGACGGGCGACTTTGTTATCTCGATTTCGGGATGATGAGTGAGGTGACGCGAGAATCCCGCACTGGCTTGATTCAGGCCGTTGTTCACCTGGTGAACCGCAACTTCGGCAAACTCTCCAAGGATTTCGTCAGCCTCGGCTTCCTCGCTGAAGACGTAAACCTCGAACCGATTGTTCCGGCCTTCGAGACTGTGTTCAGTCAGGCACTGGAAGCGGGCGTCAGCCGGATGGACTTCAAAGCAGTGACCGACGACCTCTCCGGGGTCATGTACAAGTTCCCATTCCGAGTTCCCCCGTACTACGCCCTGATCATCCGATCACTGGTAACGCTGGAAGGCATCGCATTAAGCGTGGATCCCGACTTCAAAATTCTCGGAGCGGCTTACCCCTATTTCGCGCGCCGCCTGATGGAAGATCCAGATCCTCAACTGAGGCAAAGCCTCAAGGAGATGCTGTTCGACGGCGACATTTTCCGCTGGACACGCCTAGAAAATCTGATGGCCAGTGCAGCCAGCCAGGACCAATTGGATCTAGAGATCCTTCTGGATCAAGTTCTTGATTTCCTGTTGTCAGCCAACGGAGGGATGTTGCGACATCAGCTTGTGGAAGCTGCAGCCGACCAGCTCGATTCGCTGGGATGGATGACCCTTCAACGCCTGGGCCGTCGCCTGCCACGGCCCCTGCAACCGCCCTTGCTGATGCAGGCGAACTCGGAGTTCAATCAGAACGCTTACCTCGACCTTGAGCCGATACGGCAACTCGTGCATGTGCTGCAGCAACTTCCTGGCTTCACCCCTGATCTGCTGTTCAGCCGCTTGCCAAGACTGATGCGAGAACCTGATGCACGACGCATGGGCGTCGAGCTCGCTCAAGGATTGGCCGAACGTGGAGTTGTCCGGTTGGTTAAAGCGGCAGCAGGAGTCTCCCCCTAGATTCCGAGCGCTTCGATCTGGCCATGTCTGCACGATCACGCCTTCGGCGGCAAGCCCTTGCAACAGGTTCAGCACTCGCAATTAGTGTTCTGAGCTGCTTCCAACCTGCCCATGCCGCCAAGGATGTGGCCCTCGTCAGTGGTGCATTCATCCGTTCGATCAGCGTGGCCGATTTGTCCTACCTGGCTGAAACCGGAGAAGCTCGAGGACTCCTCGCGAATCTTCTGAAATTGAGCCGGCAGGATCCAGCAGAAGTCGCAAACCTCCTGAATCAGGAGATCGACTTACCACTGGTGTTGACCAGCCGACTGATGTCAACACGGATCGGCGAAGTGATCCTGACACGCGTTGCCAGAATCATTTATCCCCTGAAAGTGCCGGCCCCGTCAGTAAGCGTGCCGGCCATCCGCGCCGGAGTGATTAACGGCATGCAGATCGGAGAGGGAGGCCTAACCGCCATCAAATTTCTCGAGGCCTACCCTGCCGAGGTGATGGAGATCAACATTCCAGCGCTGATGGCTGTAATCGAAAAAGCTGAATCCATTGCCGGATTGGTGCAGTTCTTCTCTGACTCTCCGCTGGATGGTCTGAAGGACGGCGGCAACTAAAGGACGGCAGCTGGACCAGGGAGCAGGGCCTGCAACATAGATTCCTGAAGAAGATTGCCCGCCGCAGGTGTCACTGCTCAACAGCCTCCGTCGCCGTTTCTCCCCGACTCCTGTCATGCAGGACTGGCCAGGGCTGATTGAGGCCTACCGATCCTGGTTGCCTGTGAGTGACTCCACGCCTGTGGTGACCTTGCGCGAAGGCGCAACTCCGTTGATCCCGGTCCCTTCCATTGCCGAGCGGATCGGCAAAGGCGTGAAGGTCTACGTGAAGTACGACGGACTGAATCCCACGGGTTCTTTTAAAGATCGGGGCATGACGATGGCCATCAGCAAGGCCAAGGAGGCCGGCTGTGAAGCGGTGATCTGTGCCAGCACGGGCAATACATCCGCAGCGGCGGCCGCCTATGCCCGCCGTGCCGGCATGCGTGCCTTCGTGCTGATTCCGGATGGCTATGTCGCCCAAGGCAAGCTGGCGCAGGCACTGGTCTACGGCGCTGAAGTGCTGGCGATTCGCGGAAACTTCGACCGTGCACTGGACATCGTGCGTGAAGTCTCCGACCAATACCCGGTCACCCTTGTGAATTCGGTGAATCCCTACCGATTGCAGGGACAAAAAACAGCAGCCTTTGAGTTGATCGATGCCCTCGGTGACGCTCCGGACTGGTTGTGCATCCCGATGGGCAACGCCGGAAACATCACGGCTTACTGGATGGGTTTCCAGGAGTATCACCAAGCCGGTCGAAGCCGCACCCTGCCTCGAATGATGGGTTTTCAGGCCAGTGGGTCAGCCCCCTTGGTGAACGAAACCACCGTCGCAGATCCTGAAACCATCGCCACAGCCATTCGCATCGGCAATCCCGTCAATCGCGAGAAAGCGATCGCTGCCCGTGCCGCCAGCAATGGCGCTTTCCTAGATGTGACCGATGACGAAATCATCGAGGCCTACAAATTGCTCGGTGGGCAGGAAGGCGTGTTCTGTGAACCGGCCAGCGCCGCTTCCGTAGCCGGTCTTCTGAAGCGCAAAGATGAGGTTCCGGCCGGAGCGACGGTGGTCTGTGTACTGACTGGTAATGGACTGAAAGATCCTGACTGCGCGATCAACAACAACGATGCGGCCTTCCATACGGATCTCACCCCAGACCTGAGCACCGTGGCCAAGGTGATGGGTTTCTGATCAACACCATCTGTTGAAACAAGGATCACACGGTTTGATCAACACAGGCTGATCAAGCTGAGCTCCCTTCTCCAAGGGGGCTTTTTTTATGACAGATCACACCAGACACCCTGCCAATGCGCCATACCAGCTCGCAAACCGCCTGCGGAAGACGACGAAAAACGTTGTCCTCAACCCGTGGAAAACCGAGGCAAACCAACCTCCGTGAGGCCAAGCGACCTTTCCCCACCCTGTTAATTCTGTGAAGAACCGGGTTTTCTCCGCAGTCCTGATTCGTGATTCCTCAGGACTGTGAAAGACCAACCATTGCTCCTGCAGTGGGTTTTGAAGGTTTTCCACGTTTTCCTCAACGCCTATTACGGCTGTATGGATAGTTTTTCTAGAAATCAAAAACAGCCCGTAGACAGGCAAACGAAAAGCCAGGCACCAGGCCCATTGCGCTTCGTCCAACCCTGTGAAACCGTGGAAGCCTTGAAGCGCTCCAGCGAACAGCCTCGCCATGAAACTGGTTTGTTCCCAGTCGGAACTCAACGCGGCGCTCCAATTGGTCAGTCGTGCCGTTGCATCGCGCCCGACCCATCCAGTCCTGGCGAATGTGCTCCTAACCGCTGATGCCGGCACTGACAGGCTCAGCCTGACGGGATTTGATCTCAACCTCGGCATCCAGACGTCGTTGACCGCGTCTGTGGAAACCAGCGGTGCTGTCACGCTTCCAGCTCGACTGTTCGTTGAGATTGTCTCCCGTCTATCGAGTGATTCCCCGATCACACTCTCCACGGATGAGTCGGGTGAGCAGGTGGAACTCACCAGCCTCAGCGGCAGCTACCAGATGCGTGGCATGCCGGCCGACGATTTCCCCGATCTGCCTTTGGTTGAAAATGGCACGGCTCTCAAACTGGACCCTGCTGCATTGGTGAAAGCGCTTCGCAGCACCCTGTTTGCCAGTAGTTCTGATGAGGCCAAACAGCTCTTGACCGGTGTGCATCTGCGTTTCGATCGCACCAGCCTCGAGGCGGCCTCCACTGATGGTCACCGGCTGGCCGTGCTCAGCGTGAATGAGGCTCTTCAGGCTCCGCTGGAAGTGGCCGATCCAGGCGCGTCTGATGACGCTGCTTTGGCCGTCACCCTGCCAGCCCGCTCCTTGCGTGAAGTGGAGCGGCTCATGGCCGGTTGGAAAGGCACCGATGCGGTGAGTCTTTTCTGTGAACGCGGACAGGTTGTGGTGCTGGCGGCCGATCAGATGGTGACCAGCCGAACCTTGGAAGGTACGTATCCCAATTACCGCCAGCTCATCCCCGAGTCGTTCACCCGGACCCTTCAGCTCGATCGCCGCGCGTTTGTGGCGTCGCTGGAACGCATTGCTGTCTTGGCAGATCAGCACAACAACGTGGTGCGCATCAGTAGTGATCCATCCAAAGGTCTTGTGCAGATCAGTGCTGATGCTCAAGACGTTGGCAGTGGTTCTGAATCGCTGCCTGCTGACATCGAAGGTGAACCGATGCAGATCGCTTTCAACGTGCGCTACGTGCTGGATGGACTGAAGGCCATGGATGCCGACCGCATCCGCCTGCAGTGCAATGCACCCACGACACCGGCCATCCTCTCGCCTGCGGATGATGGTTCTGGATTGACCTACCTCGTGATGCCTGTTCAGATTCGGACCTGACCTTGGCGCTGCCTGATCCCCTGCTGCTCAGTGATCTGCTGCGCCACCGTGTGCGTTGTGATCAGGGGCTCGACCATGGCGTCGGGGTCATGGCCTGGATGCACCCACCTGTGCATCGATTGCTCGGCTGGGTAAGTCGTCCGTCGGCCCTCCGCAATGCGCGGGCTGTCTGGCGTCTCGATCAGTGTCGCGGCTTGGGTGATCAGCAGGTGTTCGTGAAGGGATCACCTGCTGAAACCGATCAGCTCACCTTGGAGCGGTTGCCGACGCTGCTGGATGCCGATCTTCTCGATGTGGAGGGTCAACGACTGGGCCAGGTGGCGGATTTGGCTTTTGTGCCCTCCACAGGAAAAATTCTCCATTATTTGGTCTCGCGTAGTGATCCTCGATTGCCCGGCAGCAGTCGTTGGCGGTTGACTCCTGATCGCATCATCGATCAGCAACCCGGATTGGTGTCCACAGGCATTCGCAATCTCGATGATCTTCCCCAGGCCCGGGCGAGTGTTCGTCAAGATCTGGTGCGGCGCTCTCGCCATTGGCGAGATCAGCTTCAGCACCTTGGTGATCGTGCTGGTGAACGATTGGAGGGTTGGCTGGAAGAACCACCCTGGGATGACGAGCCAGCACCCGCACAGGTGTCCCGCGACGAAGAGTCTGATCCCATGGGTGATCCAGATCTCCCAGATCCCTTGGAGGATTGGGACGATTCCGATTGGCCCCAACAGCAGGAACGAGTGGGGGATCGCCGAGGGGATCGCGACGAAGATCCCTGGGTCTGAGCTGAGCGGTGTGAAGCCGGCCGTCGGCAACACTGGGAAGAGATGACCTGTTGACTGTGACCCAGTCTTCTTCCGTGGCTGAGGCCTTCGATGTCGCCGCCGCCCTCCGTCAGGAAGGGCTCACGCAGCAGGATTACGCCGAAATTCAGCGACGCTTGGGACGCGATCCCAACCGTGCTGAATTGGGCATGTTCGGTGTGATGTGGTCTGAGCATTGCTGCTACCGCAATTCCAGGCCTCTCCTTAGTGGCTTTCCCACGGAAGGACCTCGCATCCTTGTCGGTCCTGGTGAGAATGCCGGTGTCGTTGATCTCGGTGGCGGCCATCGCCTGGCGTTCAAGATCGAGAGTCATAATCACCCTTCAGCGGTTGAACCCTTCCAGGGGGCTGCAACCGGAGTTGGCGGCATCCTGCGTGACATCTTCACGATGGGCGCTCGGCCGATTGCGCTGTTGAATGCGTTGCGCTTCGGTCCTCTGGAGGATCCAGCCAATGTGGGCTTGATGCAGGGGGTTGTGGCCGGGATCGCCCACTACGGCAATTGCGTCGGTGTTCCCACCGTGGGGGGGGAGGTGGCCTTTGATCCTTCTTACAACGGAAATCCACTGGTCAATGCCATGGCCCTGGGTCTGATGGAGACCGAGGACATCGTCAAATCTGGGGCCTCTGGCGTCGGCAATCCCGTTGTGTACGTCGGCAGCACGACAGGGCGCGATGGCATGGGGGGAGCCAGTTTTGCTAGCGCTGAGCTCAGTTCCGCCTCGCTTGACGATCGACCCGCTGTGCAGGTGGGTGATCCGTTTCTGGAAAAGGGATTGATCGAAGCTTGTTTGGAGGCGTTTCAGAGCGGTGACGTGGTGGCTGCTCAGGACATGGGTGCAGCTGGCCTCACCTGCAGCTGTTCCGAGATGGCGGCCAAAGGTGATGTGGGTGTGGAGCTCGATCTCGACAAGGTGCCGGCGCGCGAGGAGGGGATGACGGCTTACGAGTATTTGCTCTCTGAATCCCAGGAGCGGATGCTGTTCGTGGTCCGTGCTGGCCGCGAGGAGCCTTTGATGGAGCGCTTCCGTCGCTGGGGTCTTCAGGCTGCAGTTGTGGGCCGTGTCCTGGCGGAGCCTGTGGTTCGCGTGCTTCAGCACGGTGAGGTGGCGGCAGAGGTGCCATCGCGTGCTCTGGCAGAAGACACGCCGATCAATCATCACGACCTCTTGCAGGAGCCGCCCGCTGACATTCAAGAGCTCTGGCGCTGGTCTGAAGTGGATCTTCCCTGCCCTTCTCAGGGCCATGACTGGGGGCAAGAGTTGCTGCGTCTTTTGGATGACCCCACCATTGCGAGTAAGCGTTGGGTGCATCGTCAGTACGACCAGCAGGTGCTGGCGAACACCGTGGTGTCTTCAGGGGCTGCCGATGCTGCCGTGGTGCGGCTCCGCCCTCAGCAGGGCGAAGGCTCCCTTGAGGCGTCTCAACGCGGTGTGGCGGCGACGGTCGACTGTCCTAACCGCTGGGTCGCTCTCGATCCCGAACGAGGCGCGCAGGCAGCTGTGGCGGAAGCCGCGCGCAATCTCAGTTGCGTTGGTGCCGAACCGCTGGCGGTCACCGACAACCTCAACTTCCCTTCCCCTGAAACACCCAAGGGGTATTGGCAGCTGGCCAAAGCCTGTCGAGGCATTTCCGATGCCTGTCGAGCGTTGAACACCCCCGTTACCGGTGGCAATGTTTCTCTCTACAACGAGACCAAACAGGATGATGGCAGCTTGAAGCCCATTCATCCCACACCTGTGATCGGCATGGTTGGTGGCGTCGATGACATCAGCACCGTGACCGGGCTGGGTTGGCGCAAAGCCGGGGATCCTGTGTATCTCTTGGGTGTACCCACGGCCGATGGTGAGTCCAGCACCCTGGGTTTGGCCGGCAGCGCCTATCAACAGCTGGCTATCGGCCGCCTGGCTGGTCGTCCGCCTGAGACGGATTTCAATTTAGAAGCACGCGTAGGAGGGTTGGTGCGCGACGCCATCGCCCGAGGATTGCTTGCTTCGGCCCATGACTGCAGCGATGGCGGCTTGAGCGTCGCTTTGGCTGAATCCTCGATGGCTTCTGACTACGGGATCAGCGCTGATCTTGCTGCCGGCGGTGTTCGGATGGACCGGTTGTTGTTCGGCGAAGGCGGTTGCCGCGTCGTGGTGTCTGTGAAGTCGGAATGTGTCCAGGCCTGGGCGGCCTTGGTCGATGCAGTGGAGGAATTACCGATCACGCCGATTGGTGTGGTGATCGATCAACCCAGCTTGATCATCAAGGTCGATCAGACACCCTGCCTGGATCTGACCCTTCAGCAATGCCGTGATGCCCATGCCATGGCGCTCCCTCGTCGCATCGAAGCCGACGCCGAGGTTGCAAAATGATCATCACTCGTTTTGCTAATCTTCTTTGCCCAGTTTCCACCGTTTCAATCACTCCCGAGGAGTCAATCATTTCTTTTGGATTGAATTCTTCAGGGGTATTGAGTCTGCTTCGTTCTTTTAGTTAGAGGTTGTCGTTATGTGTGGAATTATTGGAATGTTTTGCACTGATTCTGTGAATCAGCAGATCTACGATAACCTTCTACTGCTTCAACACCGTGGTCAGGATTCTGCGGGGATTGTCACGATGGACAATCACACCTTTCATGTTCATAAGCAACGCGGAAGAGTTCGAGAAGCATTCCGAACAAGAGATATGCGCAAGCTTCTCGGCAATGTCGGAATCGGCCATGTTCGTTATGCCACACGAGGGGCAGCAGCAGCAGAAGACGAGGTGCAGCCGTTCTATGTCAATGCTCCCTATGGAATCGCCTTTGTTCATAACGGCAATCTGACCAATACCTCCCAGCTTGAACAGGATTTGTTCAAGGTGGATCGTCGCCACACCAATTCTTCCAGCGACACCGAGATGCTGGTCAATGTGTTAGCGACAGAGATTCAGTCTTGCCTTACAGGTCCTGATGTTTCACCGGATCAGTTGTTTGATGCTGTGGCATCGCTGCATCAGAGAGTCAAGGGTTCTTATGCATCCATCGCTCTGATTGCAGGCCGCGGCATGCTCGCTTTCCGCGACCCTTATGGAATTCGTCCACTGATCCTGGGGCGACGCATTTCGGATCAGGGTCGTAATGAATGGATCGTTGCCAGTGAATCACTGGTGATTGAAAACAGTGGGTACGATATTGTTCGCGATGTGGAACCCGGTGAAGCGGTCTTCATTGACTTTGATGCCAACTTGCATCATCGCCAGTGCGCACCGTCGTCGCGTTTGGTTCCCTGTGCATTCGAATACGTCTATCTCGCCAGACCAGATTCGGTCATGAATGGAATCTCTGTTTATGAGACTCGATTGCGGATGGGAGATCTTCTGGCCAAGACTATTGCTCAAGAGTTGCCTGCCGGAGAGATCGATGTGGTGATGCCGATTCCTGACTCGGCGCGTCCCTCGGCTATGCAGGTGGCAAAGCAGCTTGGAATTGAATATCGCGAAGGCTTTTACAAAAATCGTTATGTCGGCAGAACCTTTATCATGCCTGGTCAGGCAGAACGTAAAAAATCAGTTCGCCAGAAACTCAATGCTCTGGGAACTGAATTTGCTGGAAAAAATGTTCTGATTGTGGACGATTCAATCGTGCGGGGTACCACGTCGAAGGAAATTGTTCAGATGGCTCGTGATGCAGGAGCAAATCAGGTCACTTTCACCTCCGCAGCGCCGCCAGTTCGTTTCCCGAACGTCTATGGCATCAACATGCCCTCTCGAGCAGAATTGCTGGCACATGGTCGATCAACAGACGAAATAGCGGATGTTCTTTTGGCTGACCATGTTGTTTATCAAAGTGTTGATAATCTCAAGCAGAGTATTGTTCAAGGGACAAGTCTTGATCAACTTGAAATGTCTTGTTTTGATGGAGAGTATGTGACCGGTGATATTGATGAAAAATATTTGACGTGGTTGGAAGGGAATACCCGTTCCTGATTAATTTACAGCTTAGAATTAAAGAAATAAACGGTTACTCAACTGATGAGTGGCACTAAACGAATCAATTGTTCGTTTGTTTTCAGAGACAGATCGGTCGGTTGATCGGTGTCAGCACTGATGCAGTCCTTCAGGATCCGACCATGACGACTCTGGCTGGTGATCACGCCGACGAGATCACTTGTCGCACACACCGTCACAACAGGATCTAACTTTTTCCCCGTTTTGCTCAGTTGCAGTGCAACGTCCCCAAGATCTCCCCGCTGGCAGCGTCGCAGCGACGCCAACGACAGACGTGTGAGCCAACCGTTGCCTGTCCCCACCAGGATTTCACTGCTCGTCGCGTTGCCGATGGGATCTGCAGGATGGCTCACCGCTCCCACCAGTGTTTCTCCAGGTAATGTGCGCATTGCCATCGGACCCTGCGCCAGTTTCCCCATCACTGGCAGGCATTGCTCTTCCACCGGTAGGCACAGGACCCGACCGATATCGCTGATCAGCGTGACGGTTCCGCCGTCATCGCACATCACGGCAGACAGCAGTGAGACGCCGTCCTTGAGTTTGACGATGGTCGCCGCACGACCCGATAACTCCTGCATATCGTCCAGTGGCAGTCGCTTGAAACGGCCATCGGTGCTCAGCAGGCCGAGGGACAGTCGCTGATTGGCCTCAATATCGTCGGCTGGTGGAAGTTGGAGAAGACTGATCACCTTGTCGCCTTCCAAGGCAGTGGGTAGGAATCGCTCTAGGACACCGGGCTGTTGGCCGGCGAATTCCCAGCGCACCAATGCCACTCGACCTGTTGCAGTGAGTGCCAACAAACGAGGTGCTGGATGGATTGGCAGAATCAGCTGTGCTGGCGAGGGTTCATCACCCAGATCCGCTGCTTCGTTGAGATGCAGACGGCCGAGAAGTTGTGGGCTCACCACCTTCACTTGACCATCGTTCTGAATTAACAGTTTTGATTCCGATGGAAGGGCATCGAGGGCTTGCTGACGCTGCAGTTCTGCATTGGGACGCTGGTTGGCGGCCCGTTCAGCCAGCAGATGATCGCCGCCTTCTACCAGTCGTGTGCGTCGCGGAGTGGCAAAACGTTTTTTGAGTTGGCGCAGTTCCTGGACGAGGGCATCCAGCAGTTGATCGCGGTTGTCCAGCAGCACTTTCAAGCGCTGCCGCTCGGTCCGCAGATCCTCAGCCTCCTGGCGCAGACTTTCCTGTTCCAGGCCTGTGAGACGGCGCAGAGGCATGGACAGAACGGCATCAGCTTGCCGTTCACTGAGATCCAGCTGCACCATCAGGCTCGCCCGAGCGCTGGATGCGTCGCGAGCTTCCTGGATCATCGCGATCACTTTCTGTAGCGATGCCAGTGCTGTCGTTAACCCTTCCACCACTTCCAGTCGTTCTTCTGTCTTGCGCAGGGCGTGACTGGTCCGCCGGATCAACGTCAATTCCCGGTAGTCCAGGAAGGTCTGCAGCATGCGCCGCAAGGACAGTTGCTTCGGCTGTCCGTCCACAAGGGCCAGGAGGATGGCGCCGAAATTGCTCTGCAGTGAGGTGCGTCGCTGTAGATCTTTCAGCACCGTGTCTGGATCGGCGTCACGCCGCAGTTCCACTACGACACGCATCCCCTCACGGTCGCTTTCATCGCGAATGTCAGCGATCCCGCCGATCTTGCCGTCGTTGACCTGTTCCGCCAGCTTTTCGATCCAGCCGGCCTTGCTGAGTTGGTAGGGCAGTTCCGTGACGATGACCGCTTTGCGTTTGTGTCGTCCCTTGCCCGGCTGCACCTCTTCGATGTGTGCCACACCCCGCATTGGGATGCTGCCACGTCCCTTCAGATAAGTGTCACGCACGCCACTGCCCAGTAGCACTTCCCCACCCGTGGGGAAGTCGGGTCCGGGGATCAGGCTCAGCAGCTTGTCATCGGTGAGGTCTGGCTTGCGGACTAGGGCGATCAGGCCATCCACAACCTCGCCAAGGTTATGGGGAGGAATGCTGGTGGCCATGCCAACGGCGATCCCCGCGCATCCGTTCAGGAGCAAAAACGGAAGCTGAGCCGGCAGGACGGTGGGTTCCTGTTGCGAACCGTCGAAGTTGGGTGCGAAATCAACGGTGTCGTTGCCGATTTCATCCAGCAGACCTTCGTTGGCGATCGGCGCCAGTCGCGTTTCTGTGTAGCGCATCGCCGCTGGCGGATCGTCGTCCACGGAGCCAAAGTTGCCGTGACCATCCAGCAGTGGATGCCGACTAGAGAAGGTTTGCACTAGCCGCACCAGGGCGTCGTACACGGCTTGATCACCATGGGGGTGGTATTTGCCAAGCACATCGCCGACGACACGGGCGCATTTGCGGTAAGGCCGATCTGGGGTCAATCCCAGCTCATGCATCGCGTAAAGGATGCGCCGCTGAACCGGTTTGAGCCCATCACGGACATCCGGTAAGGCTCGACCCACGATCACGCTCATCGCGTACTCGAGGTAGGAGCGCTGCATCTCCTGATGCAGGGCGATCGGTTGAACGCGCTCCTCGGCCATCCGCTCCGGAATCAAGAAGGCAGAAGGCGCTCAGCCTACAGATCTTCTTCCTGA
>MDTA01011210.1_pt1 | contig 13171 bp, 9 predicted proteins | sample 811151 | NCBI WGS metagenome assembly MDTA01 (sample SAMN05326648, study PRJNA326480) | marine metagenome | isolation source: seawater | place: Indian Ocean: South | collected 2010 | reverse complement strand
TATTCCCGAACACACCATTCGTGTCATAGCCTATTCCAGTTCTATTCCCAAAGTTCATTAATTCATTATGCATATGACGCTCATTGAAAACTAATGCATTAGAACTTGTGTTTTCATACATACCACCGGCAACTTTGTGGTTACCAATAGTTATTTTACCAAAACCTTTTATTTTTTTATATATATGAGCATCTTTGAAAACAACAGATCTATCTGAACCCATATCTGGCGAATCTCCAAAATCTGGCTGGAATGCAAACCCCCAGCCATTTCCTACTTCACCTTTAAGTGTAAATCTAATTCTTCTAAATTCTGATCCGAAACCTTCTGTATCGTTTGAAGCACTACTTGAATAATCTGATGATACACCATTAACGGTTTTCTCGGCATCAACAATTGCAGCAATGTCGTACATTAATCTTCCTTTAATTTGAAAACTGTACTTCCCGTCATTGCTTTTTATTGAAAGCCCTTTACCTTTTTTAAAGTAGGCCTTGCTTTTATCAGAACCATTGTTCATTTCTTGTTTCATTTTAAGAAGCTCATTTTGAAGCGCATCAATCTGTTTGTCATAATTTTGGGCTTTAACATTGTTAAAAAAACCCACAGCTAACATAACTGGAGTATAAGCAAGATATTTGTTCATATATTTCCTCTTGTTGATTAAAGTTATTAATTAATAATTAAGAGGGTAAGTTTGAAATGTGACAATTAAGTTACAAAAAGATTACAAAAAAAAGAAAAAAATATTTTTAGTAAAGACTTGGTTTCTTATTATTGAATGTAACTAAAAACTTTGAACCTTTACCAATTTCAGACTCAATTTGAAAGTTTGCATTATGCCGATTTAGTATATGTTTAACAATTGATAAACCAAGCCCAGTATTCCCAGTATCTCTTGAGCGCGATGGGTCAACTCTAAAAAATCTTTTTGTTAATAGAGGAATATTCTGATTAGCAACTCCAATCCCAAAATCTTCAAAAATTAAAGTGATATTGTCTTTAGCTTGTTTGATTTTCACTTCAATCGGCTTTTTTGACTGACTATGTCTGATTGCATTTTCAATTATATTGAAAAACACTTGCTTAAGCTCAGATTCATCTCCTATTACGAAAACACCTTTCTTTAAATATGAAAACTTACACTTAATTTTTTTAAATAATTTTCTATCGATACAAATTTTCTCAACTTCTTTAAGGACTTTGTTTAGATCAACTTTATCTTCCGGAGGACTAAATTCAGTCCTTTCAATTCTGGATAAAGACAATAATTCATTAACAAGTCTAGACATTCTTTCAGCTTCATTAGCCATTGTTTTTAAGAATTTTTCTTTGACATCATTTTTAGTATTTTTTTCTGAAAGAAGGGTTTCACAATAACCAATAATTACAGAAATGGGAGTTTTAAGCTCATGGCTTGCATTGGCAATAAAGTCTTTTTGGAGATTTTGAAGGTTGTGTTCTGCAGTTGTATCAAAAAGTCTTATAAAATTCAGTTTGTTTTTACCAACATCCCTACTTCCAGATATCCAGATTTTAAAAATTCTCTCTGAAGGGTAAATAAGATTTACTTCTGCTTCCAGAGGCTTTTGTCTTTTTTGTGATTCATCGATAAGATCGCCTAATTCGGGAATTCGTAATACAGAGAAAATATTTTGACTCTTAATGCCTTCCCCCAATAAGTCTGCACTGGCAGAGTTAAACTCAATGACCTGAAGTCTTTGATCAATAATTAAAAGTGGGTCTGGAAAGTTTTTAAAAAAATAATTAAAGAAAAATACTCTTAATTGTTCAATACGATAGTTATCCTGATATTTTTTTAAGATAGTGTTTAAGTTGAAAATAATAGGTTCAAATAATTTAAAAAAAAATAAGCGCGAGCTTCTTAAGGGTTTGCCGGAAAAATTCTGTAAACTTTTAACTACACTTCTCAAATCTTTTAAGAAAAGCAAGATGAAGATAAAACATATTAGTACTATAAATACGAATACGATAATTATGTCTTTATGAACAAACATAGAAATGTTTAAATGATAGAATGTTAATGTTAAAGAAAAATGAAATTAAAACAACCAGATATAAAAGGTTTATCAAATACAAAAAAAAGTGAGGCTTTAGATAAGCCTACACCTATGATGGCACAGTACCTTGAGGTAAAGGGAAGACACAAAGAATACTTACTATTCTACCGAATGGGAGATTTCTATGAATTGTTTTTTGAAGATGCAAAAATTGCTGCCTCAAGTCTGGGGATTGCATTAACTAAAAGAGGAAAGGCTAATGGATTAGACATTCCAATGTGTGGTGTGCCAGTTCATTCTTCTCAAACATACTTATCTCGACTTATAAAGTCAGGATTTAAGGTTGCAATAGCCGAACAATTAGAGGAAGGTGAACAAGATTTTAAAAAGAATCAAAAAATTTTTAAAAGAGATGTGGTTAGGATTATCACACCTGGAACTATACTTGAAGAATCTCTTCTTGAATCCAAGAATCACAACAATTTATTAAGTCTAAATTTCAAAAAAGGTGATATTTCCCTTGCATGGATTGATATGACTAACGGGGAAATAAAGCTTCAAAGAGTTAAGGGTGAAAACATTCTTCAGGATTTACAAGAGGTAATTCATAAAGTTGAACCAGGTGAAATAATAGTTTCAGAAAACTTGAAGCAATCAGAATTTTTGAAAAATAAATTTAAGGTTTTTGAAAAGTACATATCAATAATACCCGAATCTTTCTATGATTTGAAAAATAATGAGACGAAAATAAAAACATTTTTTAACAAATCTAAAATTGAATCTTTAGGTGATTTGACAAATGTGGATATTTCAACAATAGGAGCATTGTTAAATTATCTGGAATTGACACAAAAAAAAAACATTCCAAATATTAAAAATCTGGAAATAATCAATCAAAATCATTTCATGCAAATTGATATGTTTTCACAAAAGAGTTTAGAGCTTTTTCAAAGTTATGATGGCCAAAAAAAAGGAAGTTTGATCCATATAATCGATCACACAAGAACTGCAAGTGGGGCAAGGCTTTTGAGAGATTTTTTAAAATCACCTCTGAAAAAAAAAAATGAGATAAAAGAAAGACACGATTTAATAGAGTCATTTATATCCAAAATAGAATTTCTTAAAGATATAATAAAGCTTTTAACAGGTTTACCTGATTTAGAAAGAACAATGTCAAGAATCTCAGCAAAAACAAATAATCCAAAAGATTTAATCTTAATAAGTAATTTCATCAATACATCTGAGGAAATATTTGGTGAGATTGAAAAATCAAAAAATCAAAAACTATTAAAATTGATCCCTCACAATGATTTATTAAAAAATGTGATGAATATTAAAAATTTAATAGAAAAAAAAATAAATGAATCACCACCAATAAATTTATCTGAGGGTGGGGTCATAAAAATCAATGTAAGTAAAAAACTCGATGATTTGAGAAACATTAAGAAAAAAGGTAAAAACCAAATATTAGCCTTACAAGAAAAATATATTTTTGAAACTAAGGTAAATAACCTTAAAATTAAGTTTAATAATATTCATGTATACTTTATTGAGGTAAGTAATAAAAATTCACCAAAACTTCATGAATCCCAGAGAATAACTTTCAATCCAATCCAAAATACTCTAAATAGCTCAAGATTCCAAACAGACGAGTTAAAATCAATATCCTTGGAAATTGAAAATTCTGAATTGGAATCTATTAAACTAGAATCAATAATTTATTCAGAAATTATTGATGAAATTTTAAAATTTGGTGAAGAAATAAGCAAAATATCAAAGATTATTTCATATATCGATGTTATGACTAATTTTGCAGATTTATCTGCAAAAAAAAATTATTCAAGGCCTGAAATAAGTGATGAAACTCTTATTAATATTACTAATGGAAGACACCCTGTAGTTGAAGAGAGCTTAGAAAAAGAAGGAATTGAATTTACACCAAACAACTCTCTTTTGAACAAAAAAAACAGTGTTTGGTTGATGACAGGACCAAATATGGCAGGAAAAAGCACTTTTTTAAGGCAAACTGCTTTGATAGTAATTTTAAATCAAATTGGATGTTATGTTCCTGCTGAATCAGCAAAAATTGGAATATTTGACAAAATTTTCACCAGAATTGGAGCATCAGATAATTTATCGCTAGGAATGTCTACTTTTATGATGGAAATGGTTGAGACATCAAGAATAGTTGATCAAGCGACAACCTCTTCACTAGTAATTCTTGACGAGCTTGGCAGAGGTACAGCTACTGAGGATGGACTTGCCATTGCTTATTCTGTTTTAGAATATATCTGTAAAGAAATAAAATGCTTAACACTTTTTTCTACTCATTACAAAGATTTGTGTAGAATGAATGAAAAATTTACACAAATTCAGAATAAAACTTTGGAAATAAAAAAATGGGAAGATGAAGTAATTTTTCACTATAAAGTTATTGATGGAATATCTGAAGGGTCATTCGGTATCCATGTGGCTAATCTTGCAGGAATAAATAGAAAAATAATAACAAGAGCCAAAGATATATTAATTAATTTGAATAAAAAAAAATCAATTCAAATTAAAGAAAATAATTTAAAAGAAGTAAAATCAAAAGATTCTAATAGCGATTATACCAAGCTTGTAACAGAAATAAAAAAACTTGATCTGGATAATTTATCACCGAAAGATTCATTAGATATTCTTTATACATTAAAAAAAAATTATATAAAAAATTAATGAAAAAAAAAAAAATCGGCCAATCAGATACCATTGAGTTTCTTAAAAATGAATTTGAAAAAAAAAGAAAAAAAATCAAAAAAAATTTTTTTAAACAAAAATCAGGACAACTCAATTGTGAAGAAAATTCGAATGCCATAGATTATTTAATAAAAAAATTATTTGAAAAACTTCAAGAGGAATACGGAAAAATTACAAGAAGTTTTTTAATTTGTGCTGTTGGCGGTTATGGACGAAGACAACTAGCTCCATTCTCTGACATTGACCTTTTATTTATTTATTATGGGAAAATTGACTCAAATAAACTAGAAAATTTTGTAAAGTTTCTTCTATATCCTCTTTGGGACCTAAAATTGAAAATTGGTTATGCGGTCAGATCTTCGGAAGAGGTAATGGAATTTTCTAAAAAAGATCATGTGATAAAAACCTCAATGCTTGATGCAAGAATTATAAGTGGATCAAGAATGGCATTCAAAAAAATAATGAAGGCATACTTTGAATATGTTTCAAGCAACAGTGGTGTTTTTTTGGGCGAAAAAATTAATGAGAGAAAAAAAAAAATCAATGAAACAAATTACAATTATTTCAGAAATGAACCTAATATTAAGGAAAGTGAAGGATCAATAAGAGATTTAAACTTAATAATTTGGTGTCTTAAAATATTTCAGATTTATAAAAAAAAAAATACAATAAATTATTTAGACTTTTTGAGTTCCATAGAAAAAAAAAAATTTAAAAATGCACAACAGTTTTTATTAACAATAAGATGTTTTCTTCATTATTTGAGTGAAAGATCAAATGAAAAGCTTACTTTTGACTATCAGGAATTAATTGCAGAAAAAATCGAGAAAAAAAAATCAACCAAAATACTTAACTCTCAAGTAGAAGATATGATGAGAGATTATTTTGAACAGATCACGATTACAAGAAATTTGGCTAAGGTAATTGTAAATGTTTTAGATGCTGATTTTAAAAAAAAATCGCAGCCTAAAAAAAGACAAGATTTAAAAAAATTAAATGATAAGTTTATGAAAAACACCTTATCTGGCTCTATAAATTTTAGTGATTTTAGAGATATCTCTAATAATTTAAATAAAATTAATAATAATGTTTTATTCTCGAAATTTAACATAGAAATCTTTAAAAAAATTTTCTTTTCTCAAAATCAAGAAAAATTTATGGAAATAAATGATGTAGGTTTATTATCAAAAATTATACCCGAATTTAAAAGAATCAGTAATTTAACTCAATTTGATAGATTTCATGCATTAACGGTTGGTCAACACACATTGAAGGCTATTAATATTTTAAAAGATATTAAAAAGAGAGTTAGCAAAAAAAATTATTCATTTTCGAAAATAATTTTTTCAGAGAGATTTGATAAAAAACCACTGTTTTATGCTGCGCTTCTACATGATATTGGCAAAGGTTATTCTGGAGAACATAATTTAAAAGGAGCCACTTTAGCTGAAAAAATTTTAACCAGATTAAATGAAAAAAAAACTGTGATAAAAGAAACATCTTGGCTAATAAAAAATCATTTAATCCTGAGTGAGGTAGCTTTCAAAAAAGATATTGAAGATTATTCAATTATAAAAAAGACATCTGAGAATATAGAAAATTTAGACAGATTAAGGTCTTTATTTCTTTTAACTGTAGCGGATATATCTGCAGTAGATCAGGGAATATGGAACAACTGGAAGTCGAGTTTACTCAAAAAATTATTCGAAAAAGTTGAAAAAGAAATTTCAAAACCAATGGAAAATAAAAGTTTAAACCAAAAAATTTCTTTAATAAAAAAAGGAGTTAGAAAATTAAAATCATCTCCTAAAAAAAGTGAAATTGAAGAATTCTCAAAAATTACTTATCCAAATTACTGGTTATTACAAAGCCCAGAGTCTATTTCGTTTCAAATTAAGTATTTTTTTTCAAATGGAAAAAAAATAAAGAACTTTGACTTTCAAATAAAAAAATTCGAAGAAGATAATTTCTTAGAATTAACAATTGTTACAAATGATAGACCCTCCCTCTTTTTAGATTTAATTATAATTTTTATGTCAGAGAATATTTCAATTTTTGAATCTAGAATATTTACATTTGACGATGGAACAGTAATTGATACATTTAAATTGTCGTACATAAATTATAAAAAATCAGAAAAAGATCTTCAGGAAAAAATTTCTTCATTAAAAAAAAAAATTCAAGAGTTTGGTTTAGGAAAAAAATCACCAAAAGTCACCTTTCTTTCCTCTAAAAATAAAATAATTAGAGAAAAAAATGATGTAACAATAGATAATAACTCGTCATCAACATATACCATACTAGAAGTGATAACTAATGATAGGCCAGGTTTGCTTTATGAAATATCAAATGTTTTAATAAAAAATAATTTAAAAATTTCAATGGCAAAAATATCTACCAATGGAGATTTTGTGGAAGATAGTTTTCATCTCAGAAATCAATATGGTTTGAAAATTGATAAAACAGAGTTGCTAGAAGATTTAATTAGTCAGATTAAAAAAACACTCTCGATGAAAGAAATAAATGTTTCTTAGAGCAATCTCTATAATTAGTTCAATGACTCTAATTAGTAGAGTTCTTGGGTATACACGGGATCTTTTGATTGCTAAAGTTTTAGGTGCTGGACTTATATCGGACGCTTTTTTTATTGCATTTAAATTACCAAATTTATTCAGAAGACTATTTGCTGAGGGTTCAATGAATTCAGCTTTTATTCCAGTTATATCTGGAATTTCTGAAAAATCTGGAAAAAAAAAATCAGATGAATTTTTTTCAAGTATTTTTTCAGGACTACTGATTGTTCTCCTAACCATTATTCTTATAGTTGAAATTTTTATGCCACTAATTGTTAATTTAATTGCTCCTGGTTTTACTAAAAATCCAGACAAATTTTCCTTAGCAGTTGATTTATCTCGATTGACTTTTCCATTTGTTTTGTTTGTTTGTTTAACATCTCTAGCTGGAGCATACCTGAATACGATGGGTAAATTTGCCTCAATGGCAATTACACCAATTATACTAAATTTAACAATGATCTTTACATTGTTAATTTTTAATAATGATGGAAATAAAGTTTATATTTCTAACAACCTTAGTTTGGCAGTTTCTTTTGCAGGAATTTTACAAGTATTGTGGATTATATTGAACTTGAAAGTTAATGGCGTAAAATTAAAATTAAACCTTTTTGACATTAGTTTTTTTAAAAAACCAAAAGGTGAGACCAAAAGATTCCTCATTTTATTATTACCTGCTGTAATTGGCAATGGGGCTTATCAACTTAACCTTTTAATTGATATGATTTTGGCTTCTACTCTTCCTGATGGATCGATTTCTTATCTATATTATGCAGATAGAGTTAATCAATTACCTCTTGGGGTTTTGGGAATAGCTATAAGCACTGCATTATTACCAATTCTTTCTAGCCAGTTAAAAAAGAAAGAAAATAAAAAAGCTAATGAAAGTCTAAATAATGCAATAAAATTTGGTATCATTTTTTCTATTCCCTCTCTCTTTGGTTTAGTCTTGTTATCAGATGAAATAATAAGTTTTCTATTTTATAGAGGTGCCTTTGATTTATTGGATGTAAACTTTACCGGATCAGCTCTAATTGCACTCGCTTTTGGTTTGCCAGCCTTTATTATTATTAAAATTCTGGTAGTTCCATATTTTGCTGACGAAGATACTAAAACACCAATCAAAGTATCAATTTTTTCGATGATTATAAATTTAATATTAAATTTAATTTTGATAAAAGAGTATCTTCATGTAGGATTGGCAATTGCAACATCTGTATCAGCTTGGATTAATGCTTTAATTCTTTTTTATATATTAACAGTTAGAAAAAAATATTTTTTTGATAAAACCATCTTTATAATTATTTTTAAAGTTTTGGTATCTTCATTAGTTATGATTTTTGTAGTAAACTTGATAATTAACATGAATAAAGCAAATTTATTTTTTCAAAACGGAAACTTGTGGTTGTTAATTTCAATATTCGGAGGAGCTCTTACATATTTTTTTTTCATTTTTATTTTAGGAGTCAAAAATTTAACATCAATCAGTGGAAGCAAAAGATATGAATAATGGACTTGTTTTTTCAGGAGTTCAGCCAACTGGAAATCTGCATCTTGGGAATTATCTAGGTGCCATAAAAAACTGGGTTGACTTACAAAATAAAAAAAAATGTATTTTTTGTATAGTTGATCTCCATGCAATAACTGTAAGTGAAAATAGAAAAAAACTTAAAGAGAACTCCAAAGAAGTTGCAGCTGCATATTTGGCTTCAGGAATTGATCCAAAAAAAAGTATTATATTTGTTCAGTCAAATGTCACTGGGCATAGTGAATTAGCTTGGATTTTGAGTTGTCATACTCCAATTGGATGGTTAAATAGGATGACACAATTCAAGGATAAAGCTGGTAAAAACAAAGAAAAAGCTCCTTTAGGTTTATACTCTTATCCTGTGTTGATGGCTGCAGATATCTTGCTATATAAATCAAGCTATGTTCCTGTTGGGGAAGATCAAAAACAACACCTAGAATTATGTAGAGATATAGCACAAAGCTTTAATAGATATTACGAAAATGAATTTTTTCCTATCCCTGAGCCAATAATTACTGGATCTGCAACCAGAGTAATGAGCTTAAAAGATGGAACAAAAAAAATGAGTAAATCTGATCCATCTGATTATTCTAGGATTAATCTTACCGATTCAACTGATGAGTTGAGAAAAAAAATTCTGAAAGCAAAAACTGATTCACTACCTTTTCCGGATTCAGATCAAAATATAGAAAATCGACCAGAGGTAAATAATTTAATAAACATTTTTTGCGCGATGACTGATTCTAGAAAAGAGTTGGTTTTAAAAGATTATTCCGGCAAGGATTTCAAAAAATTTAAGGAAGATTTATGTGAAATTGTTAACCAAAAAATTTCTGTAATATCAGCTGAAATGAAAAAATTATTGGAGGAAAAAGGTTATCTTGATTCAATTTTAAATGATGGGATAAAAAAGGCTAATGAAATAGCATTAGATAATATTAAGGAAATAAAAAAAATTATAAGTTTTTATAGAATATAATGTTTTACTTACCCATCGCAGAAATTGAAATAAATCTTTTTGTCATTCTTTTTTTTGGTTTTATTGTGGGTTTTATGTCTGGTTTATTTGGAGTTGGAGGTGGGTTTTTGATGACACCGCTATTAATTTTTTTAGGTATACCCCCCTCAACAGCAGTTGGAACAGAGTCAGTTCAAATTCTTGGTTCTTCGGTTTCAGGAGCAATAGCTCATAGTAGAAAAAAAAACATTGATTATGAAATCGGAATTTTTCTCTTAATAGGGGGTATTTTTGGTTCAACTGTTGGTGTTGTTTTATTTAATTTTCTCAAGGAATCAGGAGACATAGACCTAATCATTAATATTCTCTATGTTATTTTCCTTCTGGTAATTGGCTCTTTAATGCTCATAGAAAGTACAATTTCATTGATGAGACCTGATAAAACAATTGATTCAAGTTTTAAAAGAAGAAAGAGGAGATTTTTAGATTTTCTTCCATTAAAATTAAGGTTTAGACATTCTGGGATATATATATCAATTTTACTACCAATTTTAGTAGGAATGATCACAGGCTTTCTTGCATCTTTGATGGGTGTTGGAGGGGGGTTTATTATGGTCCCTGCTATGATATATCTTTTCAGAATGGGCACTGTATCAGCAATTGGAACTTCATTATTTCAAATTGTTTTTGTTACATTGAATGTTTCTATACTCCAAGCAACATATAATTTTTCCGTAGACTTAATTTTAGCTATTTTCCTTCTAGTTGGGGGGGTAATAGGAGCTCAATATGGTTCAAAATATACTTCGAAATTTAAAGGTGAACAAATAAGAATTTTTCTTGCTCTAATTGTTATAATCGTATGCATAAAAATGGGTATAGAGTTGATAAATGAGCCATTAATGAATTCAAGGATAATAATTCAAGATGCATATTAAAAATTTTTCAGGTTATATATTTTTACTTATTTTTTTATTTTTTGGAAAAGTATCTTCAAATGTAATTTTTTTTGATGTACCTCAAAAAAAAGTGGAATTAAAAGAAAACTCTTCCGACCCTGAGTTTACTGTTTATGTGCATTCCAATTCAAAAAAAAATCTAGTTCTTAAAGTTGTAGGTCCAAATCAAAAAGTGGTTTTACAAAAGAAAAAAAAAATATTTGGAATGTGGACATGGAATAAAACTGGAGAATTTAGCTATCCAAGCCTATTTCACTATTATACGAACAATAAAAATAATGAAATTGACTTTGAAATAAAAAAAGATTTAGTCGACAATATTAAATTAATTGGAAAAGATGATGATAATTTGAAAAAAGAATTAATTGAAAAGAAGATGTCATTAAAACTTTTTATGATTAAGAACAATTCTTTTCAAGAACTTAACAAACAAACACCATCATTCTTTAAAATTCCAATTAAATTGCCTTATAATTCACCTGCTGGTAAATATTTTATTTCATTAAGTTTAATGAAAAGTGGAAGCAAAATTGAAACAGAAAGAATAGAGTTATTAGTTGAGAAACCTGGAATTAGTTCATTAGTTTTTAAGTTCGCTCATAAATTCTCATTTATATATGGCATTTTCTCTGCTATCATTGCTATTGGTTTGGGATTGATAGCGGGGATCATTTTTAGAAAAAATTAGTCTTATGGAAAAAGAAATAACATTCTTAGTAATTGTAGATGAATCACCTGAAATGTATAAAGCTTTGAGATATGCTGCCCAAAGAAGTTCAAGAAATAATGGGAGAGTTGCTCTCCTCTATACATTTGACACACTAGAATTCAGTCATTGGAAAGCGGTTGAGGATATAGCTGAGGCTGAATCAAGGGAAAAAGCAGAATCGAAAATTAAAGATGTCCAAACTTTTCTACTTGAATTTAATTCAAAAAAACCAAAAAAATTTATTATGAAAGGAGATAGAATTGAGTGTATAACGAATTTTCTCAAAGAAAATAAATTCATTTCAAACTTAGTTTTGGCTTCTTCCTCAGAAAAATCTAGTTCTGACCCACTAATCAATGCTTTTACAGGAAAATTTAGATCAAGTTTAAGTGTACCATTAACGATAATACCTCAAAATTTGAGTGAAGAAGAAATTGACAAACTATCTTCAATTAATTAATTTTATATTATGTTCATACAGACCGAAGAAACACCGAACCCGGCAACATTAAAATTTCTTCCGGGTAAAATAATCTTAGAAAAAGGAACGCAAGAATATAAATCTAAAAAAGATGCACAGAAGCATAATCTTGCAAAGATCCTTTTTGAAGAAAAATATGTTTCAAATGTATTCATTGGAAAAGATTTCGTTACAATTACAAAATCAGAAGATGTTGACTGGGATTTATTAAAACCAAATCTATTGTCAAAAATTCTTGATTTTTTTTCCTCTGGACAAGATATTCAGTTAGCTGAAAAGTCAAAAAAAGAAGAAAAAAAGAATTATGATAAAAAAGATTCTAAGATTGTAAATCAAATAAATGATTTGTTAGATCAAAGAATAAAACCAGCGGTTGCACAAGATGGAGGAGATATAAGTTTCGTTGAATATAAGGATGGGATTGTTTTTTTAGAATTAAGGGGTGCATGCTCGGGTTGCCCAAGTTCTACAATTACATTGAAATCTGGGATAGAAAATATGTTAAAATATTATATTCCTGAAATTAAGTCTGTCGAAGCTATTAATCAATAGATGCAAAATTCACCAATTGTTTACAGAAATATTCTTTTATTTCTAGTCTTAATTGTTCTATTAAATATTGCTATTGGATTCTACAGTAATTTCAAGAAAGGAAAAAAAAATAATGGTTCTGCAATAAATTATGTAGTGAATTCTAAGGAGTCAGTTAAAGATTTAACGAGTGTTGACTATATTAGCCAAGCTAATGAAATGATGGAGGTTTTTAAAAAATATGATTTTACTATCGATGACTTTCTCAGCAATGATTCTGCAAATTTGATTATTTTTTCATCCTTACCAGAAGATTTTATGGATATAGAACCAGTAAGTGAGAGAAAGAAATTATTCATAAATACACTCTTACCAATTATTTTTCTTGAAAATTCTAGGATACTTGAAGATAGAAAAAAAATTTTGGACTGGTGGAATGAATCACAGGGGGAGAATTTTTCGCGAGATTTTTGGCCATCTTGGTTGTTTGAATTAAGCGAAAAGTATGATAGTTTTGATTCAAATTTAGGTAATTTATTAGTTAAAGTAGATATTATACCAATTTCAATGGTTCTTGCACAAGCTGCTATTGAAAGTGGTTGGGGAACATCAAGATACTTAAGAGAGGGCAATGCAATATTTGGACAATATACATTTGATAAGAAAAAAGGATTA
>MDTA01185844.1_pt1 | contig 13173 bp, 12 predicted proteins | sample 811151 | NCBI WGS metagenome assembly MDTA01 (sample SAMN05326648, study PRJNA326480) | marine metagenome | isolation source: seawater | place: Indian Ocean: South | collected 2010 | reverse complement strand
TATGTTTTCATCTTTTAGGCTAGATATTAAAGTTTGCCTTGTAATTCCATTTAATATCGCATTTGAAAGAGGGGTTGTAATTAATGAACCTTTACGCAATATCCAAGCAGTACTCGAACCTCCTTCTGTAATGTATCCATCTTGATCTATAAGCCATGCCTCATCACAATCGTTTTTTGCGGCAATCTCTTTTGCTAATACAGGAGCTAATAAATTAATTGTTTTTATATCAACTCTTTTCCACCTGAGATCATCTACTATTTTAACTTTTATTCCCTCATTAAATTTACTGCCATAAGAATTTCTAGTAAATGGCCGACCTATTATAACTAAAGACGGTTTTATATTTGTTGGAAATTTAAAATCTCTTGGCGCAACACCTCTAGTGATTTGCAAATATATTATTCCATCAATTATAAGATTTTTATTAATAATATTTCTTATATGAAAATAATATGCCTTTTTATTAATTGGTGATTTAATTTTTAATTCTTTTAAAGATCTAAAAAGTCTTTTCAAATGAGCATCATAGTCAACGATTTGCTTATTAATTACTGCAAATACTTCATACACTCCATCACCAAATTGGTAACCCCTATCTTCAATGTGCACAACAGAATTACTGTAATTAGTATAAGTGCCATTAACATAAGTGACTCTAGACATTAGTATTCTTGCCTTACCTTAAATAACTCCTCGGCTATCTTCAGGTCCTTTGTCATACAAATAAACAATACTTCATCATTTTCATTAATTAGAGTATCTTTATCTGGTATAACTATCTTTTTTTCACTTTTAATTAACCCAATTCTCAACCCATCAGGTAAGTCTGCATCAGCAATTTTTTTATTTATTAGTTTTGAGCTTTTTAATGCTTTAGCATGTATTATCTCAGCTTGATTATCGCCAATAGAATATACAGACTCTATTCTTCCCTTATGTATATGTTTAAGTATTTTAGATACTGTTATTTTTCTAGGATCTATAATTTTACTTATTCCAAGTACATCTTTCAATCTATTATATTCAGAATTATTTACTAAGATTAGAGACTCGCAATTATTTTTTTTAGCTACTGCTGATATAATAATATTTGTTTCATCATCATTTGTTAATGCTAGCATCATATTTGATTCATTTATATTAGCCTCATCTAATATACTTTGGTCTAATCCATCGCCACTTAAAATTAGTGTGTTTGTAAGGTGTTCAGCAATATATTTTGCTCTTTCGGGATCTTGTTCTATTATGCATGCAGAAATATCCTTATGAAAATCCTCGATATCCTTTGCTAGATTGAAGCCAATATTTCCGCCACCAACAATAATGATCTTTTTTATTGGTTTTTCGTCATATCCAAAAGCATTCATTGTTCTCTTTACATGATTTTTATCGACCAATAGATATACATGGTCTTTTCCTTTTAGCGTATCTTCTTTCTTTGGTATAAATAATAAATCATTTCTACTAATACCAATAATTGAAGCTCTTAGATTTTTCTCAACATCATCATTATCTTGAAATAATTCATGAATATTTAATAGGTTTGTGTCTATTAAAGGACAATTTTCTTCAATTATTAAGCTCACTAACTCTATCTCGTCATTAAGAAAAGGAACGACATCGTTAGCACCGGGTGCTTTTAATTGTCTTTCTATTGACCTAGCAACCTCAAGTTCTGGACTAATTATTAAGTCAATTGGCATATTCTCAGCATTATATAAGTCTCTCCATATAGGATTTAGAAAATCCTCAGATCTTAATCTTGCAATTTTTCTAGGTATTCTGAAAAAAGTATGAGCCATTTGACAAGCTACCATATTAATTTCATCTTGAAGCGTTACGGCAATAATCATATCAGCTTCCTCTGCACCAGCCATTTTGAGCACTGATGGATTTGAAGCGGATCCAATTATAGTTTTTAAATCTACTTTTTCTTTTAAATTTTTAATTAGATCTTCAGATCGGTCTATTACAATAACCTCATTGTCTTGATCAACTAAATGCTTTGCAATACTCGTCCCTACTTTTCCGGCTCCACAAATTACAACTTTCATTATTTATCTTCTTCAGTTATTCCGAGTTGTTTTAATTTTCTATGAAGTGCAGATCTTTCCATTCCTATAAATTCTGCAGTTTTACTTATATTTCCATTAAATCTATTAATTTGAGATAAAAGATAATTTTTTTCAAATACTTTTCTTGCATTTTTTAAAGGAAGGGAAATAACATTTTTATTTGAAATATCTTTTTTGGTTTCATTCATGGTTGAGTCGTCGTATTTTTCACCAAGTATTACATGTCTTTCGATAATATTTCTCAATTCTCTAACATTTCCCGGCCAATTATAATTTATATATTTTGACTTAATCAATGGTTTTAAATTTATTAAATCAGCTCTGTATTGCTTACAATATTTAGTAGTAAAATACTCAATTAGATGATCAATGTCTTCTTGTCTGTCTATAAGATTAGGCATTATTATAGTTACAACATTCAATCTATGAAATAAGTCTTTTCTGAAAGAGCCATCACCTACTAATCTATTTAAATCTTTAGTTGAAGAACAAATAATTCTACAATTTAATTCAATTAAGTCATCACTGCCGACCTTTGAAAAATATTTATCTGTTAATGCCCTTAATATTTTTGCCTGAGTTTGAAGAGGCATTTCACCAACCTCGTCAATAAATAGTGTCCCATTAGAAGCGTTTTCAAGGTACCCTGGTTTATTATCATTTTGATTTTTAAATCCAAAAAGTTCTTTTTCAACTGTTTCTGGCTCCATCAATGCTGCATTAATAATAACAAAAGGACCGTCACTATTATTAGATGTTCTATGTATCTCACGAGCAACAATGTCTTTTCCGGTTCCAGAGTCCCCATAAATCATGACTCTACTCAATGTGGGTCCAATTTTTTTTATAGAGTTTTTAATTTTTAACATTGCAATAGAGTTACCAATAAATTGATAATCGTACATTTGAGATTTTTTTAATTCGTTATTTTCACTTTTTACTTCGTTTAATTCTATTGATCTTCTAACAGATATGAGTAAACGTTCTGTATTAAACGGCTTTTCAATAAACTCACTAGCACCATCTTTTATAGCTTTTACCGCCATATCTATCGTCCCATGACCAGAAATGACAATTATAGGATTATTGTTCTTTTCTCTAAAGATTTTTAATAACTCTAATCCGTCTAATTTTGAGTCATCTAACCATACATCTAAAATCACTAAATCAAATATTTTCTCTTCAAATATTTTGATTGCTTCGTCAGAATTCGTTGCAGTATCTACATTATAAAACTCATCTTTTAATATAGATTTGATATTATTTACAATATCAACTTCATCATCTATCACTAATACATTTGTCATCTACTTTTCAAATTTGATAATTACTTCAGCTCCCTTTTTACCATCTTTTCTGTTCTCTATAGAAAAATCCGCACGATGATCAAAAAGAATTTTCTCAACAATTGCTAAACCTAGACCAGATCCTCCTAATTTTTTTTTAGTGGTAAAGTAAGGTTTAATTAATTCATCTTTTTCATATTTTAAACCAATGCCATTATCAATAATAGATATTATTAAATTAGTTTCATTTTCTGAGGAATTAATGATGATTTCGCCATTATTTTCATTATTTTCATTTATTGAATGGATGGAATTTAACACAATATTTTGAATAACTCTTAATATTTGAGATTTATCAATTTTAATATACAGGTCTTTTTTATGTAATTTATTATTAAAAGATATATTCATATTGTTTTTTTCATGATCTGATATGACATTAGCAACAATTTGAAAAATATTTGTATTAATAAGTTTTGGTAGTGGCATCCGGGCAAAACTGGAAAATTCGTCAACCAATAAACCTATTTCGTTAACCTGCCTTCTTATTGTCGCCATACATTCGTCAATATCAGTATTATTTGCATTAATCGAATTTAATTTTTTTTCTAATCTTTCTGAGGAAAGTTGTATTGGTGTTAATGGATTTTTTATTTCATGCGCAATACGTCTTGCTATTTCGGACCACGTTTCATGTTTTTTTGATATCAATATTTGATTTCGCTGTTTAACAATATCGTTACTCATTTTATTAAATGAGTCCGCAAGTCTATTTAGTTCAACGTAGTCATCAGTTTTTTTTATTGTCGTATTATATGAGCCTTTACTAATATTATTTGATGCTTTTATTATACTGGAAATTGGCGAAACTACCCTTTCAGCTAATCTTATACCAATTAGAGTGGATAGCAGAATAATTATCAAGGTTATAACAATATAGGTTAAAATAAATATTATACTTATTTGATTTCTGTTTGATTCAAGGAATGTATATTCATTTTTTGCTGATATAGTATTATTTAAAGCACTTATTACATTTGCATCCATACTTCTGCCAACATATAAATAAGAATCAGCTATCTTTTTTAACTTAACTAGCGCATATACTTTATTAACTTGTGTAGAAGACATAATCGTCATCTCACCATTATCTGCTCTAGTAAAAGCATTTGACGGAGGGTTGTAAAGTAAATTATAGTCATCAAAAGCACTTACAACTACAGAACCCTTTTTATCAATTATGTATGTTTCTGGCAAAGATCTTATCAAAGCTTGCGTTCTTAGTGCAATTGTAAGCTTTTTTTGGTCAAGTAAAATATTTTCATTCATTTCATTAAGGTCATTATAGATAGCGTATACATCTCCCTTGATTGTTTCTTTATGCTCTTCTAAATAACTTTCAGCGACAAATACTGAATTATCAATTACATTATATATTTTTTTATTAAACCAATCATTTATTCCTATATTAATAAGCATCATGCTTATTATCCCTAAAAATAATGCTGGTGTTAATGCAATAGAGATAAAGTAAAGTGTAAATTTATTGTTAAATGTACTTACTCTTTTTCTTAATACTCTAAAAAGTATTGGCAAAACTAAGCTTGATAAAGATATTATTAATAAAAGTATTAAAGTCGAAGTTATAAAAATATATATATTTGAAAAATCTATTATCTGTATAGACTCATTTCGCTGCATGTATAAAACAACAAAAGATATGGCTAAAAGAATTGTAGATCCTAATATAAGTAAAGTATTCCGAAAATTAAAGAAACTAAGGTTATTAAGTTTATTATTCATAATATAATATGATATAGGTGTACAAAATTATAATTTACAATGAGTAAAAAATGAAAATCGCATGTATTGTACTAGCATCAGGAATAAATCAGAGATTTGATAAAAAGAAATCAAAACTCTTCTATAAAGTATATGGCACTCCAATAATTGAATATACACTTAAAAGTATAACTAAATTTATAAATACAAACTCTATATATATTACTATTCCAAAAAAAATAACTAAAAAAAACATCAGCATACTTGGGAAATATACAACAAATCAATTAATACCAGGGGGTAAGGATAGATATAACAGCCTCAGAAACGCAATTTTGAATGTAGATCGTAAAAAATATAAATATGTGATGATACATGATGCTGCGAGACCATTATTATCAAAAAAACTTATAATAAATTTATTAGCTGAGGCTAAGTTAAATACATACGATTGCATCATTCCAACATCAGTTGTAAGCGACACGTTGAGGAGGAATAATATTACGGTCAATAGAGCTAAGTATACATACTCTCAAACACCTCAAATAATAAATTTAGAAAAAATAATAAATTCAATAAATAAAATCAAAACAATTCCTACAGATGATTATGGTATCGTCGAACGAAATAAAAATTTAAAAACTAAATTTATCCAATGTGACAAAAAAAATATAAAAATCACAAATAAAGAAGATATTTCACTTTTTAGAAAAATAGTATCGAGTAATTTTAGAATTGGAAATGGTTTTGATATACATAAGTTGAAAAAAGGTGAATTTCTGTCACTTGGTGGCCTTAAAATCAAATCAAATCTAATGGCAGTAGGTCATTCAGATGGTGATGTAGTTTTGCATTCTATTATTGACTCTATCCTTGGTGCAACAAATAAAGGTGATATTGGCGAGTATTTTCCAGCTCTAAAAAAATATAAAGATATCTCTTCTCATGTGCTACTAGAAGAAATAATTAAAAAGGTAAAACTCAATGATTTCTTTATTGAACACATTGATTGTACAATAATTTGTCAAAGTATTCGTCTAAGTAAATATAAAAATTGTATTAAGGTAAAACTCGCTCATCTTTTGAACTGCAATAAATCACAAATTAGTATCAAAGCAAAGACATCGGATAACGTCGGATTAATTGGCAAATCAAAAGCTATCGCCTGCTGGACAACAATTAAATTGATAAATATATGATTACTTTTTCAAAATATTTTGTTTCGTTACTAGGTATCGGATTTTTTCCAATTGCACCAGGAACAATTAGTTCAATATTTACAATTATCATATGGTATATATTCGTTGATTTTTTCAATGTTCTTTATTTTTATATTTTTTTCTTAATTATACTTTTTTTATCTTTTCGGATTACATCTCTATATCTAAAACAGTGTAAAGAGAAAGACCCACCTGAAGTTGTTATTGATGAATTTTTGGGTCAATCTATACCTTTACTTTTTATAATTGAGTATAATTTACTTGAATTATTGATTGCGTTTTTATCTTTCAGATTTTTTGATATATTTAAGGTATTTCCTATTAATAAAGCCGAAAAGATTGATGGGTCCATAGGTGTATTATTAGATGATATTATTGCGGGAGTATATGCGCTAATTGTAATTATTTTATTTAGAATTTTTATAGCAATGCAATGATTAAATATTTAAGAGAAATAAAAAGCCTAAGAAAAAATAAAAATTTTTACATATCTACCGCAGAGTCGTGCACAGGTGGTATGGTTAGTAATTCTCTTACTAGTATTGATGGATCCTCGAGTTTTTATAATGGATCAATAATATGCTATTCAAATGATTTTAAGTTGGATAACTTAAATGTAAAAAAAACAATAATATCTCGTTACGGGGCAGTTAGTCACCAGACCGCTTTATCAATGGTAAAAGGTCTGAGTAAAAAATCTTCTAGTAACATACTCATTTCAATTACAGGAGTTGCAGGTCCTAATGGAGGAACTAAAAAAACGCCAGTGGGATGTGTGTTTTTTGGAATAGGAAATAAAAAAAACAATCAATATAAATTTAAAACAATCAAAAAGTTATTTAAAGATAAAACAAGGAATATGATACGAAAAAAAACAACTGAATTTGCCTTAAAATTAATTATTAATGAAATAAAATTAATTTAATAAATCTCTTCTGCACGAGAAATAAATGCCTCAACCATTTTTTGAAAAGCTAAATCAAAAAATCTTTTCATTAATATATCAAGTATCTTTGTACTAAGTTCAAAATCAATATCAAATTGAATTTCACATGATGAATTCTCGATAGTTATAAAATTCCAATTATTGCGCAAATACTTAAAAGGACCGTCTAAATTTTTAACCTCAATCTTCATTTGATCTCTGAATAAGAAAACCTCACTTCTGTATGTATAAACAAATTGGTCGTATCCTATCTCTAAATCCGCGATTATTTCTTCTTTGTCACCAAGGATTTTTTTACTAATAATTTTTGAGTTATTGCACCATGGAAGAAATTCTTTATATGAATTTATGTCGGATACAAGATTAAACATTTGTTCACTTGAGTATGGAACAATTTTACATTCGCTTTGTTTTGGCATTAAATTGGATTTCTTTCAATCTATTAAAGTCTTCTTCTGCATGAAATGAGGATCTAGTAAATGGGGAAGATGAAACAATTTTAAAACCATATCTTATTGCTTCATTATATAAATAAGTAAAGTATTCAGGTTCGTGGTATTTAATTACAGGATGATGATTTTTTGAAGGCCTCAAATATTGGCCTATAGTCAAAAAATCTACATTTACATTTATAAGATCTTGCATGAGATTTTTAATATCCTCTAATTCTTCTCCCAGTCCAATCATTATTCCGGATTTAGTAAAAACATTTGGTTTTAACTCTTTTATACGTCTCAAAACATTTAGGGAATTATTGTAGTCAGCGCCAGGGCGAACATTCTTGTATAATGACCCTACTGTCTCCATATTATGATTAAAAACATCAATAGGACACTTTGCAATTAATTCTAGTGCAGAAATTTTATTTTTGAAATCGGGAGTCAGTATTTCTATAGTCGTTCCCTTACATGATTTTTTTATCTGATTTATAGTGTTTACGAAATGCTGAGCACCGCCATCTTCCAGATCATCCCTATCAACAGACGTAATTACTACATGATTTAATCCTAAATCTAAGACAGACTTAGCAATTTTGAACGGTTCCAATTTATCAATTGACTTTGGTTTACCAGTATGGATATTACAGAAGCTGCAGGATCTCGTGCAAATATCACCCAGTATCATAAATGTAGCGTGTTTTTTCGTCCAACATTCTGATATATTTGGACACATTGCTTCTTCACATACTGTAGTTACCCTATTCGCTCTTACAGTATTTTTGACAAAGTCAATTTTGTTGGAAGCCAGAGAAACTTTAATCCAATTTGGCTTTTTTGGACTTTCAATGGAATAGAACTTTTTTCTAAGTAATGATTTAGATATATTAATATTCATCTTGCCTTAATAATAATTAATGGCAATTTATTGAAATTTCAAGAAGAGACTACTAATCAAAGAAAATAACAAATTCGTCACTTTTGCCATAACCTAGGACACTACGAATTTGTTCATCAGCTAAATCATTACTTGCTTCTTTTGATTGCAATATTGAGATTTTTAGATTGTGCAAGTTATTGCTTCGCTTGAGATTTTGCAATTCATCTTCTAGTGATAAAATCTCTGCATCTAGTCTCGCGTGGGAAAGCAAACCATTATTACCATCAAAAGTATTAAAAGATAGGTATATTATTATTAATGGAAAGAAAAAATAGGGGTAATACTTATTTATAACATTTTTTAAAAAGTTAATTTTGCTCATGCATTGAAGAGAATCATATTTAACGAATCACTACAATTTCAATAGAATTAAATATTATAAAAAAATTAAAAAAATTAGATTTGGACTCTCTTTGTTCTCATCACGAGATATAAAATTAATAAAATTTGTTATTTTTCAATGATTTATCAAAATTTAACATTTCTTCGATTCTAAGTAGTTGATTGTACTTAGATATTCTATCTGATCTTGACATTGAGCCAGTTTTTATTTGCCCCGAGTTTGTTGCTACGGACAAATCAGAAATAAAGGTATTTTCTGTTTCTCCTGAACGATGCGATATTATAGTTTCTAAACCGTTCATTTGTGCGAGCTCTATAGCTCTCATTGTTTCAGTTAAAGTTCCAATTTGATTAATTTTAATAAGAACGGCATTTGCAGTTTTTAATTTAATACCCTTTGAGATAAGGTTTATATTAGTTGTAAAAATGTCATCCCCAACAATTTGCATTTGATTTCCAAATTTTGCATTAAATTTTGACCAAGCATTCCAATCATCTTCTGAGAATGGATCTTCCACTGATATAATTGAATACTTTTTACATAACTTTGCTAAATAATTTGTAAATTCGTCACTAGTAAATGATTTACTTTCAGATAAGAGCTTATATTTTTTGTTTTTGTAAAATTCTGAGGCTGCCACATCTAATGCTAAGTAGAAGTCTTTGCCTAGTTTATAACCTGAATTATTGATTGCATCCTTGATAAATAAACAAGCTTGTTCCTCATTTTTTAAATTTGGTGCAAATCCTCCTTCATCACCAACTGCAGTTGATATTCCCTTTTTTTCTAAAATTTTTCTTAAAGTATGAAATACTTCCGAAGCTTTTTTTATGCACTCAGAAAATGATCTACAATTAAGTGGTATAACCATAAATTCTTGAAAGGATAAATTATTATTAGCATGTGAACCACCATTAATAATATTCAGCATCGGTGTTGGCATCCTAAACGCTTTAGTACCACCGAGATATTTATAAAGCGGCATATTTAAGTATTTTGCCGCAGCATCTGCACAAGCGAGTGAGACACTTAAAATCGCATTAGCGCCAAGTCTTTTTTTGTTAGGTGTGCCGTCTAATTCAATTAGAGTATTATCGATATTTTCTTGTTCAAAAATATCGTAACCAGATAATGATTCAAATATTATGGTATTGACATTTTCTACGGCCTTTAAAACAGATTTTCCATGATAACTTTTTTTATTATCCCGTAGCTCATGAGCTTCATTTTTTCCTGTTGATGCGCCAGATGGAACCGATGCTCTACCAAACACTCCATTAGATAAGTATACATCACTTTCAACTGTAGGATTGCCTCTGCTATCAAATATTTGTCTAGAAATAATATTTTCTATAAAATGCATATATGTATGTATTAAAATAAATTATTTAATTTTCTTTAACTAAATTGTCAATTTCTATGAGTTTTTTTAGCAAATCGCTCATATTACTTAAATTTACCATGTTTGGTCCATCAGATGGAGCATTATCTGGATCGTCGTGAGTTTCCATGAATACACCGGCAACGCCTACAGCAACTGCTGCTTTCGATAACGCTGGGACGAATCTTCTATCTCCTCCACTTTTATCTCCCATTCCACCAGGAGTCTGAACTGAGTGAGTTGCATCAAAAATTACTGGATAACCAATTTCGCTCTTCATAATTTCAAGTGATCTCATATCGGATACTAGATTATTATATCCAAACGAAGCTCCTCTCTCAGTAAGAAGTATTTTATTATTACCGCTGTCTTCAATTTTTTTAGAGACGTTAATCATATCTAAGGGGGCTAAAAATTGACCTTTCTTGACATTTATTATTTTATCAGTTTTAGCCGCAGCAATTAATAAGTCTGTCTGTCTGCATAGAAATGCTGGAATTTGAATTATTTCAACATAATCTTTTATTTTTTCACAATCTGAAACACTGTGCACATCTGTTAAGATGCTAATTTTATAGTTATCTCTTAAATAACTGAATATTTCCACAGACTTATCAAGACCAAGACCTCGATTAGAATTTAAACTCGTTCTATTAGCTTTATCGTAAGATGTCTTATATACAAAATTGATATTCAACCTTTCAGTGATCTCCAAAAGTGACTCAACCATCTTTTTTGCATGGTTTAAAGATTCAAGAACACAAGGACCGGCTATAAGATTAAACTTATCATTGTTTGAAAATGTAAAGTTTTTTAAATTAACTTTTATATTCATTTTATATTATTCTTGGCTGCCTCAATAAAAGATTTAAATAAAGGATGTGGGTCAAATGGTTTTGATTTTAATTCAGGATGAAATTGAACACCAATGAACCAGGGATGGCTTTTTACTTCAACAGTTTCTGGAAGTAATCCATCAGGAGAATATCCTGAAAAAATAACACCATGTTCCTCAAAATCATCTGCATACTTATTATTAACCTCATATCTGTGACGATGTCTTTCATTAATTAGCTCATTTTTATAAATATTAAATATTTTACTATTTTTTCTAAGTATAGCTGAATATGATCCTAATCGCATTGTTCCACCTAAATCACTATCCTTTGACCTTTTTTCGACTCCATTATTAGATGTTGACCATTCAGTCATTAATCCAACAATTGAATTAGTACAATCTGAAAATTCACTAGAATTTGCATCAGTTATACCCAATATGTTTCTAGCCATTTCAATAACTGCAAGTTGCATACCAAAACAAATACCAAAATATGGAACGTTATTCTCTCTAGCAAATTTAATTGCAGCTATTTTTCCTTCCGATCCACGTTCCCCAAAACCACCAGGAACCAATATACCATCGCAGTTAGATAATAAAACTGAAACATTCGAACTATTTATCTTCTCAGAGTCAATCCACTTTAATTCAACCCCTACATTATTGAAAATTCCTCCATGAGAAAGTGCTTCATTCAGAGATTTATAGGCATCTGCGAGTCCAGTATATTTACCAACAATTCCAATTACAACACTTCCTTCGGGCTCAAGAACATACTTTGATACTTGTGACCACATTTTAAGATCGATATTTTTATTTGTATTTAAATTAAAGTATTCAAGGACTCTTTTATCAAAGCCTTCATTAAAAAAATTAATTGGAACTTCATATATTGTGTTTGCATTTATTGCTTGAATGACACAATTATTTTTAACATTGCAGAATAAGCCTATTTTCTTTCTATCACTTTCAGGAATCTTTCTATCAGATCTACAAAGTAATATGTTTGGTTGAATTCCTAAACTTCTTAATTCTTTGACTGAATGTTGAGTAGGCTTAGTTTTTAGTTCACCTGCACTGGCAATATAGGGTACTAGAGTGACATGAATGAATAAAGAGTTCTCGTGACCATTATCATTATGAAATTGTCTAATTGCTTCAATAAATGGCAAACTTTCGATGTCGCCAATGGTGCCGCCTATTTCACAAATTACAAAATCTTCTTCATCAAGATCATTTGAAATGAATTCTTTTATTTCGTTTGTTACATGTGGTATCACTTGTACTGTTGCACCTAGATACTTACCTTTCCTTTCTTTATTGATTATCTTTTGATAAACCTTTCCAGATGTAATATTGTCCGATTTTTTTGATATTACTCCAGTGAATCTTTCATAATGACCTAAATCTAAATCTGTTTCTGCACCATCGTCGGTTACATAAACTTCACCATGTTGATAAGGACTCATTGTTCCAGGGTCAACATTCAAATAAGGGTCTAATTTTCTAATTCTAACTTTATATCCATGGTGTTGTAGTAAAGTAGCTAATGAAGCTGAGGCTAAACCTTTACCTAGAGATGATACCACGCCGCCAGTAACAAATATAAAACGCGCCATGGAAGTATTTTATACTATAAAAGAATTATTAAATCAAAATATAATTTTAATATTTAAGATTAATCTAGTTTAGGCAACTCGACAGGGATATCTGTTGTATTATTAATTGTTTGTATATCAACATCTTCAAAATCTAGAGTTCTGTCAGAAGAACGTAAGCTTAAAACTGTAAGACTTATACTTGTAATTACAAAAAGAATAGCTATTACGGAGGTTGTTCTTGTTAAAACATCGGCACTACCCCGTGGAGACATTCCATCACTGCCACCACCTATACCAAGTGCCCCACCCTCAGCTCTTTGT
>MDTA01149794.1_pt1 | contig 13173 bp, 15 predicted proteins | sample 811151 | NCBI WGS metagenome assembly MDTA01 (sample SAMN05326648, study PRJNA326480) | marine metagenome | isolation source: seawater | place: Indian Ocean: South | collected 2010 | reverse complement strand
TCCACCAAAAGTTATCGGCTTGTCGTATTCTCCATCCCAGAAATTTGGGTGAGTGTAATTAGGGTCTAAATATTTACAATCTATATGTGTTAATGGGTGCCAGTCCTCAACAAAAGGGCAAGTGTACCCTATTACTCTCTTTGCGCCAGGAGGTTTTCTGACATATACGGTGCCACCAGGAGGTATGTCTACTGATTGGTTTTTGTACAATGGCCGGGTAGTTCCGTCTCTTTCAATTAAAACCCCGTCATCAGGCGGAACATAAGGTTTTGTAACAGTTGTATTATTCTTCTTTCCTGAACTTATTGTACAGTTGCAATTTTCAGGGTCAATATACTCTGTAACATATACAACTTTTTTTTCTTCCGTTATATGCACCTGTTTTTTTACTATTGTTCCATCGGGTTCTTTAGTTAATGCGATGGGCGGTTCGCCCGTCCCCTGAAGGGGGCTACCAGGTGGGCCTCTAGTTGGGTTTTCAGGCTCTGGGTCGCTTTGTTCGTCATATGTTTCACTATCACTTCCTGGTTCCTCCTCGTTGGGGCCCTCAGGCTCATCATCAGATCCTCCTCCGCCTCCACCTCCAGGCACACAAAGGGCCTCATGTTCTGTAATAGTATTACCAAGAGTTCTTAAATCTGAAAACGAGTGCGACTGTTGCCCTATTGCGGTGCTTACGTTTCTGGCTTCTACTAACTCTGTTATATCGCATACCTTAACCCCGCCACGATGCCCGCTGCTAGATCCGTCAGCCTCATCGAATGCATCGGTACTTCGGTCACGCATAAGATGAGATCCCATTGCGATGTAGTTACCGCTTGGGCTTAATGCAACTTTTGATACATAACCAAAAGACCCTACCCCAGTAAAACTTATATAATTATTATATCCCACCAACCAATCATTACCTGTAATACTTCCATCGGAATTTATGCTATAAACTCTTACATCTCCTGCCTTTTCTACATTTTCATATTGCCAGCCATCCAGGGTTGTATACGATCCTTCTATTTTAACACTATAGTCTTGCCATGGATCGCTAACAGCCATCACGGTTCCCGCATCGTTCACTGAGACATTGCTACCAAATCGTTCTCGTTGAAGCAAAGCATCAGTCCTGGCCCATCCATCACTGTTAGACCACTTCCATACAGTTACCGCAAATGCACCACTCTTTGCCTGTGGGGCCCCTATGATTACAGTCGTTCCGTCACCATTTATTGCTACAGATTCGCCCCATTTTGAATTTGTATAATAGCTCTTTTGTGATTGAAATGCATCAATATCCTCTTGAGCCCATCCTTGAGATGGGCCCATTGCCTCTCCAACCCTCTTCCAGTCTGATCCATCATATTTAAAAACCTGAACCCTTCCTATTCTTGCCCCCCATGGGCAACTAGAGTAAGGAGATCCAACGACAATACAATTTCCATCTGGAGTCATGTCTAGGCCTACGCCGAATGCTTCCCAATTTTCAGCACCGGTCAAAGTCGATCCTTTTTGTATCCACCGATCACTTGCTGCATCATAACTATATACTTTTACCGATCCCTTATGGAAGTTTTTAGGAGAGAAATCTCCCACCTCGTCAAGATGACATACTTGTTGATGGTGATGGGTACATGATACCGCTAGTGTGTTTCCATCTTGACTTAGCTTTACCTTGTATCCAGCCCTATCATATGGATCTCCCCCTATTATTTGCCCTTTTCTTAACCATTTCTTTTCAGTTCTCGTAAATCTTTTTTTCGTCCTTCGCCACCCAAACGGCCTCCTGACCCTGACAGTCTCAAACCATTCAATTTCTTGGTTAACCAAATGCTTTACATATACATATCCACTCTGTGTCTTGCAGTAATGCCTACTATGCTGGTCTGATCCAACTGCAACCACCGTTCCGTCATAATTTACATCTACACTGCTCCCCGCATTATCTCCTGGTGAAAATCCAGCGAATTGAAGCCCACCATATCCGACTGGTTCAAGATCCAAAGCTCCCCTCTTGCCACCCCACGAGCTAGCATCAAAATCAAATGTATATGCCCCGGCTGTTCCTCCTGGAAGATTACCTGGTGCCCCGACTGCAAGTAACTTATCTATGGATTCGGATTCGTCTGACAATGCAATAGAGTATCCCCACCCTTGCTCTCTTTGTAAAAATTGGGTACAATAGGCCCTAGCATAGGTCGTAGGTGTGGGGTCAGGTCCGTAGAAAGGCCATATCTTTTGTCCATCTAAGTGTAGCTCCGAACCTCCAGGAATCGAAGGATGACTGTACATATGCCCAGCAGGGGTCACTCCATCATCAAGAAAGTGTCTTTTTTCTAAAACTATCGCATTTTCAAAACTATTAGCGCTTACTCTACTTCCTATGGCATTATTTGCAATTGAAGAAGTATTCGCATACCACTGATCACATTCTTGTCGAGTTGCCGAATACGGATATGTCTCAAATGCAGCCTTTATGATTCCGGCAGTTGACGAATCATTAACATAAATAATTCTCTCAACCTTACTTAGGTCAACCTCTCTATGAAGATCGTATCTATCGTATCCGCCGCTCATGCTTGCTCCGCAGTGATAATAAGTTCTTCTGTTTCAAAATCAGGATGATTCTTATAAGGATGGTTATCTATGGACCAAGATTCATTCCAATATGTTTTTTTTACAGAATCGAGGGACCAATCGTCTCCCTCTTCTCTCCATTTAAATAATTCATTATACATGGGCCTTTTGTCGATAGGTATTTCCCATGTAAAAGAAGATTCAATTGGTCCATAAAAATTATTATTTGCATCAGGAAAAGAATCAGTAGTCCAAAGTACGGGTGGCCCGAACCTCCCGAGGTTAACAGTCTTGACATTATTAATGTCAGGCAATCCTGGATGACTCAATGTATTATCGTAATAAACATTTTTCTTAAAAAGATTTCTTCTTTTACTCATAGAGCTAGTTGAGGTTGTCCCGAATCTGTATTCACCTTGATGTAATAATGTTCTCACTTCAAACCTAAAATCATTTCCAGGAGACAATCCAGGCTCAGAAAAATCTTTATAATAAACACCAAGGATTATGTTGGTGCCAGGACTTGATGAATTTGTATATATCCCAGTAAATAAATCATTTTGAGATAATTTTTTATCTGTGAAATAAAAACCAGAACTTGATGGCCTCCTATTTGATACCCTTAATTTTCTGAATGTGTAAATAAAAGCATCCCTTGCTTTGCTTTTTGTTGAAATACTGTCTGAGGACCCCCTCATTCTGTAAAATACTGGCAGATAGGTTCCGTTCACACCTTTTTTTTCTTGAGAAAATGTGACATTATCCCCCTTTGGGTTTTCTCCGGTCATATAATTACCAGCCCTACCCTTGGTCCCTCCATAGGTAAAAGGTATGTGATTGGCGGGAATTAGGCCACCCTTTATACTCCACGTGCCAGTACCAAATGAATGAGTACTATTTATGTCACTAGCAGTATACATTGGTGTTATCGAGCTATCCAATGTATTATAAAGGTGTACTTGGCAGCCTTTGTCTTTTCTACCTCTAGCTGTATAGTTCCTGCTGTATAAATTGTAGTCTGACAATATTGGAAAGGGCTCTCCTCCGCCACGCTTATCCCAGCCGGAATTATTAAAGTCGCTAGGTAAGTAATTTAATGCCGAACCAAAAGATGCAGAAGACCTGTATCTAAAATTCTTTAAGGTTATGGATTTTGCCCAATTGGGGTCTGGCCATATTAATGTTCCATCAAGAAATAGCTCTTCCACCGGGTACGAAGTTCCCGCATTAACCCAATTAATTGAGTTAACGTCTTTTCCAAGTGTAATTGTTTGGTTAGCCATAAGTATATGATTACACTTTTTTGGCTAATATTAAATCTTAATCTTGGTATTTTTGGTGATGTCTTTTGATTCTGGCTCAATTATCTTTTTGACTGAAAACTCAGAGGTTTCCTCGCCCCCAATGTTTTCCTCCATTAGATTATTTGGGCTAATTATTGCAGACATAGCCTTTATTAGGATTTGATCATTTTCATCTATAGGCTCAAAATCTTTTTCATTTTCAAAGATTCTTTTGATAGCATTATACTCGTGATCTCCTATTAATAGTTGTACTCTCTTCATATTATATCCTCCTTTGTTATTCCTAGAATTTTTGCCTTCCAGCTCTCCATATTATCTAGCCTTTCAGCTTCATCTTCAACTAATTTTTTTTGCATTTCAGCAAGTTTTACCATTTGCTGTCTTTCCTCCTCTATTTGAAAACTTCTAACTAGAGATAATATTGAGGCATTTTCTTTCTGCCTATTTTTAAGTCTTTCAGATCTATCACCATTAAGCTTCTTAATGAGAGATTCCATTCTTTTTTCGCATTTATCATACTCATCGGTTTTTGATTTTAAAACCTCTGCAAGTCGAACGGTCATGTCTTGCTGGTCCTGGACCTCGTTGAACATTACATTAAGTTTCTCGATATGAGAAGATATGTTTTTTAAGTTTATGTAGTCAACGCATACATTGATATACAAATTTATTTCATCATTGGTTAGATCAGGCTTGTCCCATGTCGCCCTAACGAATTCCGCTTCAAATAATACCCTATCTTTTAAACTGCTATATGTACTGATAATCTGTATGAACCTGGGGGATGATAGGCGCTTCTTGAGTGACTCTACGCATTCAAGCTCTTCCCTGTTCAGCCTTTCTTCTTGTATCTCCTCCTGGCAGTGTTCATTTATTTTGGATATTGTGGTGGATATTATCTTGGGCGGTATATATTCTCTATTTACCCCAGTTTCGCTTTCATGTACGAATGCAGGCTCATATTCCCTCAAGAACTCCAATACCGAAAGATGATGCTTGGACAACCTCTTAACGCTTACATCAGGAAACAATATCTCAGATATCTGAAATGCACTTAACCCTAGTTCAGCCTGAGCTTTTATGAAATCTATCTGCTCTTCTGTCAGGCTAACATCATCTTGCTTGCTCCATGCAGTGGTTTCATAGTCAAGATTAAGTTGGGATAAATACTTTTTAACAGCCCTTCCCTCTTTTGACCTTCCATCTAGCTCCTCATTTTGGAACACTTGCCTAGTGAGAGATATCAAGCTAGGATTACTCTTGAAGCTTTCCCGTATTAACTCCTTCTGTTCGTCGGTGAGTTCCATTTTACAGCGTAATATCCTCCTTTTGGATAATTTTTTCAGCTTTTTCTTTTATAATATTTTTTAAATTTTTAATTTGCTTGTATCCCGCCTTCCTGCCTGACTCAGAACTCTTGAATCCCATTTGTTTGGCAACTTCCTCGTCGGATAAGTTTTGCACATATATTAAGTCAAAAGCCTGGAGCTGCCTTTTATTTAAAACTTTCCTCAAAGAAGATATGAGGCTATCTATTGATTCCTCTATTGGCTTAGAAAGGTTATCAGTTCCATCCTTTAACTCATGTATATGCCCCTCTATTGGGACAGTTATTTTTATATTATATGCATGCCTCTTAGATCCATTCCATTTTTTATACAAAGGACATGTTGAATCTTGTATTTTGCTTTCAGTAAAAGAACAGCCGTTCTCTTCGGCATCATTATTGAAAGGGCAATTTAGGCATGGCCTTGCATAATTGCTATAATAATTCCTTAATATATTCTTAAATTGATTCGATATTATTTTATTAAGCCAAGGCTTTAGGGGCCTTTGCTGGTCCCACTGGTCCCATTTTCTGAATATATGAGTCCTGATTATTTGGCATACATCGTCAAAGTCAATCCAGTTGACTGAAGTTAGAAACCAATTTTTTCTCCTCTTTTGTAATTCTTGATCTATTTCTGCGGAGAATTTGTCGTATGGATCTCTATGTACTTTGTCTCCGTCTTTGTTCGGCATCTTGCTTGAGGTCTTCTAGTGTTATGGTTCGCAATTTTTTATCACTATCGTAGTCTACATCATATTCGAGCTTACCAATATTTGGTACATGAGCATAATTCGTCTCATCTCCATGGACTTCCTCTTGGGGGCTGCCGATACTCCCCCTTCTTGTTATTTTTTTTGCCATACTCATGACCCCAAGGGGCTCACCGCATTAAGAACAAAATTTAGGTTTATTAAGTGAATATTCTACCTTCGACCCGCAGCTACTACAATATGTTTTTTGCATATTATTATAATAATAAAAAAAACCTAAAATATCTAGTTTTTTATATTAAGTATCCGGTCATTGTTCTGGCCTGCCTCCTCATGAAGGCATTTAATTCTTCCGTTGTATGAATTTCTTTGAACATTTCATCAATAGATTCATTCGGAGAAGACTTTACATAATCTAGGCCCAGTATACCTATCACTTTACCTTCAAGTGTTTTTAATGGCACATTATATATGGCCTTGACCCCCTTGGACTCAAGTAAATTCATAAAAGATGGGTCGCTTATTTTTCCTATATTAGTATATGTATATTCTTTGTTTCTTAATATTTCTTTAATATAGTGATTGAAATTAGAAACTAGATGATTCTGAGATTTTTCGCATTCTTTACTTATCCCCTTGGCACACACTTCATGCGTGCAACTAAATCTTTGCTGGCTTTTTCCAGATACATAATGACCTCCATTGTGAAACTGCATAACATATGCCCTATCACAATTTGACATTTCCATTAAGTATTCCAGGCTAAGGTAAACATTTTCACTGCTTTCGGCATCATTGATAATGGGGTCAATATCTGCGGATTTTCTATTTTTTATAACTGCTCTTCCTAAGAAAACAGAACCAATGGTCCCCGTGACAGTTATTATTGATGCTATAATTGTAGACCAGTCCATGCTTTACATTACACGTTTTTTATCTTTTTGATGATATATTTTAATATATCGCTCCTAAGTATATCTCCCTCCTTAAATCCAAAACAATGTATTCCTTTATTAACACTCTCAGAATCATTAAATAAACTATACATTTCTTGAAAACCGCTTTTGTGACCAATGTCACTTTGCATAACATCTCCACATATGAATAATTTAGTATTGTTACCTATTCTTGTAATAAGTGTTACAAGCTCTTTAAATGTAAAGTTTTGAGACTCATCAGCGACCACCACCTTGTTTTCCCAGCTCGCACCTCTTAAGAAGTTTATTGGCATAGCTTGAATCCTTCCTCCGTTTAAGAGTTCATGCTTTAAGGTATTGTTCATAGGGAGTAGTTAATCAAGTTTATCCTCGAGTGGAACCATATATGGATTTATCTTCTCTTCCAAGGTTCCGGGCAATGCCCCGAGGCCCTTATCTGCACTTTCTATTGCAGTCCTGACATACAGTAAGTCTAGCAATTTATTATACTTTAGGCATTGTAGGGCGGAATAGACCGCCATATATGTTTTTGTTGAGCCCGAGGGCCCTGAGACAAATACAATCTTTGTATGTTCGTCTGCAGCTATTTCTGCGAATTTTTTCTGTCTCTCGGTTAATGCTTTCCCTTTTATTAGAAACTTCGTTTTTATTCCATTATGACTTATCTCTTCGGCAACTTTTTCGGAAATTTTACTTCTGGACATAATATATTATTTTGTTAGACACAAACATTATGCTAATGTGTATATATATTATATGGGTAAAAAGCTAAAAGTAGAAATTTTAAATAAGCTATCTTCTTCAATGAGTCCATATGCTGCCACTCAGTGGCTTAAGAAGCCGCTGCCTGAACTTAACGACAAAATACCTTCAGATATTTTAAAAAAAGGCAAAAAGTCAGAAGTTGATCTATTGTTTAATATAGTTAGTGAAATTGTAAAAAAATGAAATCGCATTTTTTAAATCCAGCTCACGAATTATTTACATTCGTATCCCTTGATCAAATACCAACATTAAATAGCTGGCAGCAAGTCAACGGCCATGCAGATTGGACTGGAGCAGAGAACCTGATAATAAGTGTGGATGTAGCAGATGTAGATGATTATGACCCATCAAGCATTGCCATAGAAGTGAGGGCATCCAGTGGAGAGGCATCCGTAGAGGTCGTTAACCTCGAAGGCCAAAAAGCTTTTTCTACAAAACAAGTGCAAGCCGTGATACCGATAAGTGCATCTAATGGTTTTGAATGGAGAGTATCTAAGGCTACGGGAGCAAAACCTAAGCTATGCTCACTTAAGGTTATAGGTTATGTTGCAGAATTTGATTCTGATAGGTTTACATATGGATCAAAGATAAGCCAGCTTGACCCATCAGAGGAAATTAAAAAAGATGATTTATTTGTCGTATCCAGATCTTCTTCGGGAGGATTGTATGATCCCGCAGGAAGGCCTGTAGGGACAAGGACATATGATGAATCCAAGTCGGTAAGCCTTTACGACTTGAGGCAAAGCTTGGGGCTTGGTGCATTCGCTAAAATAGGCAATGCCGGGAGTCAAGATGGGCCATACCTCAACTGCACTGTTGTAGAGACATCGGAGGGGCAATTTAAGGTTACAACAACCGGAGGGCTTTTTCCAGAGCAAAAAGCAATAGTTTTAGCCTCTTCCAGCGGAACAAACGGGGTGCTTAATGGCGGCCATGTTGAAGTGGGCGACCCAAAGTATGTGTCGACCACAATAGGCTCAGGCCCTGGAGCAACCAGTTCTTTTAATGTTGAAGTTACTGTTAAGCAGTGGGGGATACCCCTTACCCCAGGAAGGGGGCTTATTAATGCAGGAGGTGACGACAGAAAAGATGCATGGACTACCGCCGAATATGATTTCGCAAGAATGGGGGAGCCGCAGACATATCAACCAACAGTTTTATGCATAGCCATACTTGGCGTGCCTCCATCCGAATAATCATGAAAGATATAAAATATTTTGCATATGCTGAAGGGGAAGGGGTATGTATATCTCGAATATCTGAAGAAAATACTGAAGCTCTTGATCTTGCTAGAAAAAATAATTATGTAGAAATCACCATGCCATTCTGCATGGATGATCCAAACCACATAGCTAGGCAAGCATGGAAACTTGTTGACGGAAAAATAGAGGTTGACCTAGAGAAAGCAAAAAAGCTTTTTATGGACTACTTAAGGAATGTCAGGAGTAACAAATTTAAACAACTAGACATAGAGCAACTTAAGGCACTAGCTACGGAAAATAAACAAAAAGTAAAAGAAATTGAGGAAGAGAAGGAAGCTTTAAGGAAAATGCCGGAAAGCATCAACTGGGAGATGGTTGAAACGGTTTACGATCTGTTCCACGTCATGCCTCCTATCTTGATGTAATGCACAGGCAAATTCCAGTTGAATTTAATAATTATTTAAATTTAATTAGTAATAAATATTATAGCTTGTGCCCGGAACATTATTCCGGAGACGCAAAAACGTATACTGGATACGAATATTATTTACAAATTCAAAAAGATATAGATACTGCAGAAAAAAGTATTTATAAACGAATTGAATTAGATCAAAAAGAAAAAGTTAATATTATTAAACATATTTCTAATATATATCCAAAAGCATCTATAACGCAAAGCGGCAACTTCTTCTATCCCGAAAACGGCTTTATGTCGTGGCATACAAATAGCGGCTCGCCGGGCAGAAGAATATATTTGTCTTATGTTGAAGAAGCAAATAAATCGGCTTTTAAATATATACAAAACAATAAAGAAATTATTTCCTTTGATTTTGTCGGCTGGAACATGAGGGAATTCAATGTAACAAAAAATGAACCATTTTGGCACTGCGTTTATACTAGTACTCCCAGAATGTCAATAGGTTTTAGGGTATTTGATAATTTGCTATGAAACACCTATGTGCCCAAGGCATATTTGGGAGAGACTGGTCAGTTGCAGATAAACCAAAGGTTATTTACTGCGATAAACTCTTCGGGAAGTTAAAACAAAAAAAATACATTCAATTCAAAGATATCTGCTGGGCTTCCTCAGAAAACCCTGAGAGGAAAAAATTCGGACCAGGCAAGACCATCAAACAAAGATACAAGGACGCCGATCCTTCATTTCCGCCTATAGTGGCAGATGGAGTTGTGAATCCCTGCGATAAAAGATACAGAATGATTGACGGTTCACACAGAATGGCGAAAATGATTCTAGACTTCAATCAGGAAGCCGCCGAATTTTTTATTATATCAAAAGAAATGTTTTATTCTTTACTTGAAGATGTATAAGTTATTTATTCTTTTTATTATAGATATATACAAACTTGTCATGCCAGTATTTAGAGCTCATTCTTAATGATTCATTGCTAGACCTTAAGTATTCTAACAAATTATTTACTAACTCTATTTTTTCCTCAACAAAGCTGGAGTCGGTCTCATCCTTGATCTCCGATAAAACTTCCTTAGTGAAATCAATATAAGGACATGTGATATTAGGGATCTCTGGACTCTCTCTTTTATAGTCCGCTAAAGTCTTCCTTGGCATAGATATATATACACACAATAAAAAGGGAGCTCTAATTAAAGAGCCCCCAAATTATATCGTTTCAGTCCAAATATTAAAGAATTTTTACTTTTTGTGGCTTTTCAGGCTTATTCTTAGGAACAGTAATTAATAGCAAGCCATTTTCAAACTTAGCTTTTATTTTATTACAATTAAGAGAATTAGATAATTGGAACGATCTTTTAAAGCTCGATCTCTTTAGTTCCTTCCTAATGTAATTTATTTCTTCATCAGATTCATCTTGCCTCTTATTGCCGGATATAGATAGAACACCTTTTTCGACTTCCACAGATACCTCATCTTTAGATAGCCCCGGAATTTCAGCCTCAAACTTAATTGATTCAGGTGTGTCGATTACATCTACCTTTGGGTAACTATTGTTACCGAAGAACTCAACCCCGAATTCTTTTTCAAAAGAAGGGAATGCTTTCCCTATCATTTGGTCGAACATAGAGTCGAATGGCGTTAAGAAGTCATTCCTGCTAGCAGGCAAGTGCTTTCCGTTGAGTAATTTTGTCATAGTATATATTATATTTATTTGTTAATGAGCCCTTTCGGCACTCAAGAAGCCCCGTTTTGAGTACTTCCAATATATATTATGCAGATTAAATGCCAGATTTTACTTTTTTCCCATCAGTAAGTCCAGCACCTTGAATATTTAAATCTATACCAACCCTCTTTGCTGCATCAAAAATCAAATTCATATAATATTGTGGATCGCCTTCAGATTTAGCATGATATTCATCACTAAACACTATGCCTCTTTTATTTTTAATATCAGAAAGGTTTTCATCACGATGATACTTTTTTAAGTTTTCTTTCGATAAATAGCCCTCTCCGTTCCATGCACATTCAATTAATTCTTTAAAAGATTTTGAAAATGTTCTGCCACGATCTACTTGAAACATTATACCTCTATATAGCCCTCGATGCTCAGAGAGTAGGAATTTTAACCTTTTTAGGTCATAAGTATATGCCCCCTGAGGAACTTTATTAAAATTAGGCAAATGATAATCTGGGGCAGCTTCATCCTGAAATGCTATAGCAAGGACATTATCCTGTTTGGCAGCTTGGGTGAAGAATTGAAGGGTTCGCTCGCCTGAGTCATCTAAAATAGTAACCCTTTTATTATATAAATCTTCATTATTATTATAATAAGGCAATAATGCATCTTTTAATAATGTATCCTTCATGATGTCGAGCTCTTTACGGGTGCTTAATATGCTTCCACTTCCATCAACATGTATCATAATATGTAATGAGCCGTTCTCGGGTAAATGGTCATAATTATAACCCCTGCCTGCTCCTAGTCCTCCTCCGGATCCTGGCCCAGCACCAATACCCATACCTAATTTTTCAGTTATATAGCCTTGTGTTAGTCCTGCGGCACCTCCTGCTCCGGCGCCTCCGACTAAACCTCCTACTCCTGCAGGTTCGGCAGGCTCCCCGAATGCTGTCTTGGCTCCATCGCCTATCCCCCCAAGTGTGGGGACAATTTCTCCATTAAGCATGCCTTCTCCGATTCCTGCACTAAGGCCAGCTCCCCCTCCTGCTCCAGCTCCAATTGCGGAAGACCCTACTCCTGCCCCCACTCCCTGCGAGGGAAAATTGTACGCATAAAGTTGCCCACCTTTACCTGTTCCATATCCGTCATTAGCATCATCAAAGTCCAAGGCTATGTCTCCAAGCTCTCCCTCTCCTTTTTCATCTGCTACTGTTAATTTGTCAAAATCTATTCCATCATCTTTATCTATACCAATTTTTTCATTAAGCCTGTCTTTTGTAGTATATTCCTCAAATAGATCACGCTTACCCTCTCTTTCTCTTAACCTTCTGTCCAGTATGCCTAGATCGACATCATTATCTACATCGTGCACGCGGCCCACCACATCAGTGCGGTTATGACTAGTACCAATATCACTTCCATTACGAATCCTATGTTCATTTCTTCCTCCATTTGTTATTGTTTCTGAAACCCCAAATACTCTATCATTATCATATACCACTAAATCATCATCTTCATGTATAAAAAAATCGGGGCCCTGTCCTTTTACAACCGTATGCACCGTATCATCATTTAGTACTACCCCTGTCAGTTTGTCTTTATATACTACCCCGGGCTCATGTATGACCTCTCTCGGGACGAATACCTCCCTGTCTACATAAACAATTTTTTCTTCTACTATAGTATTATTTATTTCTACTACTTCTGGTTTGGTAATTAAAACCTCATCCCTGTCTTTCATACCAAAAAAAACAAGAAAAATAAAGCAAGCTGCTAATAAATAGCCCCCCAAAAGAGCTGCCAATGATAATCTTTTTAATTTAATTTCTTTCATACTTATCTAGTTACAATTTTGTTATTCATTTTGCTTTATCTATTATATATTACTTGCATTCTATTGTCAATTATTTTATTTTTACCTTTTGTAAAATTTACCCCGCCGATTTTTTTTTAATAAGCAATTATATTTGCTAATTTCGTTTTTCGGAGAGTGAAGAAAAGGCCCCCCCGCCGATGCTAGGCTTATTGCTATTTGCAAAAATTCAAAAAACCGGGTGGGGTATTAGCCCGCCGGCGGTTTCATTTTTTCTTTAAATAGTGAAAAAAAAGTTTGCAATTACTAGGCAATGCCTTTATGTTGTTTGTATGGATAAAGGAATTGAAACCCTCCGCAAGACCAAAGAAGATCTTGCATTCTGCCAACGTCGCCTGCGCGAGACAACCGACAGGATCGAGCGAGAAATTCTCGTTG
>MDTA01045378.1_pt1 | contig 13174 bp, 13 predicted proteins | sample 811151 | NCBI WGS metagenome assembly MDTA01 (sample SAMN05326648, study PRJNA326480) | marine metagenome | isolation source: seawater | place: Indian Ocean: South | collected 2010 | reverse complement strand
TATTAATGAATAAAAATTTAGTTTTACTTGAGTCTGATCAAGATTACGGTCTCTATAAAGACAAATTTTATTCTATAAAAAAAGAGATTAATCTTTATTCGTTAAATATTTCAAAAAAAAATTTAAATTTTAAAAAGAAAATTAGCAAAATAAAAAAAAAAAAATCTTTATATAAAAAGTTTATAAAATCAAATCACATTATCGATCAAAAAAAGTCTTATTTCCAGAGCATGCGTGATAGACTTAACAATCTCTAAAGTATAATATTTCATGATATAATAATTATTAATTATGAAAAAAATTATAAATTTCTTTTATGAGGGAGAGCCGTTAGAAATCAATTTAAGAGAATATATAAAAAAAAAAAATTTATCATTAAATAGGAAATTTATTATTCTTTTGATTAAAATTTTTCGTATAACATACAAAAATTATCAAAGAATATTTTTAAAACCATCAAATAGAAAAGTATTAAAATCATTAGAAAAAATTTTTTTTCATAAAAAAAAAGAAGAAAGTGATGTATATCATAAACATGCTGAAGATCTTAAGAGGGATGGAGTTTTGGAAGTTGAGAATATTTTTAGTCAAGAAGAATTGGAAATTACTATAAGAGAATTATCAGAAAATTTATTATTACAACCTATATATACCTCTCATAAAGACTTTTATTTACATGCTCCTCCCAAAGATGCTGTGACAGGATATATAAATACTGAAACTTTATTAAAAACATCTTTTGTACTAAAAGCTGCACATAATGAAAAAATTTTAAATATTTTGCAGAGTTATTTTGATTGTAAATTTAAGTTAGACTGGGTTTGGGGATGGTGGTCGTTTCCAAATAGCAATAAAATAGGTCCACAAATGTTTCATAGAGATTATGAGTCTATGAATTTCATAAAAGTTTTTACTTATTTAACAGATGTGGATTTAAATAATGGACCACATGAAATAATCATTGGATCACATAAAATTGATAAACTCTATAAGCGAGAAAGATTTTCTGATGAGGATGTTTTAAAAAATTTTGATAGCAAATTAAAGAAAACTATTTTAGGAAAAAAAGGTAAAACTTTTTTGGCAGATACTTTTGCATTACATAGAGGCTTACAACCAATGAAAAATTCAAGACTAGTTCTGGTTTTTTTATATTCAGTAGTTCCTAGTAATAGAAGTCCTAAAATTCCATTTTTAAAAAAAGAAGATTATAAATTTCCACTAAAAAAAAATTATATTAATCAATTATTTGTCGAGTAAATATTTATTAATGTCTTGATAAGTGTTTATTTCAGGAAAGATATTTTTTGATAAATAGGATTTAATTATATAATCGTTTTCTATTAATTTTAGCCATTCATTATCTTCAGCTTTCTGAAGAAAAGAATTTTTTAATTTATTGTAATTTAATAAAGTTTTTTTACGCAGTATAACGATACCATGATGGCTAAAAAACTTATTTTTTGTGAATTGTTTTGAACTTGGTATTTTAGATCTTGATAAATAAATAATTCTATTTGAGTTACTTAATATTATTTTTGCAATACTTCTATTGTATAATTTTTTTTTGTCTTTAATATTAGTATGTACAGTTGCTCCAGATATAAATTTATTTTCATTAGAAAACTTTTTTTCTAAAAATTTAATAATACTAAATTTAATGAAGGGCATATCACAAGATATTATTATATAATTATCATATTTTTTCTTAATTTTGTTTACTGCGTATGAGCATCGCTCCGTTCCATTAAGACATTTTTTTTTAACTAACACCGAATTATTTCCGATATATTTTTTTACAATATTACTTACTTTTTGATTGTCTGTACAAACGTAAACATGTCTTTTATCGTAACCTTTTAAAATTTGTTTCAGTGTAAGTGATATTAAATAATCATTACCAATTTTGTATAAGGGCTTTCTCGGAATTCTTTTAGCATCATATCTTGCTGGTATGATTATACAGTTTTTCATATATAAGATATTTTTAATTTATCGATTTTCCTAAACGATTTTTAAGTTTAATAATTTTTTTGAGAATTTTTATTTCATTTAAATTTCTTTTTTTCCATACAGCTTTATTTTTTAATTTATCTCTATTATTATTTTTTGCTAAAAGTTGCACAATCATTCTTAGTTGATTGTGTTCAGACGCATTAGATGATGAACCATGTATTAAGTTGTAATTAAAGAAAACACATGATCCAGCTTTTAGTTCTAGATTAACTAATTTATTTTTTTTTGAAATTTTTTTTAGTTGTTGTGATGAGGGTGTTAACTTTGAAATACCGTTTCTTGTCATAACGGTATAATGTTTTATAAGTCCCAGTTTATGGCTCCCTTTAAAAACTTTTAAACAGCCGGCATCAATATAATGATTTTCCAAGGCTATAAAACATTGAATATATTCAGAATTCTTTGCATTTTTACCGACATGATAGGCATAATCTTGGTGATAAAATTCATTGTCCCCATCAAAGCAATTTTTAGGGTAAAATTTTTTAAACCAAACACTCATATTTAAATTGGTAAGGGAACTAGCAATTAATTCAATTTTTTTAAAATTTATATATTTTTCTAATTTAATATTATTTTTTTTATCTAAAATCACTACTTTTTGTGAATTGTCGATTTTACTGAAAGAATGATTTTTATCGAGTTGATGAATTTTTTTTGAATTTTTTTGTTTTTGGAAATTATTTACTAATTTTAAGACTTCATTACATTTTTTTTTATTGATAATATTATTAATAGTTACAAAACCATTTCGATTATATTGATTTTTTCTATAACTTGTTAGAGACATTATATTTTTATACTTTATACTTATAGTTATGCAACAAAATTTTCTTTTAAACGAAGGATACCAGTCAGGAAAATTTTTTTTTCAAAAAGGTGATCGTCAATATATTTATACTAAAAATAAAAAGTATTTGGATTTATCATGTTGTGCAGGAACATTAATCTTAGGACACAATAGTTATATTTTTAAAAAATCTTTAAGAAATGTTTTGAAAAATAAAATATCAAATTTTGCTACAATCAATCTACAAGCTTCAGCATACTCTAAAACTTTAAACAAAATTTTACCTAAATATTCTAAATTTATAATGTGTAACTCAGGCACTGAATCAGTAAATAAAGCGTTAAGAATATGTAGAGCAGTTACTAAGAAAAGATTAGTAATAAGTATTTCAGGTAGTTGGCATGGATCTGTTGATGAAACTCTATATGTTAAAAAAGGTTCAAGAAAAAAACATCTCTCAGATGGGTTATATAGTAAAGGAAATGAATTAATTTTTGCACCTTACAATGACATTAATAAAACAAAAAAAATTTTGGACAAAAATCTAAACAAAATAATGTGTATACTTATTGAGCCAATACAAGCTTGCCTACCTTTAAAAAATGCAAATAAATATTTAAAATTTTTAAATGATTATTCAAAAAAAAATAAAATTATCTTATTTTTTGATGAAATGATAACTGGTTTAAGAACTGACGGTAAAACTGTTCAAGATTTATATAAAATTGAACCTGATATTTCTACATTTGGCAAGGCCTATGGAGGAGGGATACCGATTGGCATTATTGCTTTAAGTAAAAATATTGATAAAAAAATTAAACAAAAAAAATTAAGAATTTTTTTTGGAGGTACATTTTCAGCTAACTCAATAAATATGTATATAGCTGATAACACGCTTAAATATATTAACAAAAATAAACAAAAGATATTTAAAAGAATAAATAACTTTTCTTCTTATTTTCAAAATGAATTAAATAAATATTTCAATAAAAACTCATTGGATCTTAAAGTTTTGAGATTTAAATCAATGGCTCGTATAGTTTATTCAAATAAAGCAATTAAAAATAGATATCAAAGAGATTTCTTAGAGATTAAAAAAAATAAAAGGATTGAGAGTTTTTTAAATTTATTTGAGAAAAACAATATATATTATCCAAGAAATGGAACCATATTTTTTAATAATGCTATGAGTCTCAGGAATATTAACCATCTTATTCAAGTTATAAAAAAAAATTCAAAAAAAATTTTTTATGAAAAAAAATAAAGTAACTGCAGTTGTTATAGCGCGAAAAGGGAGCAAAAGACTACCAGGAAAGATGTATCGAAAGTTTAATGGAAAATCGTTAATATCTCTTAAAATCTCTCAATTACTTAAATCAAATGTTGATGAAATAGCAGTTGGAAGTGATGATCCAAAACTTGAAAAAATCTGTAAAAAATTTAATTCAAAAAAAGTTAAATTTTATTTAAGAGAAAAAAGATTTTGTGATGAGATATCAGAGACACCAAATGCTATGATTAAAAATATGTTAAGTTTTTTTGATACAGATATAGTGCTTTGGGCACATCCTACTAATCCAACAACAAATCATGTCCATTTTAATGAGTCTTTAAAAATATTTATTAAGAATTTAAAGAAAGGTAAAGACAGTCTATATGCGGTATCAAAATTAAATGATTATTTTTGGGATCATAAAAAAAAACCAATTAACCATAATCCTTTAGAAAAAACACATACGTTGTTAAAGTTACACAAAATAAAATATATTTATGTTGATAATGGAGCGATATATATAAGGAAGCATAAAGACATGATTAGAGATGGAAGATTTTGGGGACCCAAAGGCTTTATGTATATAATGGAAGATACTGATGGATGGGACATAAACACAAAATGGGATTTAGATGCATGTAAATTGAAATCATTTAAAAATAAAAATTTCTAAATAACATGTCTGTTAATCGAGACTCAAGGAGTTTAATTATTTTTGCTGAAACCAAATCAATAAATGATTTTATTTATAGAAACTGTTTCATTAAAGTTTTATTAAAAAAAAATTACAAAATTTTTTTTATTAATATTAATTCGAAAATTAAAAAAAAAGAAAAAAAAAATTTCACAAATACAGTAGTAATAAATATTAAAAATAAAAATCAATTAAATTCTTTTTTAAAAAAAAAGAAAGAAACTAAATGTATAAATTTTGTTGAAAAAAGATTTAGAAATTTAGGTTTTTTTTTACTATTAAAAAAATATAATTTAAATGTTTGTGAAATCAAAAGATATGGAGATATAAGAGATGTAAAATTTTTTTTTGATAATAATATTTTTAATAATATTAAAAAAATAATATTTTTGTTTAGAAATATATTGAACATAATTGTATTCAATTTTTGTTATAGAATGAAAATTTTTAATCAAACAGAAAAATTATTTTGCTCACTAAAAAATAATGAAAAAATTAATTCTTATGAATTTAATTATTTTAACCAATCGATAGGAAGCAAATTTCTCATAAAATTTATCGGAATATTTAATTTCAAATTTTATAAAAAAATTTTTCCAATTAATGTAAGATTTATTGAAGAAATGAAAGATAAAAAAAATATAAGAGGAAATAAAATATTATTTCTTGACTCAAATTTAACACACTCTGATAGATTTTTTTATGAAGGTGAAATTGGTATCAATGAAAAAAAAAGATATTATTATTTATTAACAAAGTTTTTTTATGAAATACAGGATGTATTAAAAAAAAAAGTTGAAATTGCAGTCCATCCCACAACTAATTTTAATGAGATTAAAAAAATATTTAAAAATTTTAGATGTGAAATCTACAATACAAAAGATTTAATTAAGAATGCTGATATTCTTCTTTTTCACGAATCGAGTTCAATTATTGATGGGATTATTATGAATAAAAAAATTATTAGCATAAAAGTAAAATGTATGGGCAAATATTATTCTTTTAGAAATAGTCTTTATGATAAAGAGTTGAAATGTAAAAACGCTAACCTTGATAGAAAAATTAATATCAATAAATTATTTAATTCAAAAATTAAAAAAAATTTTAATAATTTCAAAAAAAATCATATTTTTGTAACAAGAAAAAATAAATCTATAAATGATTTATTAGATTTAATGTAGATTAAATTAAGATTAAATATTGTATATAATGAAAATAAGTTACAACTATAAAAAAATTCTTTTAAAAAAAATATTATGTTTTTAAAAATCCAAAATAAGTTAAATAGAATAATAGATAAAATATATACTTTTCTTATTTGCAAAAGTTTTAAAAAATTTGGAAAAAACTCTGTTATTTGTTTTCCTTGTAAAATAGATAATCCTGAAAATATTGAAATTGGTGATAATGTTACAATTTGTAAAAATGTTTGGCTAAATGCAGGTGTAAAAAAAAGAGAGGATAATCAACCTACATTAAATATTAAAGATGGAAGTCATATAAGTTCACATACTCATATTAACGCATTTTCAGAGGTAACAATTGAAAAAAATGTTTTAATAGGAGAAGGTGTTTATTTTGGAGACACAATACACGCAACTGATAATTACAATTTACCAATAATTAAACAAGAATACATATTTCAAGGCAAAGTAATAATAGGAGAAGGTTCGCATCTATGCAGATATTCAACTATTTCTTCTGAGTGCGTAGTAGGAAAGAATGTTATAATATGCCCAAACAGTTTTGTAGTTCAAAAAGAAATACCAAGTTATTCCATGGCCATAGGTAATCCAGCTAGCTTAATAGAAGATTATAATAAAAAAAATGATAAGAGCTAAAAAATTTTGGAAAAAAAAAATAAATTTAATCCACTGGAACAAAGCACCAAAAAATATATTAGAACAAAATAATGAAAGTAAATTTTGTTGGTTTAAAGATGGTAAACTAAATTTATTTGAAAATTGCATTTTACAAAATCTTAAAAAAAATCCTAATAAAACTGCTATTATTTGTTATGATAAAAACAAAATAGAAAATAAATATACCTACAGCGAAATCAATTTAGCAGTTAACAATTTCTGTCGTTTACTTTTGAAATATAAATTAAAGAAAAATGATGTAATTGCTATTCATGCATCTGCTTCCATTGAGTCGGCAGTATCAATGCTTGCTTGTTCAAAATTAGGCATAACTTTTTCAGTAATATTTGAAGATCTTCCTTTAGAATCAATCTTAAAAAGAATTGAAATTCTTAATTCAAAATTATTTGTTACAAGAGATAATACTAAAAATTTTTATAATTTAGCTAAATCAATAAAAAAATTTAATAAAAAAATAAGAATTATAAATTTTTCAAAAAACAAAAATTTAGTAAAAAAAAAAAATATCATTTTCTCTAATACAGACGATATACTAAGTGATAAAAAAAATTACAAAGACGAAAAAATAAAATATTTTAGAAGTAATAAACCTTTATTTGTATTGTTTACATCTGGTTCTACTGGTGACCCAAAGGGAATTATTCATTCAACAGGTGGATATCTATTATATGCGAAATATACATGTATTAATCAATTTGGAATGAATAAGAATTCTATTGTATTAACAGCCTCAGATGCTGGCTGGATAAATGGGCATACTTATTCATTATTTGGACCATTATCAATTGGATCAACCACAATTTTATTAGAAAAACCAATTAGTATAATAGACAAATTTTTTTTAAAATCTATTATCAATAATAATCAGATTAGCATTTTATATTTACCAGTTACTTTAATAAGAGTTTTAAAAAGTATAGTAGGAAAAGATAAATTGTTTTTAAAAAATAAAATTTCTGCTCTAGGATCAATGGGCGAACCTTTGGCAAAAAATGTCGCAAAATGGTTTTCTAGTACTTTTAAAAAAAATAAACTTTCAATAGTTAATACATATTTTCAAACTGAAACAGGCGGAATAATATCTTCACCAAGGTATAATTCACAACCACCTAATAATTATCATGGAACAGTTGGTAAGCCAGTTTGTGAAAATTTAAAAATAATTTTAAAAAATAATCAATTAGTTATTTCAACTCCATGGCCCGGATGTTTAATAGGAGTAAAAAATGGCAAAAGTTACTTTAATAAGTATTGGGATAAGGAAAATAATTTTAAAATGTTTGATATAGGAAAATTTAATAAAAATAAAATTTTAGAAGTATATGGAAGAAGTGATGATGTTATAAATGTAAGAGGACACAGAGTAGGATCAGGAGAGGTCGAGGAAAAAATTTTAAAGTTGAATGATATAAAAGAAACTTGTGTAGTAGCTGTTGAAGATAAGCTTGAAGGAAATAGATTAGTAGTTTTTTTTTCAAAATCAAAATATGGAAATAATGAGCATATAAAAAATAAAATTAATTCAAATTTAATAAATTACTTTGGAACCTATATACTTCCAAAATATATAATTGAGTTAACTAATTTACCTAAGACCAAAAGTGGAAAAATATTAAGAAGAATATTGGGAATATTAATTAATGATTACAAAACAAAAAAAATAGGTGATACAAGTACAATTTTAGATAAAAATATTCTTAAGGAAATCAAATATAAAATAGAGGAAACTATTAATGAATGAAAAAGAATTTGTTAATTTTATAAAAAAATCTTTAAATGAAAGAAGCCAATTAATTTTAATTTCTACTAAATTAAAAGATATTAAGAAATGGGACAGTCTATCAAGTGTAAGAGTTTTGTTGGAATTAAGTAAAAAAATGAATAAAAAACTTGAGTTAAATAATATTGTAAATTTTAAAACTTTAAAGGAGCTTTATAACTATTTTAAATAAAAATGATTAAAAGTATTTTAAATAAATTATTATTTTTAGGTTTTTTTAAAGACCAAGTAAGTAAGATAAAAATTAATCAAAGTATTAATTTGACTAATTCTATTCATACAAAAAGTTTAAAAGATTTAAATGAATTTAATTTTAGCATTTTTTCGCAATTTAATGAGGATGCAATAATTCAATTTCTTGTCAAAAGCTTAAATATAAAAAATAAGACCTTTGTAGAATTTGGCGTAGAAAATTATGAAGAAGCAAATACAAGACTCTTGCTTGAAAAAGATAATTGGCAAGGATTAGTCATTGATTGTTCACATGAAAATATAAACCATATAAAAAATCAAAATTATTTTTGGAGACATAACTTAATTGCTATTAGTGATTTTGTTTCAGTAGAAAATATAAATGAAATACTAAAAAAGAATAATTTTGTTGGAGAAATTGGTCTTTTATCTATTGATACCGATGGTAACGATTTATGGATCTGGAAAGAAATAAATGAAATAAAACCCGTGATATTGATAATTGAGTATAACGCAAAACTAGGAAAAGAAAAATCACTATCAATAAAATATAATGCTAATTTTAAAAGAGCATCATCTGGTTTAAACAAATTAATATATGGAGCATCTCTAAAGGCACTAGAAAAAATTTCTGAAGAAAAAGGTTACAGTCTTGTATGTACAAATAAAAATGGGAATAATTCATTTTTTGTAAGAAATGATTGTTTAAATCAAAAAATCTACAAGCAATCTATACAGGAATGTTTTAAAATGAGTTCGTTTAGAGAATATTTAAATGAAAAAAATCAGAAAAATGTAGACGATAAATTTATATTAGATTTTTTAATAAAAAGTGAAAAATTTGTAGAAATTTAGACTAAAATCATTTTTTAAAATAAATTTTTAATTTTTTTAAATCATCTTTTGTGTTTAGATCAACGAATTCTGTATTTTTTAATCTGTATCCAAAAGTTCTAAATTTTTCAAATTTTTTAAAATTTTTAATTTTTGAAATATTGTACCAATAGCATTGTGTAGCATCTTGATAGAAAGTTTCCAAATTTTGCGATGTAGTATTTTTATATTTTGGTTCTCTAAAAATAACTTGTCCATTTGATTTTTTTTTTAATGCTCTTTGTATTGGATATTCATAATCTGAAATGGTCAAAGTCTTTTGAGCTTTTTTTTCTTTAAGGAGTTTAAATGAATTTTTTAAAGTTTTTATACTTAGCAAAGGATTTGTAGGATAAACATAACATAAATATTTAACTTTTATTTCTTTATTATTACAAAATGATAAAAAATGCTCTACGACCTGCGTATCTGTTGACTTATCGTCGGAGTACTTTCTTGGACGAATAAAAGGGACATCACAACCATATTTTTTTGCAATTTTTTTTATTTTTAAACAATCTGTTGAAACTATAATTCTATCAAATAGTCCACTTTTACGAACTGTATTTATTACATAATATAATAATGGTTTTCCAAAAAAATTTTTGATGTTTTTATTTTTAATTCTTTTCGAACCTTTTCTTGCTGGAATTAAACAAAATGTCTTTTCTTTTATTTTTTTCATGTTTATTAAATAATTTTAAATAAATTATATATTTAAAAACAAATATCTTATATTAGTGGTAAGCTTATTTATCAATGCAATATAATATTGAAAAATTTTCGTTAAATTTATTAATAGTTTCATTATTTTTATTTATTAGTTTCATTTTATACTTAAATTTTTATGGATCTGACCACGACTCCTACGCAATTATAAATACATTCATAATTTTAATTAATGAGGCAAGATATGTTCCTTCCAGAACATTTGGATTTCCTGTGTCTGAACTAATTATTGGTTCATCCGTATATTTTTTAGGTTCATACATTACAAAATATTTTCTTTATTTTATATTTTTAATATCATTAGTATTTTTTTATTATTCTTTTGATACTGAAAATAAAAATTCTTTAAATTTAAAATTATTTTTAACTCTAAGTTTGTCAAATTCAGTTTTAGTATTTGACAACATTAATATTACAGACTATCCGTTGGCATTATTTTTTCTTTCAGCAGGATTTTTGTTGTATAAAAATAAGAAATATTATCTAGCAGTATTACTATTTGGATTATGCATTGGTGCAAGATTGAATTTTTTGATTTTTATTTATCTTTTTTATCTTTTTAATACACGGTTACAAATTAACTCATTAATTAATTCTTTTAAATGGGTTTTTTTGACATCAATTATTGGTGGATCATTTTATATCCCCTACTTGATTTCTCATGATTTTTCAATTTCATTAATGTCCAAAACGCATACTCTTGGTGGACTCAGATTTGAAACAGATGAACAATTAACATTTATGTTGTTTGAACAATCATCTAGGTTTTTTTATAAAGTAATAAAGATATTTGGATTTTTTTCTTTTGTAATAATATTAATAAGTGCTTTTCAGGTTTTAATAAAAAAAAAATTAATAGACTGTATCAAAGATAATAAATTTCATTTTAGTTTAATTGTTTTAAACCTTTTTTTATTTTTCCAACTTCCTACAAAAACATCTATAATTTCATTAGTTACTATTTTTACTTATTTATTGATAGTAAAATTTTTTGATAAAAAAATAATTTATTTAATAATTTTTATTAATATTATTAACTACTTTATTGTTATAGATTTTTTGAAAATTAATTATAGATATGACGATGTGTGTTTACCAAAACAAGCTTTATCTGCGAATTTTCAATTAATATTTGATCATAAAAATTTAAATTATAAAAAATATTTAGTAGAAACTAAAAATAATATGTTTTGTTCTTCAAAGGAACTTCCTTTTCAATATAGGGAAAATTTTTTAAAGCAAAAAAAATTATCAAATCATGATTAAAAATAAAAAAATATTAATTATAGGTGGGCACGGTTTTATTGGAAAAAATTTATACAAGACTTTAAAAAAAACAAACCAAGTGTCACGATTTGGCAAAACAAAAAAAAATACAAAAAATATAAATTTAAAAAATCTTAAAAAAAATAAATATAATTTTGATATCATTTTTTATTGTGCGGGGAGTGCAACTGTTGGTTTATCAAATATTAATCCAAAAGAGGATTATTATAGAAATGTAATTAGTGTAAAAGAAACATTAAAATATATAAGTTTTTTTCCAAAAAAACCTGATTTAATTTTTATATCAAGCGCAGCTGTTTATGGAAACTCAATAAGAAAAAAAATTTTAAAACCCATATCAAATTACGGTAAAAATAAAATTTTAGCCGAAAAAGCTGTCATTAAATTTAGTAAAAAAGAAAAAATTAGAACAATTATATTAAGATTTTTTTCTATCTATGGTCCAGGATTAAAAAAACAACTTATATGGGATGCTTTAAATAAATTTAAAAAAAAGGATTTTATTTTTTATGGTACTGGTAATGAAATCAGATCGTGGATGTTTATAGATGATGCAATTAAATTAATACTTTATTCTTATAAGCAATTATCTATAAAACCCCAAATATTTAATCTTTCATCTGGAGAGAATATAAAAGTAAAATCTATACTGAGTAAACTATTAAAAAAATTGAAATTAAAAAATAAAATTATATTTAATAAAATATCATTAAAAGGCAATCCTAACTACTTAGCTCATTCAAATAATATTTCGAAAAAGCTTGGATTAAAAAAATTTATTAAAATTGATGAAGGTTTAAAAAAGTATGTCTAAAAAGAAAATTAATTTAGCTATAATTTTTCCAAGTATTAACGATTGGCAAGGTGGATTGAATTACTTTATCAGTTTAGTTTCGGTTTTAAAATTAATTAAAAATAAAAATTTTGAATTTAAAATTTTTTCTTCGGAAGAAAACTATAAAATTTTAAAAAATTTAATGCCAGATAAAAATGTTATTTATACAAATTGCCTTAAAAAATTTTCTTTCAATTATATTCTTAGAAAAGTATTAGAAAAAATTTTTAAAAATGACATTTATTTAGAAAAAATATTAATGAGATATAGAATTAATGTCATCTCACACTATAAACCACTTGATAATATTAAGTCTATTTGTTGGATACCAGATCTACAACATAAAGTCCTAAAAAAAAATTTTAATAAAAAAGAAATTTTACAAAGAGATAAAATTTTCAAAAATTATTTAAAAAAAGCAACAAAAGTTATTACAAGCAGCAAAACTGCTAAAAATTATTTAATTAAATCGTATAAATATTTAAATGTAAAAAAAATAAGTGTTTTAAATTTTGTTCCATTAATTAACATATCAAAAATTAAAAAATTTCAAGTAATTAAAAAAAAATATAATTTACCATTAAATTATTTTTTTTGTCCAAATCAATTCTGGATACATAAAAATCATAAATTGATTATTAATGCAGTCAGTCATATAAAAAACAAAGAAATAAGCTTTAAAATAATTTTTTCAGGATCTAGAGAAGATTATAGAAATCAGAATCATATTTCATCTATTATGAAAAAAATAAAAAAAAATAATTTATCATCTCATTTTATTTTTCTGGATAAAATTGTTTATGAAGATGTAATATCAATAAT
>MDTA01040096.1_pt1 | contig 13177 bp, 17 predicted proteins | sample 811151 | NCBI WGS metagenome assembly MDTA01 (sample SAMN05326648, study PRJNA326480) | marine metagenome | isolation source: seawater | place: Indian Ocean: South | collected 2010 | reverse complement strand
GGGTCGAAGATGGCGAGTTCATAAAGAGCCATCGAGCCGGCCCAGCCGGCAACGAGGGCTGTGTGCATGAGGTGCACGGCCAACAATCGGCCGGGGTCGTTGATGACGACCGTGTGCACCCGATACCAGGGCAATCCCATGGGTCAGGTTCGGGGGAACGGAGCTGCCAATGCAGCCAGACCCGGGGATCGTAGGCCGTTCGCCCCGGCACACGCGTCCTGCTGTCGCGAGCCGCAATGTCTGGGTCTCCGTTTTTCGGGGATCGAAGTTCTGGGCCCCGCGCGTGTCCTGGCATCGGAGCTGACGTTCCACGCCGAGTCCAGGGGGGTTACAAAACGCAACCTCTCGGGACAAAGTGGTTGCGTTTCGGCGTGTCACAGCGCCTGTTGTTTCGGAGGTCTCGTGCCCGTTATCCGTTTCGTTCGCGAAGGTCGGGATGTGGAGTGCTATCCCGGTGAAAACTTGCGTGAGGTTGCGCTTCGCGAGGGAATTCAGCTCTATGGGCTGAAAGGTCAGCTTGGTAACTGTGGTGGCTGCGGTCAGTGCATCACCTGCTTCGTGAAGGTTGAAGGTGAGTCCTCCGAACAAGCACTGAGTCGGAGAACAGCCGTTGAGGGCGTCAAACTCAAGCGACGGCCGGAAGGCTGGCGTCTGGCTTGTCAAGCCTTGGTCGAGCAATCGGTGGTTGTGGTGACCAAACCTCAAACCTCGATGGCAGATCAGCAGAGGCGTGTCGCGGCTGCTTTGCAGGCGCCACTGCCCACTGGGCCTGTTGAGTGGCCGCGTCCTGTCGGGGCTGATGAGGACGATGAAACTGACGTGGAGGGCTCTGCCGAAGCCGAGATGGATTCAGAGGAGACAGCTCCGCCTGCTACGCCCGGTGACGAGCGCTGATCGGTTCACGTCAAAGCTTTCCGGACGGTGATACGTTCCAGCAGGTTCTTTCACGTTCATGGAAACCAACGATCTCGGCTTCGTAGCCAGCCTGCTGTTTGTTCTGGTGCCGACCGTCTTCCTGATCATTCTTTTTATTCAGACCAACAGCCGAGAAGGTTGAGCCCTTGCGGCTGTTGAACGATCGGGAGTTCAACTCTCGGCAGGTTGGAGGGCAGGATGTCAGTCAGCCCTGCTCCGGTTCCCTCACCAGGAGAACAGGGGCGGGAGCGTGAACTCTGATGTAATCGCTCACAGAGCCACCCAGCAGTTTGTCGAGGTCCACCAGGCCTCTGGCGACGAGCGGGCGTCGGTCTTGGGATGCCAAAACCACGAGATCGGCATTGATCTCTTCCGCGGCACGGCAAACTCCTCTGCCGATGTCTGGGTCGGTGACGTGGAGAGGTTTCAGTTCCACCCCGAATGTCCGCGCCCGTTGAATGGCTTTGTCGAGATAGCTGTCACTGCCTGTGGAAGCTCCGCGTGAAGGCGTTGGTTCCTGCCTCGCCACATGCACTCCGGTGAGTTGGCCGCCGGGAATGTCCCGCACCATTTCGCAAGCCAGCTTCAAGGCGTCGTCACCAACCCCTGTTCCATCAATCGTGACCATGAGGCGATTGATGTGCCTCACGTACAAGTCGTCACGCACCAGAAGCATCGGTCGTGTCGAGAGTTGAAAGACGTACTGGCTTGCGCTGTTCGACAGGATCGATTGCAGGCGCCCGAGGCCCCTTGAGCCCATCACGATCAGGTCGACGTTGAGTTCGTCGGCAACCTTCAGAACAGTCTGCTTGGCGTCGCCGTGTCGGATGATTGAGTTGACCTCCTCCGGATTGAGACCAAGCTTTTGAACGGATGAGGACAACAGGTTCCCGGCTTCCGACCAATGCTCCTCGGACTCGTTCTTGCTTTGTTCGGTTACCACGTGAAGGAGGTTCACGCGAGCGGCCTTGAAAGCCGGTAGGTCGCGCAGCATGTTGATCATTTCTCCGACCTGGCCTTTGCCGGAATCGGCGATCAGAAGGTTCTTGAACACGGCGAAATCTCAGCCCGTGCAGCAGCCTATGGCCGATTACAACGTCTCGCAGACATGGTGAATGAGAGCGTTACGGCCGCCTGGTGTTTGACCAAGCAGGTGCTTCCTCAGCACACCGACCACGGTGGCGTGATGTGGCATGGCGCCTACGTGGGATGGCTTGAGGAGGCGAGAGTTGAGGCCCTGGCTTCGACAGGGCTCCCCTACGCGCAGATGACGGCAGCGGGATTGGAGATGCCGGTGGTCAATCTGCAAATTCGTTACCGAGACGCGTTAAGGCTCGGTGACCGTGTTGTTCTGGCGAGTCAATCCGAGCCGCAGCAAGGGGTCCGCTGGCCGTGGAGAACGCGTTTTTTGCGCCATGGGGTTTGTATCGCAGAGGCTCAGGTGGATCTTGTGTTGCTGCGGGTGGATTCCCGGCAGGTGTTGCGGCGTCCCCCTGAGTCCGTGGCTCAGGCCTTTGCAGCTTTACGGCTGGGCCCTCAGACCTATGAGGAGTAGTTTATTTGTACTGCTTTGGTCTTGCTCTTGCGTTCTTGGTGGTGGTTGTGGTCGGCATGTCCCCAGATCGGTTCAGTGCGGATGCGCCAGCTCGCTGCGGTTGCGGCGGTGCTCCCCGGGGGGTGGCAAGAGCTTTGGCGTTGGCCGTTGGAGCGCTTCCGACAGGAATTTGCTTGGTCTGAATCGGTGCTGGCCAGCGTTGATACCTACCGGTCGTCGTGTGGTGACACCCAGCCATCTGAGGTGCCGGCTCAGGTGTTGTTGCCCTGTGATTCCCTATGGCCACCGTTGTTGAATGATTTAGAGCGGCCGCCGCTGACTCTTCAATGGGAAGGCGATGCGTGTTTGCTGCCCTGGCTCGCCTCCCAGCAGTCTGTCGCTGTGGTTGGCACCCGACATCCCTCGGCCCATGGCCTACGAATGGCTGAACGCATTGGTGGATCCTTGGCTAGTGCCGGTTGGCCGGTGGTCAGTGGTCTGGCAGAGGGGATTGATGCCGCTGCCCATCGGGGTTGCTTGCGTAATGGTGGTCGTCCTGTCGCGGTTCTCGGGACGCCTTTGCATCGTGTGTATCCGCCCGAGCATCGTGCTCTTCAACAGGCCGTGAGTCAGTCGGGAATGCTGGTCACCGAGCTCCGCCGCGAAACCAGGGTTCAGCGGTCCAGTTTTGCGTTGCGCAACCGTTTGCTCGTTGCGTTGACACGCGCTGTTGTCGTTGTGGAGTGCCCCAAAAGCAGCGGTGCGCTTCTGTCCGCGGCCATGGCTCAACGTTTGGGCGTGCCTGTTTGGGTGGTGCCTGGAGATGCGCTGCGCGATTCAGCGTGCGGCAGCAATGCACTGCTTCGTTCCGGAGCGCATGCGCTGTTGGATCCACACGATTTGCTTGATGCATTGGGTCCTGGTCCAGCGGACGCGTTGTGCTCTCCGCGGGTCGCACAGGGAACGACATCTGAAAGATCTCCGTCGATTGGCGGTCTTCAAAAGCAACTGCTCCAACTTGTCGATGCCGGCTCAACCCTGGAGCAGATGGCCCAGGCGTTGAAGCTGGATTCACAGGCTGTGGCCGCGGAGTTGCTCAGACTGGAGCTGGATGGTTTGGTCTTGGCTCAGCCAGGACTGTGCTGGAGACGGCTCTAGGTTGATGCAATGGTCTCCCACGCCTGTTCCGGTGATGAGCTGCTGGCTTGGCGTCGAGGCCAGCTTGCCCTTGGAGGCCGCGCTGTTGATCTCGACTGGCTCCTGGATCTGCGGGGCGAGCTGAGTTGGGCCGAGCTTCAAAAATTGCGACTGCGACCTGAGTTAACGGTGTCGTTGGCTTGTTCTATGGAAGCTCTTGAACACCTCTGGAGGCAACATCTGGATGACCATGTTCCTCTGCAGCACCTCGTCGGCCGTTGCCCCTGGCGTGATCTGGATCTTGTGATCAGTTCCGCTGCCTTGATTCCACGACAGGAGACGGAGCTCCTCATCGACTTGGCACTGGAACGCCTCCAAGACCCTGCCTTCGCTCCTCATCGTCGGGATGCACGCTGGGCTGATCTGGGAACAGGAAGCGGTGCGATGGCTATCGCTCTAGCCCGTGCGCTGACGGGATGGCACGGACATGCTGTTGATCTCAGCCCGGCGGCCCTGGAGCTGGCCCAGATCAATCTCCGGCGGTTGGCACCAGAAGGTGGATGCCAGTTGCATCTGGGCCATTGGTGGACTCCGCTTCGGCCTTGGTGGGGGCATTTCGACCTTGTGGTTTCTAACCCTCCTTACATTCCCACCAGCGTGGTTGATGCACTTGAGCCTGTGGTTCGAGACCATGAGCCTCAACTGGCGCTCTGCGGCGGCGCAGATGGTCTTGATGCCTGTCGGGAGATCGTGGAGCTTGCTCCCCAAGTGCTTGCTCCAGGAGGGTGGCTGCTCCTCGAGCATCACCATGATCAAAGTGAACAGGTGCTTCAGTTGATGGAGTCTTCTGGACTGGTTGCTGCGGAGGCCCGCTGTGATCTTGGCGGAGTGAAGCGCTTCGCCATGGCCTGTCGAGCGCCCGGATCTTCCTCTTCGTTGCCCCCCCTGCATGACCACTGACGCATTGCCATGGATGCAGGTTCAAGAGATGGCGCTCCATCTGCGCCAAGGTGGAGCTGCCTTGGTGCCCACCGACACGCTGCCGGCTCTCGCTGCCGCACCTGACCATGCGGCTCAGGTTTGGACACTCAAACAGCGTCCGCAGGACAAACCGTTGATCTTGATGGCGGCTGATGCCGACGCGCTTCTCAGCCTCACCACCAATGAGGCGCGTTTGGACGCAGAACCATTGGCGCAGCGCTACTGGCCCGGCGCGCTCACCCTGGTTCTGCCGGTTGAGGGTGGGCGTTACGCCCGGCTCAATCCAGGGATGAACTCGCTGGGCTTGCGAATTCCTGACTGCCCAGCGACCCGCGAACTGTTGCGAGCCTCGGGTCCCCTTGCCACGACGAGCGCCAATCGATCAGGGGTGACAGCTAGTCAGAACGAACTGGAAGCCTCCGTCGCTTTTCCGTCCTTGCCTCTTCTAGGGCCTCTCCCCTGGCCAACGCCTTCTGGTCTCGCCAGCACTGTGATCGCTTGGATGTCCCCTGGGAGGTGGCATTTGCTGCGTCAAGGCGCTGTGATGGCCAATGAGATCAACGGATCCCATTCATGCTCTGGCTGATCGGCCTTGTGCTTGTGCTTCAAGCCGCCTTCCATTGGATGCTGGAGCCTGTGATCCAAGCGGTGACGCCGTGGTTTGAGCTCAAGTTCATGCCCTGGGTTTTGGCTGGCATTGGGCTGTGGCTGCTGTCCGGCGGCAAAGACGCGGATCATCCCTCCTGAAGACAGGGGTGGATGGGATCAAAAAGCCGGCTGACGGATTTGAACCGACGGCCTTCGCTTTACAAAAGCGCTGCTCTACCACTGAGCTAAGCCGGCAATGGGGGAACTTTACCGGTGCACATCTCCTCCAAGGACTGTCTCTGTTGCATCCACCAGAGCGTGAGTTGCAACCGGGATTGGCAGCCGGATTTGTCAAGCGCGCGGCTGATGTGACTCTCTACCGTCCGAATGCTGACCAGGCGAGCTGCAGCGATAGAACGGTTGCTCATGCCCTGGAGCAACAAGTTGAGAACCGCGACTTCTGCTGGCGTGAGATTGAAATTGGCCATGCTTTGGGAGTGACTGTTGCAAGCATTCCCCCGGAGAGACTTGACCGAGACGTGACCTTGATGAAGAGGGGACCACGATTACTCAGGTGTGCTTGTCGCCAGTGAACGCCGGATTGGCAGGTTTGCCACCAGGGCCGTGACGCGATCTTCGGTTTCAAGACTCACATCGCCCTCCTCGAGGTCGATGTCGACATACTTCGCCACCACTTCGAAGATCTCCCGTCGCATCTGATCCAATTGTTCCGGGCTCAGGTCACTGCGGTCATGAGCCAGGACCAACTGGAGACGCTCTCGCGCCGTTGTGGCACTGGCTGGCTGACGACGCAGAATTTTGTCGATGAGGTCGCGCAAGTTCATAACGGTCAGAAAATCTTGGTTTGGATCAAACGGCGCACCTTGGCGCGGAATCCACGACGCCCGTCTCGGGCTGGATCCATGAGTGGGATGTCTTCACCTTGAAGACGTTGGGCGATGTTTCCGTACGCTTTGGCGGCTGGTGAACCGCTTCCATTCAGAGTCAATGGTTCACCGCGGTTGGTGCTGACAATCACCTGTTCGTCTTCCAGGACTAAGCCCAGCAAAGGCAAAGCCAGGATGTCGGTGACGTCGTCTACCGCCAGCATCTCCTGACTGGCCATCATCTTGGGCCTCACGCGATTGAGCACGAGCTGCACGGGAGAAACGCCATGGGTATTGAGCAAGCCAATCACTCGATCGGCGTCTCGCACGGCTGACACTTCGGGAGTTGTGATCACAATGGCTTCCTTAGCCGCGGCGACAGCGTTTTTGAACCCGTCCTCGATTCCTGCTGGGCAATCAATCAAAACGTAGTCGAAGCGTTCAGAGAGCAGGCCCGCAATGGTTTGCATGTCTTCGGGCTTCAACCACTCGAGCATGCGTGGGTTACCTGCTGGCAGCAAGGCAAGGTTCGGCTCCTGCTTGTGCTTCACCAGCGCTTGATCGAGGCGGCAGGTCTCAGCCAGCACCTCCTGAGCGGTGAAGACGATCCGATTTTCCAGGCCGAGAAGGAGATCAAGGTTTCTCAGGCCGAAGTCGGCGTCCAGAACAACTGTGCTGGCTCCTTGTCTGGCCAGGGCAATGCCCAGATTGGCGGTGAGGGTGGTCTTGCCGACACCCCCTTTTCCCGAGCAGATCAGGATCGTTCGCGAATTGGTCACGGGGTCCCGGTTGGTCGAGTCACATTAGTGGCATTAACCCTTCTCGTCTTTCTGCATTCGTGATCGCTGCAACGCTGTAAAAGGAGCTTTGGCTGCTTCGATCATGATGGCCCCATCACTAACGCAGGCTTGTTCGGCCAATCCTTCTTGGGGTGTGTCCTCCGGCCCCCTGGCGACGAAATCGGCAATTCGCAGCTGCAGGGGCCTGAGCTGAAGCGCCACGATCCGTGCGGATTGATCGCCGCTCCGACCGGCATGAGCACGTCCGCGCAGTCGTCCCCAGATGTACACATCGCCGTCCGCTGAAACGGATCCGCCGGGATTCACATCACCCACAATCAGCAGATGTCCACGGGCTTCCAGGTGATCCCCTGATCGGAGCGTCCCCTGATGAATGCTCAAATTTTGATTCGGTGCATCGTCTTGATTCACCGGTGCGTCGCACTGATCGGCGCTCTCAAGAGATTGTCTTGATTTCAATCCCAGTGCTGCTGCACTGATCAGGGTCTGCTGGCAATGACTCGTGACTTGCTGCAGTACGTGGCCGCTGGATTCGAAAACCTCAAGGATCGATGCAAAGTCCCTGCAGGTCAGCGTCCAATCGCAGGTATCGAGGTCGATGGGGCCTGCTGGCAATGATGCGAGCTGGGCAGGGAGCCACTGTCGCCAGGGGTTGGTCTGGAACGGTGGAAGCTGCAAACGCAAACTCGGCTGTGGAATGGAATCGACGTTCATGGGCGAACGCTAGATCGATCCGCTGTGCCTAGTGCGTCTTGGTAAGGGCTTCTCGCAGTTCTTCAGTAATTTCGCTGGGGTGAATCAACCAGGCTGTGGCCGCCGGTGTCGCCAGGCTGTTCACGAGTGGTGAGCACTGTTCGAGGGCTTGCAGATTGAACCCATCCCATAGCCGCAGACCGCCGCGATAAGGGTGGTAGCCATGAATCTGATGGTGACGGAGCCCGCAGCAGAGTTCCGGGTCCAATCCTGCGCGGTCAGCACTGGTTTGCGCCATGGCTAAGAGTTCCAATTGGGAGGATGAAGACAACTGACTCACGTCAAGGGCTTTAAACAGACGGCGATTGAGAAAACGGTCGCAGAGCTCTGCGAGCGGCTCGGGTGCCTCGTCTCTCCAGCGCTGCAAGTGATAGCCAGTGCGGATGTCGTCATTGGCGAGGTAGTAATCAAGATCCAGTTCTGAGGCATCCCATAACCAATGCCGCATCGTGTTGTCGGCCCAGACGCGATCAGGCCCCAGACGTCTGGCCTGACAGATCAGCTGCTCCAGTAACCAGTTGCAGACCACGTTCAGGCGGTGGTTGTAGACACTCCTGTACATCAGGTTGCGCACCACGAGGTAGTGCTCAACGGCCATGAGGCCTTTGGGATGAATCGCCATTTCCCCGTCGGGGGCCAGGGTGATGGCAGCGAGAATCCGTTCAAGATCGAGTTGGCCATAGCGGGCACCGGTGCTGTAGCTGTCGCGCAGCAAATAGTCGAGTCGGTCGCAATCCAACTGGCTGCTCACAAGCGCCTTGATCACACCGCGGCTAGAGCGACCATGCTCCAGCAGGTCTCCCACGGCTTCTGCTGTTCCTGTTGCGAAACACTCCAGCGGCGTTCTGATCTGAGGATGGTCGCGGATGATCCGGGCGGACCATTGCTCGTGGTGCGTGCCGAACATCTCCTCGCCTGTGTGGCTGAGGGGGGCATGGCCGACATCGTGTAGTAATGCGGCTGCGTAAAGCACGCCCTTTTCGGATTCGAGCGAGGGGTCGAGTTCGCTCAGCCGGCTCATGGCGCGGCGTGCAATGGCGAATACCCCGATTGAGTGTGTGAACCGGCTGGATTCTGCGCCGTGGAATGTGAGGAAAGCTGGTCCGAGCTGACGGATGCGGCGAAGCCTCTGAAACGGGGCTGAATCAACCAGGGCAAGCACCATGGCCTCCGCTGGCTCATCACTGTCCAGGCTGATCCCATGGTGCAGAGGATCGTGATAAGTCCTCGAGGGCATTCAGCTCTGTTCCTCGTCCATGTGATCGAGCGTGGGGGCAGGTGATTCCTCTGCTACCTGACTGGCCTCCTGGTCGATCAGCAACTGCAGCGTGCGCTCTGCATCGCGTAGCCAGCGATCGCCTTCCCCTCCTGGGTTGAGTGGCTCAGGCCCATCGAGAATTTTGTCCGGTGTGATGCCTTGCCCCTGGATGTCGCGACCGCTTGGAGTTACGTAGCCGGCCACAGTCACCGCCAGGCCACTCCCATCACTGAGATTGGTGAGTGTCTGGATCAGTCCTTTCCCAAAGGTGTTGCTGCCAAGAAGAAGAGAACGCTCATCGTCCTGGAGTGCACCGGCAAGGATTTCACTGGCGCTTGCCGTCCCGCCATTCACAAGGGTCACCATTGGTCCTGAATAGAGAACCTCGGGCCCTGCCTGAATCGGATCGGCAATCCCGTCTCGGTTGCGGGTCTCCACGATCGGTTGCTGATCCAGGAAGGCATCGGCAACTGCCAGACCAGCACTCACCAATCCGCCTGAGTTATTGCGCAAATCAAGGACCAGGCCTTCGACGTCTTTATCAGAAAGATCCTCAATCGCTTCACGCACCTGATCGGGCACGCTGTCACTGAATTGCGTGATGCGGATGTATCCGAGTGTGTGTGCATCACTGCGAAGGCGCCGGGTTCGCACAGGACGCAAATCAATGTTGCGGCGCTCCAGGGTCAGTTCCTCTGGGTCTCCCTGCGGTGGAAGAAGTGTGAGGACCACCTGGGTTCCGACCGATCCCCGTAGACGGGCAGCCGTTGTCTCCAGGCCAAGCGTCTCGACTGATTCACCGTTAACCGCCAGCACTTCTGTGCCACTGATCACGTCAGCCTCAGCAGCAGGAGAACCCTCCAACGGAGCAATGACCACAATGGCGTTGCTGTCTTGTCGATGTCCTAGTTGAAGGCCGACGCCACTGAGACTCCCTTCATTGCTGGCTTTCATCACGGCGTAGTCGTCAGGCCGAAGGAGCCGCGTATACGGATCGTCGAGCGGCGACAGCATCGTTTCGATGGCGCTGTAAGCCTGCTCACTCGTTTCAATCGTGTTCTCAAGAGCCTTTTGGCGGAGGCGTTTCCAGCGGATCCGATCGAACTGGCCAGGGTCTAGGTATCCCTGGTTCACCAGACGCCAGCTTTCCACCACCAATTGCTGTGCATCGTTCAGCGCTAACGCGGGAGTGCCAGCCAACAGCAGGATTAGTGTGATCACCATTGCTCCAGAGGCCAGACGCCGCAGGCGATCTGACCACCCGTTAACAGTCGGCAACATTGGCTTCATCCCGGTGCGTAACAGGAACGTCATCGGTAGACTCTCGCAATCCAAGCCCCCCTCTGCATGGCGAACTCCTCACCTGTCTACGACTGGTTCCAGGAACGTCTTGAAATTCAGGACATTGCTGACGACATCAGCAGCAAGTACGTGCCCCCGCACGTCAACATCTTTTATTGCCTGGGCGGGATCACGCTTGTGTGCTTCCTGATCCAGTTCGCGACAGGGTTCGCGATGACCTTCTATTACAAGCCCACTGTCGCGGAGGCCTACAGCTCCGTTCAGTACCTGATGACAGATGTGAGCTTTGGCTGGTTGATCCGTTCGGTACATCGCTGGAGCGCCTCCATGATGGTGCTCATGCTGATCCTCCACGTGTTCCGCGTCTACCTCACGGGCGGTTTCAAGCGTCCCCGTGAGCTCACCTGGGTCACCGGGGTGACCATGGCTGTGATCACGGTGTCCTTCGGAGTGACGGGCTATTCACTCCCCTGGGATCAAGTCGGTTACTGGGCTGTGAAAATCGTGTCCGGAGTTCCCGCGGCAATCCCTGTGATCGGCGACTTCATGGTTGAGCTGCTTCGCGGTGGCGAAAGCGTTGGTCAGTCAACTTTGACTCGCTTCTACAGCCTGCACACCTTCGTGATGCCTTGGTTGCTGGCCGTCTTCATGCTCATGCACTTCCTGATGATTCGGAAGCAGGGCATTTCCGGCCCCTTGTGATCCGTTTCAGTCTTTAAGTCACAAGTGCTCAGCTTGATTGATCTGTTTAAGGTTTCAACAACACCCACCTGATCCATGCACATTCTCAAGAAGCCGGATCTTTCTGATCCCAAGATGCGCGCCAAGCTCGCCAAGGGCATGGGGCACAACTATTACGGCGAGCCAGCCTGGCCTAACGACCTGCTCTATATCTTTCCGGTCGTGATTTTGGGAACCATTGCCTGCATCGTGGGCTTGGCTGTGCTCGATCCGGCCATGCTTGGCGACAAGGCCGATCCCTTCGCAACCCCCCTGGAAATTCTTCCCGAGTGGTATCTCTATCCGGTGTTCCAGATTCTGCGTGTCGTGCCCAACAAGCTTCTGGGTATTGCTCTGCAAACGCTGATTCCTCTGGGTCTGATGCTGGTCCCCTTCATTGAGAGCTTCAACAAGTTTCAGAACCCTTTCCGCCGCCCCGTGGCCATGGCTGTGTTCCTCTTTGGCACGGCCACCACGATTTACCTCGGCATCGGCGCAGCTCTCCCTATTGACAAGTCCTTGACACTTGGCTTGTTCTGATCAGGTTCAGTGCTGATCTAATCCCTTTTTTAACAAAAAGCCTGGCCATTGCCGGGCTTTTTTTATGTCGATTGCCCTGACTTCACCGCATCGGCTCCCCCGTTGGATGCCATGGCCGATCGCTCTGATCTTCAGGTCTCCCCTGGTTCTGGCACGGCACCATCGTCCAGATCGAGCAACAGAACATCGTCAGGTTTCACGCGCAGAAAGTGATGGAGAAGCAGAAATCCCACAATGGTCCAGGTTTGGTAAGTCCTGGACTGTTGTCCGACCCATGTTCCGGTTGGTCCATCGAAGTATTCCGCCCATTGTTGCCTGGGCAGCTGATTGAGATGACTCCAGTACGACTCCTCCAGCAGAGCCTTCATCTGCCCCATCAGCAGCACATCAGCGTGGGGGTGACGACGTTCATGGAGAAGGATTGAACTGCCGAAGAACCACAGCAGACTGGGCCAGTGACCTCCGTTGTGATAGCTCCATGGCCAGTTCTTGGGGTCAGAGCCTGTCTTGTTCTGCCATTCGAGACTGTCCATCGGAGGATGACAGATCCGCATGGGCATCTCAGCCATCAGATGGTCCCGGTTGTGCAAGGTGAGCCTGAACAGAGCCCGTTGCTGAGGCGCTGTTAACAAGCCGAAGAGGCAGCCGAGTGAATTGCCAAGGCTGTAAAACCTGAAATCGGGTCTGCCGGTTCGCATGTTGCCGATCAGATAGCCACCACGGTTTTCCAGCCAGTCCTGCAGCCAATCAGGAATCACCTGGGGTTGAACATTGAATTCATTCTGGTGCTGGTTTTCTCCGTACTGTTCCGTCGGACGGCGACGCAGCACCTGCATGGTCTTGCTGGTGACCCAGTAGTGCTTGAGCAGAAACTGGCGCAGGTCGTGCACCCACTGACGCGTGAGCACGAGCCGTTGATCCAGCAGTCGGCTGCCCTGATGCTTTCTCCCCAGTTCCATCAGCTGAGTGCAGCAGCGCAGCGATCCATACAGCAGCACTTCCACTTCCAATGGAGCTCCCCAGACATCCATGGGTCGATCAATCATGAAGGCACAGTCCGGAACAAAAAGAACGGGTGTGCCTTCAAAGGTGGGGTGAAGCACCAGATCCAGAAGCAGTTGCACGCCGCGTTGCACTGCCTGACTTGAGGCGAAGTCTTCGTCTCCGCTTGATTTCACATACATCCAGCACAGCACGGGCCACCAGAGGCTGGCGTCCACCGATGTGATGCGACCGATTGATCGTTGTCCGTAGTCAGCGATCAGCTGTCCCTTTTCTTCGACAAAGGAGGTCGGGAAGACACCTCGCGTCTGATAGGTGGTGCTTTGCAGATCCAGACAGATGCTCAGGAACTGGCGAACGATGTCAAACCGCTTCTGGGTCAGCAGATACAGCATGACGGGAACGTTGTCCCGCAGGAAGATTTCGCCGTAGTTGGCTGCTTCGTCGTGGCGAGGGTGTTCCAGTGCGGCAACACTTCCGGCCAGCTGACCTTTCACTGGGACCAGCGTCCGCTCGAAGTGCTCGCGCGCCTTCTGCACCACTTGATCTTCTTTGGAGCTGGGACGAACACGCTGGTTTTGCTGGCTGAACCGTCCTGCCATGACTGCACTTCATACATCTGAAACGTAGTGATGGCGACAGATGTCGGCAGTGGAAGCAACCCTTGAGAAAGGGGAAGGGGTTGCGAGTGGGGGAGTAGTTGGGTTATGGTTTTGGACTGCGCGGGAGGCCAAAGCCTGAAGCGCAGCTTCTGAACGTG
>MDTA01171852.1_pt1 | contig 13181 bp, 20 predicted proteins | sample 811151 | NCBI WGS metagenome assembly MDTA01 (sample SAMN05326648, study PRJNA326480) | marine metagenome | isolation source: seawater | place: Indian Ocean: South | collected 2010 | reverse complement strand
GATCAAGTATAGATAGAGGTTTTTTGTACCATTTTCTTCCATATAAATTGAAGACATCAATACCTAAGTCTATTTCTCTACCATCAACATTGAATCTTGCTCCAGAAATACCAGCAGCACTAGTTAAGTTGTTTAAAGCATCGTCAAACTTAATGTTTGCTGATGTACCAACCCATAACCAGTAGTCTTTAGGTGCTCTAACTTTATTCAATGCAGCAGCCATAGTTGCCCATGTGCTTAAGATAGATGTTGCATAAGCGTAATTGTTACCAGAAGTTAAAATACCTCCAGAATCTAATTCTGCTCTTAGACCATTAGTAGTTTGAACAACATTACCATTAGCGTCTGTTAGATCAGTACCTGCTCCACCAGAGAAACCAAATTGTGCTGTTTTCTTACCAAACATCATTGAGTTTGCGATGTCTGCTCTAAATCTCTGTAATGCCTCATAAGTACCTTTGTACATGAAATAAGGCTTACCTTGATATTCTACAGTAACTTTAGATGCTTTAGCGACATCAGAAATTCTATAAGAATTTTTGAAAATCTGAACACCGTTTACGTTCTTGTTCATTCCATACTTGATAGAAGATGGAGAACCTGAACCTTCACCTTGTGCATTAGAGAAAATTACAAGTTTATCTCCGTTGCCATCGTAGTCAGTTGCAGTACCAGCCCCATCAATAGGCTTGAATGAAATAGTAGTGTCTGCTACAACTTTTGTTACAAGGTAAATATCACCTGAAGCACCCATCATTAAATCTCCTACTCTAGCGTTTCCTGTGCTAGATGCAGTAAGATCAGTTTGAGTACCTGTACCAGATCCTAAAGTACCTGTTTCTAAAACAACTTCATTGCTTGAATAAAGTGCTTCATTTGTAAATGAATGATATGTAGGCTGTGAGGTAGGTTTCATTTTACCAAGAGCCTGCATGACATCCAAGAAAGTGTCCTCTTCATTCTGTATATCTAGTACAGAAGATAGGATCTCTCTTCCCTGCACAAACGAATGTGCAGTAAATTCTAACGAACTGATATAATCAGCCGATGTGCTTCCTATTGCCATAATTTAAAAAATTTAAAATGTTATCTAATAATTTTAACCTCACTACTACCTTTTGCTATTGCGTTCATAAGCCCTTCAATAGGATTGTCTGGTTGTCTTCCAGGACTTTTTTGTCCTTTAGTAACCTTGCTAGGATTTTTTAAATCCTTAACAACCTTTTCTTGGCCTAAACCAATACCATGAGATATAAGCGATTGTTCGTAAGTTTCAGGATCGGCAGCATAGGTTAATACCCTATACCATTTGTCAAAATCTACATTTCCTTGACCATCAGAAAACAAATTAAAAAATTTATTGTTATCAATAGTCATTTCTTGCAGTTCTTGAGGATTGTCTACCTCATAAGAAAAAGTCTCATCTTTAAAACTAATAAGGATTCTTTTATTGTCTAAAACGTCCTTAGTAGTCTTATTGGTTTTAACTGTGCTTTCCCATTCGGATCTTTCAATCTTTTGGTTTTCTGCTTTTTCCTTCGTCTCACTAACGACAGGTTCAACGAATTTTTTTTGTTCGTCAACAAAAGTATTACGAAGTTTATCAGCATCAGCCTTTAACAACTCTTTGCCTAATTCAACCTCGTCTTCTTCAAACTTGTCTTGATCAAGAGAATACTTGTTTATTACATCTCTCTGATATAAGCGTTCTATTGCTCTATCAGATAAAGTAGGGTTATTCTTTTTTAAGTTATATCTCATAACCTGTTCATCACCCATTTCTGTAAAATTAACAGCCGTAGCCTCTAAGTACGGATTTAGAGTTCCGTTCTCATTATAATAAGCAACTGCATTTTTAATGAAGTCATCTTTGAAAACACTTTCTGATTCTCTCAGGCTCTTATAGTCTTCAAATAATTCCTCAAGGTTTTCAGCCTTGCCATTGCTTAATGTCTTTGCTATACCATCAAGAGTCTCAAATAATTCTGATTGCTCTTGTGGTTCATCTTCTGTAGTTTCTTCTTTGTTTTCTACAGCGTTTTCTTCAGTTTCTGGTTGCCCTTCTGTAGATTGTTCTCCTGCCTCTGCTTGTGACTCTTCTACATTTTCGTCTGCAACCTCTTCTGTTGTTTCTTCAGAAGTTGACTCTTCTTGAGTCTCTTCTTGTGTTTCTTCCTGTTTTTCTTCTACTGCTTCCTCTTGTTTTTCTTCTACAACAGGAACAGCGTTTCCATCTTCGTCAATTTTTTTTATTTGACTTGGATCAAAATTCTCTATGTTCTCCATAATTTATTATTGTTGGTTGTACAAATTTAAAATACAATTTTTGTTTTTTCTTTCAAAATTTATTGTTCAGTTTGGGTTTGTTCAGCGTTTTCTTCGTTCATCAGTTTCATACCCATTTCTTTAGTAGGTAGATTATCGTAAGCATTTCTTTCTAAATTACTTGCTTGTCTTATACCTTCTATTTCTAATTCAAACTGATATTTTTCTTTTTGTAACTGAGATTGTAATTGTGCTTTCAGTTGTTCCATTTCCATTTTAGCCTTCATCTCCATTTGCAAAGTTTGTTGTTTTGCTTGCTCTGAGGCTTGTGCTGATTGCATTTGAACTTGACTATTCATTTGTTGTTGTTTCATAGACTTTTCTTCTGCCTCTTTTCTTTTCTTCTTTATCCTATATGCTAAAACTTGCTGGGCTTGTTTTATATTTTTTATTGTTTCTATATATACAGCGTCTTCAAAATCAACTTGTCCCTGGGCAACTGACGCTTGTAATATTTGCATTAGCCTTGCCTTTTGTTCTTCAGTAGGTCTATCTTCTATGGCTACCCCAAATTCATGCTTTCTTACTGTAGGTGATAGTTTAAAAAACTTCATAGAACTTTCTCCCAAGCCTCTTACATAACCCTCTATAGAACCTTTACTTACTGCATCTTGCAACCTTACTACAACTGAAGATGCTAATTTTTCTAACAAATGCCTTTCTCCTTGCTCTATATGAGCCAATGCGTTGTTTGTTGCCTGGGCTGCTAATTTTGCAGTAGTTGTTAAACTTCTTGCGTCTGGTGTTGATCCATCAGTAAATTCATTTAGACCAGTTATTTGTCTGATCATCTCAATACTGTTTTGTATTAATTGATAATAATTTAGTGCATCTCTACCAAGTCCATTTTCTAGTTCCTCTATAGGTTTATAGTTTGTTGGCTTACCACTAATATCATTTCTTCTATAAACTAATGTACCAGTTTTATTAAACAAATCTAAAACATCCATTGGTTTCATTTGTTCTCCACCTGAACCTAATGGTATATCTTCTAATGCACCTAATTCAATCATTATACCTTTTGGTCTTGCCTGATTTATAGTGTTTTGTAATCTATACCACGCTATTTGTATTTGATCTGCTATAGGAATTAATTGTTCCATAATTCCTAATGGTTTCATATTATAAAAGTCTGGTGAAAAAATATGATAAGATAAGTCAGTATCCATAAGGTTTGACTTAACTCTTTTCATATCTGAACATAAACCAAAATTAAAACAATAGTTAGAGTCTATAATCCATGATATTTTATAAACAACTTTATAATCAGATCTATAATACTTTTTCTTTTGACTTTTATCATAGTATCCTGCTCTACCAAACTTTTTGTTTCCTCTTTTATCTATTCTTGTTTCGTGTACCATTTGATCTATAGAGAAAAACTCCAGGTCTAATACTTTAATTTTTTGATCTTCGTATGCCCTTTTATATTGTTTGTTTGTAGGATACATTCTTTTTGAACCCTGCGTTCCTATATATTGTTCAGTTATTTTTCTATATTGATCTTCACTAAACTGATCTCCTGCTAATTGTTTTAAGTCTGCAATAGTCATTTCTTTGACCTCACCAACATGAACTTTATCAGAAAAGTCTCTTTTGTTACAATGTGATATTATTAAATTTTCTGGGTTACAAACATCAATTTTGACTGCTCCATTTGAATCAATGTATTCTTTATATCCTGCTACACCAAAGTCAAATAAAGATTCTAAAACTTGTTTTCTTTTTTCTCCTAAATCATTAGTATTGAAAACTAAGTCAATACCTTGTTCCATTTCTATAGTTGCATTATGCTTATAGGTATAAGCCATGTGAAGGTTTAACTCTTCGTCATTTTCTGGTTCGTCACCCTCATTTTTTAATGGACTAAAGTTTTCTATACCTGGCATTTGTTGACTTGCCATGTTTCTTAAATCCATTTTTGCTTTAAGTTTGTTAAAATAATCTTCTTTTTGCGATTGTGCCAATCCATCTATAGGAGTTACAGAAATGTTATATTCTGTTTTACTTAATTTACCTAAAGCAATTCTTCTAAATTTTGGAACTACTGGTAAAACACTCCAGTCTATTGCTAACCACGTATCGTTGTCAGCGTCTGAAACGTTCATTAAGTTTTTGTATTTATTTATTGATTGATTGCCTTGTGCATAATCTTTAATCTTTACATATCCACCTCTGTTATTATGAAAAGAATGTTCGCCATGTTGGTTATAATCTTTCCATGCTGCTTTTGCATATGCGAGACACCAGTCTCTTCCTTTTTGTAATGGATCTATTAAATGATCAGGATATGTAGATTCTCCTTTGTCTTTGTTGATCATCCTACTTTATATTTTTTAAACAAGTCGCTAGCATTTATCACCCTTTTTTTTGCTAGTTCATTTTTTAACAGGATATGTTTATCTGCTATCAATGTATAACCAGCACTCATTGCTGCATCAAACTTAGTTGTTTTAGTTATATCAAACTCTAACCAATCTTTTAACAACTCTGAGTAATACACCCTATCAATATTATTTTCAATATAGTCTTCTGTTATTTCTGCAATCTGTTGGTGAGTTTTTAGCGAACCACTTATTCCAGGCTTTGTAGATCCTGGAAGGTACATTAAAAAACCTCCATAACCTCTGTCTTCAAAATAACTTTTTATTCCGACTTTATTGTCTTCAAACAAAACTTGGCATGAATAATAATGACAACATTTCAAAACATCTTCATAAAACTGCCGTGCCGTGCTTGGTCGGTAAATGTATTGAACAATAAAAGAACTATCATAAAAATTTGATGTTGAGTTGTGTTTCTTATAAACATAGAAAGCCCCATTAGACCTTCTTTCATCTACAGTAGTATCATGATCATAAGGATCACAGCCTATAACGAACTGTGAATTTTTAGTTGGCATATAGTTTCCACTTCGTTTTACAACCTGGTTTGCATCATCTTTACTTTCAAAAAGATAACAAACTTTATACCTTCCGTTTGACATAGGTTTAAATTCAACAACACCATCTTCTTTATCTCCTACCCATTCAAAGTTACCTACAGTATAGACGTTATCTCTCCAGGATAGTTTATCAATTCTATCATTTAATTTCATTGCATTATATAAAGACCTTTCTCCGTCTATTCTAAATGCCTCATCTATAGTGAAAGGGTTTCTTCTAATAATATTACTTAATGCTCTATCATCATGTAAAAAAGATTCTCTTTCTGCTAGATAATATTCTTTTGCTTTTTCTTCATCTGGCACACCATATTTATCAAAATATAATGTTTTGTATGCAGGTGTAAAGTATCTATATAAACCACTTTGAGTTCTTCCGTGTGCGTTCTTTACTTTTTGATCAGACGCTTCCCAAAGTTTTTTAAATGATTCACCACCAGATTCCATCTCCTCAACAGTTGTTGTGTATAAAAACTTTCCAATGTATTCACCGTCCAGTTCTGCACAGAACCTAACAACATTGTGCCTTTCCCATACATCAACTTCCATTGTTTTTCCAACCTCGTCACCAAGGTATCTATGTAATTTCGTACCATCATAACTATATTTATCAGAACTCTTCCAGTCTATTTGACTTTCAAGTTCTGGTTTACCTAAATCTTCTAAGGATTTACTTCCCCTTTTCGTTGTTCTATAAAACCTTAGTTCTGATGTTGGTGTGACTCCTTTAGACTGATCATATACTGGTCTAAAAAAATCTGGCAACTTTTTAAATGGTCCAACTATATTTTTTTGGAACACATTGTTTTTTGCATCCATTGCAGTTTTAGACTGTATACCTCCGTTTTTACTTTTAGATCTTGATATAAGGTCAAACATAAAACATCCAGCACGAACAGTTTTACCTTGTCTACGTTTTGTCAACTCTATCATTCCTAAACAGTTAGGATCTTCTATACAGAATTGCAAAAAGTAAAAATACTCTTGATCAGTCTTTCTAAAAGAAGGATAACCAACGTCAATACACCACCAATTTAAAAAAAAATAATGTAACCCTGTCAAATATTCTGGACTCCCATTATTCATAAACCAAACACCATTTAATCTTCTATCCCATTCCTGTGATCTAAACGCCTCTAACTCAGTATCAAAATAATTTGGATCTTCTTTTTGTTTTAAAATTTCTTCTGATCTTTTTTTTTGGTAATCTTTAGGAAGTTCTGTTCTAATCCAAACTTGCTTTTCTTTTTTTGATGAAGATGTAATTATAGGTCTTTTTTCGTTTTTACCAGTTATAACGTTTTTTACTTTTCCTACTGGTGGTACTTTATAATCTATTCCTTGTATTATCATAAGTTTGCAATAAACTCAGGAGTTAATCTTTTATCTGCCTTTATTGTAGTTAATAAAACATCATCCTCTCCATAAAGTTTCATGTAATATGTTTCTAATCTTTCGTTTATTGTGTTTAGGTCATCCATAATTTTTGACTTAATTTGTAATGCCTGTAAAATATCTTTGTCTTTATCACCATCTACTGGTCTTAAAAGTTTTGTTTGATATTCAAAAAATGTTTGTTCGTTTGAAACTATCATAGACCAAACCCTATTGTTTTGTTTTTTTAAAAATTCGTCTACCATTTCTAGCAATTTTAAATTTGTAAAAAAAAATATTTCATATAAAAAATCTTTTTCTTTATCTAAATCATAACCTGCTAATCTTGCTGCCTCCTCTTTTCTTATTTTTAAATCTGGGTAATATTCTTTTAATGGAGTATTGTAGTCATAAACATACAAAACATACTTAATTAGTTTGTCATCAGAGCCCTGGAAAGTCTTGAACATCTTTAGTTTAGGGTATTTTTTTTTCAACGATCCTTTTACTTTATAAGGATTGAAAAACATCTTATCAAAATCAGAATCTGAAAATATATCTACTAACGACATTTTGTTGGTTTTTGTGTATACAAAAATATGTTTTGTCGTAAACAATATAAGTAAAATATTTTACTTGTTTTTGAGTATTAAATAATTATATGATTATTATAACTGAATGTTATTTTTGAAAAAACTATATATATGGCTATTTATCAAGGAAGAAACGTTACTTTAAATAAGATAATGAAATCTGACAGGCCTGCAAAAAAAAGCATGGTCTATGTTAAAAAGCCAAACGGAAAAATAGTAAAGGTTCACTTTGGTGATCCAAATATGAAAATTAAAAAAAATATTCCTGCAAGACGTAAGTCTTTTCGTGCAAGGCATAATTGTGATAATCCAGGACCTAGATGGAAAGCAAGGTACTGGGCTTGTAAAACTTGGTAATGGCTAGATTAATATTAAAACCTTATTTAGCAAAACCTAAAAAGAAAAGACCAGGTATTCACTCCAAAAACAGGAGTAGACTTAAAACGTCAAAGGGATATAAAAAACCTTATAATAAACAAGGAAGATGAAAAATTGTGGACTTAATTGTCCGATTTGTATTTGCCAATGAGAAAAATAAAAAAACCTAAGCCGACAAAACCTGAACTTTGGTCAAGAGCAAAGTCTCTTGCTAAACAAAAGTTTGATGTATATCCATCTGCTTATGCTAACGCATGGGCAAGTAAATGGTATAAATCTAAAGGAGGAGGCTGGAGGTAATGGCATACGAAGGAGGACTTAGAAGATGGTTTAAAGAAAACTGGGTAAGAACAGATACAGGAGAACCCTGTGGCTCTGGCGATAGTGTTGGTGAATCAGGTAAGTACTGTAGACCAACAAGAAGAATAAACAAAAAAACACCAAGAACTACTAGTGAGATTTCTAAAAAGAAACTTAGAAAGATCATGAGAAAAAAGAAGAGGCTTGCTAATAAAGGTAAAGCCCCTGATAAAGTACAACAAATAAGAAAAGTATAATGGCATTAAAAGGAGATCAACATAAAATAGACGTTAACAATGACGGAGTTATAAATAAAAAAGACTTTCGTATAATTAATAAGGTAAAAAAGAAAATCAAAAAAGGTAAAAAATTACCCAAAAGATTTCAAAAAATAAGAGATAGATTCAATGCTGGGCAAGGATCTAGAGCACAAATGAACAATAAAGATATTATAACTTAAAATTTAAAAATATGGCACTACCAGAAATTTCAGAAGACAGTAAGTTCACTTTATCACTTAAGACTATGGGAGGAATAGTCGTTGCCGTGATTATGGCTGCAAGTTTTTGGTTTTCAGTACAAGCACAAATAGATCAAAAATTAGACAAAGATGATCTACCAAAGCCAGAAATTTCAAGAGTAGAGTTTGATTTAAAAGATAATTTAGTAAGACAGCAAATCCAAAATATTGACGAAAACGTCACAGAAATCAAAGAACAACTTAAATTATTAGAGCAAAGATTATATGAAGATATAAAATGAAAAAAACAATAATACTTATCGTTTTACTTCTTGTTGCTTTTAATGGGCAGTCGCAAGAGTACAAAGACGAAATAAGCGTTGTTTTTTTTACTGCATCGTTTGCAAAGACTAAAGAAATAACAGATTGGAAAAAACTTTACGACTGCAATAAACATATACTAAACATAGAAGATCAACCAGACTTGATGGCAGAGGAGTCTATATCTGTTGTCCCAACAATCAAAATTTTTAACAACGGAAAAGAAATAAAAGTATGGCAAGCAAACATTATGTTTGAACTAGACATATCTATAAAAGACATACAAAAAGAAATTAACAAAATCGTAGAATCAAAATTTAACTAACATGATAAAAAAAATAATACTTATTATGGTAGCCATGTTGCTATCATCTAGCGTCAATGCACAAATTTTAAAAAAAGCATATAATAAAGTTTTTAAATATGCTACTGTTTATGGAACTTATACACAAGAAGATGGTTTTGAAGCACCACCTCAATATTTTGTTACACAAAAAGGTGAGGTTGTAGACATAACTCCTGAATGGGATGTAGACTATCAGGTTACATACGGAATAAGAAAAATGTCTAGACTTGGATATGAAAAGAAACCAGGAGAGTTTTTTACTGGTGAAGAACAAGTTTCATTAAATTCTAATTACTCTGAAGTTAAAGGTTTAGAATATATTTTGCAATATGATAAAGGTCGCACACATAACAGAGAATATATTAATGAAAAATATTTAGTTAGATGGATTTCTAAATGGTGGAGTTTAAAAGGTGAATATTTAAAAAACGAAAAAATACAACTTAACTATAAATCTGCTGATTTAAGATTTAGAGTGCCTATTGGTAAAAGGCTGTCTTTTAGTATCGGAGGTATGGTCAGAACTCACAGACCTTATGGTTTTTTACCAATAGATGAATATTTGGGATCTGAACAAATAGATGATAATGGTAATACTTATGAGGCTAGATGGTGGCATTTAGCATACGATTATAATTATGAAGATCATGCTTATACTATAGATAACAATTTTGATGGTATACCTGATGGTATAGATTGGTGGTGGAGTAACGAAAATGGTGATAGGGTTGCAGATACAGATTTAGATTTTAGAAGAAACATATATGGAGGTATTGTTAATGACTATAACAAAAGAGAATTTAATAAAATTGGTACTCTCGGAACTTTAAGTGCTGTAGTTGGTGCAGATTATTATTTTTATAGAGATAATTTCTGGATACATAGTTGGGCTTCAGTAATGCCTGGTTATCATAAACACATTATAGGTGATGAAGAATATTCGTATGAGGTTTTTTTAGCAGACGATGGGATGAGCACTAAATGGACTGATTACAATATTGGGTTAAATTTTGGACTTAAACTATGGAGAAGAATTGGTATATTCACAGAGTATGAAATTACTAAGTTTTGGGACAAAAAAATGTCAAATCTTAAAGCAGGTATTAACGTTAGGCTATGACAGAAGAAGAAATTAGTTTTAGTGAAAAGTCCCAGGTAAAACTAGATATTAAAACACTTATTGGTATTATTGTAGGTATTGTTAGTGTTGCTGGTATTTGGTTTGATCTTACTGGTAAGATTGCAGATATAGAAGGCGAACTGGTAAGGCTTAAATATAACCAGGCTTTAAATGATGAGTTTAGAATCAAATGGCCTCGTGGAGAAATGGGTGCTTTACCTGATGACGCTAAACAAGATTTGCGAATAGAATATTTGCAGAAAGATATAGAAGAAATTAATATATTGATAAAAGAATTAGAAAAAAATAAATAATAATAAAATGGCTGTATACAGAAGAATCAAAAAGAAGAAAAAGAAAAAAAAGAATAGATTAAACTCTATGAAAAACAAATACGGAAGGTAATGGGTGAAAAACTTAAAAAAGAACAGGCTAGACTTAAGTTTCTCCAGGAGAAATTAAAGTTAGCACAAGAACAGAAAAAAACTGTTGCTATAGGTGTACTTAATGCAAAAATTTCTGCCGTACAAAAAAAGATAGAAAGACTATCTAAAGTAGAACAAACAGGAGTAGGCAAAGTAATTAAGAAAGTAAAGAAAAAAGTAGAAAAGGTTATAGAGCCTAAAAAAGATTCAATAAAATAAATATTCATGTCAGAGAACCAACATCAATTACCTCCAGGTGTATTGTCTCAAGATGCAACAAATGAAGTGTTAGCATTAAGAAAGTTAGAAGTTTTATTAGACTGTTTAGGTCAAGTAGAACAAGCAAATACGCCAGACGCATATACCCTTAAATTAAAACTCTTAAATAAAATAGAAGACGTTATTGATCTTCTTTAGATTCTTGTTCGTCTAATTCTTGTTGCAATTTAGGTATTGCAGGATTATACGGATGGTTTATCTTTAAATAAAGTATTTGTTGCAAGAGTTCTTCTTTCCTTGTCATATTTTATACAGATGTAATCTTTTCAACATATCTTTAAATTTTGTTTTATCTCCAAACAAAAGATGACAATCTCTACATAGTGCCATCAAATTTTCAATGACATCTTTTTCTTTTGATCCACCCATACCTCTCGGTTCTATATGGTGTATATCAACAGCAGTACTATTACACACTTCACAACCTATCCAATCACCTGGATCTAAACCAAAGTGATCGTGATATATTTTAGTGTGTTTTTTCATAAGATCTTTTAGGCGTTCTTTTATAGTCAAAACTAAAACGCTTATCGTGTCTTTTTATATTGCTTTTATCTATTATTTGATTTTCTAAATCTATGATTTTGTAATTGTATTTCACTAGTGTATTGATACTTTCATGTATCTTTTTTTCTTCTTCTCTGAAGTGATTGAAGATTTGATTTTCAAATGGGTGATGTTCATGTTTCATAATTTATAGTTTTAATTAATTTCATTTTTGTATTTAATCTGTTTCTAAGATACTGATTTTCTGTCCATTTAGCAGACCTATTTGTTACTAATTCTATAATTTCAGTTTTTCCGTTATTTGATATTTCATATATTAATTTTTTCATTTTGGGGTGACCTTTATCTTTCTCTTGTCTACTTTGAACTCATAATACTTATTACGTTCATTTATTACCTTTATATCCCAGTCCTGTATATCAGTCTTCTTAAAGTTAAGTATAACATAGTTATGATGACGTAAGAATAAAACAAAGAGTATATAGTCTACATCTAATTTATCTAAGGTAAAAAAATTTACTTTAAGACTATTCTCACATCCCTTTACATCTATACTCTTTCCGTTTACTATAAGATCAGGATCACTACATCCTTTTTCTTTTACAAAAGCACTAGTAGTATAATTAACTCCTTTTAAATCTAACTGATGCCTTATCAATAACTCTCCCAGGATACCTTTGAAGTCTGTGTAAAATTCGTTATCCACAGGTTCGTCAAAAAGTATGGGGTTCTTATACTCGTATCTTCTAGACTTCCAGTATAACTTTTTATAATGATCTCTATTAGCCATTACTCTTGTTTCAACATATAGTCTTGCGTGATCAAATATACATTCTGGTATTTTATACGGCCCTTCCAACGTCTATAATTAAACCTAACAAGTCATCCTGCTGCATGACATAAAATTTCTTTCCTTCAATTTCATTTTCAAAAGCGTAGGTATCTTCAAACTTAACCCTACATCCTGGAACAACGTCAGGCCGTTCAAAATTTTTTTTGGGTGTTCCTATATAACGTAATATACCTTCATCTTCCTTCTCCCCAGTATTGGGTATCCATATAGATCCTATTCTTTCTTCTTGTTTAAGTGGTTCAACTAGCACATGATTGGAAGTAGCAGTAATCTTTCCATTTCTAACAAAACAATAAACCATCTCTAAATCTAACATATAACAGTTTTCATCATCTGTTATTTTGTTTTCGTTGTCTACAGTCAAATAATTAAAATAAATTTTATCTCCTATTCTTAATTCTTGTTTTAAACGTTCACCATCAGTCCTGACACACCAATCTGTGTTTGGAGTCGCCACAACCTCACCACAAATTACTACATGATGTGTAGGATTGTATGTAACATCTAAATACAATTTTTCACCATTGTTAAACGTTATAGTATCGTTGTACTTTTTCTCAACTCTTACTACTACTCTTTGTCCAATCATATCCATGGATCTTAATTTATAAACAAATTCTTTTTTTTGTTGCCCCTATTTAATTGTTTTTATTAACATACTATCCACGAGTTAGAAAGTATTTCTACCTGAGTAAGCAAATATTGCTAACTAAAGATTTGGTAATATATATTATACATATATATTATATTATATATATAGTATACTAGTATAATAAATCTAACAAGTATAATATATTTATGAAACCCAAGATTTGGGATTTTAAATGCCATTTAAGACATGATCTCTGTGGCATTGAATAGTTGTGTTATTTGTGTGAAAAAAATGTCTTAGAATTTCTTATTTTTGCTCAGAACTCTCTGTAGGTATGTTTTTGGAGTTCACTATATATATACGG
>MDTA01133228.1_pt1 | contig 13184 bp, 12 predicted proteins | sample 811151 | NCBI WGS metagenome assembly MDTA01 (sample SAMN05326648, study PRJNA326480) | marine metagenome | isolation source: seawater | place: Indian Ocean: South | collected 2010 | reverse complement strand
TGACTATCATTTTGTACAGTTTCAATTACTGTTTTAACGGCTTCAGGGGAAACATCTGGTGTAATACCATGTCCCAAGTTAAATATGTGACCATTACCGTTACCATACGCCTCTAACACTTTTAAAGTTTCACGTTTAATTATACTGTTGTTACTTAGAAGTACTGAAGGATCTAAATTACCTTGAAGTGCTACGTCGTCACCAACTTTAACTCTAGCTTCTTTAAGTGAAATGGTCCAGTCAACTCCTAAAACATTAGCACCAGAATGTTTTAGTAAATCAAGCCAATACCCACCACCTTTAACAAAAAGGATACATGGAATATCAAATTCATTAACACTATCAATTATTTGCTTCAAGTAAGGTAATGATTGTTTTTCAAATATTTCTCTAGATAAAAAAGATGCATTTGTATCAAAAATTTGTATTGCATCAACTCCAGATTTAATTTGCTGATGAACATAGCTGATTATACTATTGGTTAAAGTTTGCATTAGTTTGTGATAGTGATTTGGCTGAGAGAATATCAAAGATCTTAGATTACGGTAGTCTTTACTGGGCTTACCTTCAACCATATAACATGCAACTGTCCAAGGAGAACCAGTAAAGCCAATTAATGCCTTAGTATCATCTAGGTTAGAGCGAATTTGTTTTATTCCTTCAAAAACATTTTTAAGCTTATTTATATCACAATCTTTAAGTAAATCTATTTTTTGAGTTGTATTTAAAGGATCTTTAAATACAGGTCCAATATTTTTAATTAATTCGAAATTTACTCCCATTGCTTCAGGAACAACCAATATGTCAGAGAACATAATAGCAGCATCAAAATTATACCTTTTTAAGGGCTGAAGCGTTACTTCAGTCATTAAATTTGGTGAAAACATCATTTCGTGAAAACTATACTTACTTCTTATTTCACGATATTCTGGTAAATATCTTCCTGCTTGACGCATAATCCATATTGGTGTGTAAGGAACAGGCTTATTAAAGCAAGCATCGATAAATATTTTATTTTTTTTAATCATTGATTCACTTATTTAAGTAGTTAAATATTGATTCACATAAATTCTCAACCCTTGAGAAAGATGGAACAATTAAAGGATTGGTAGTGTAGTATTTAATTTGCTGAGCAGTGGTTTTACCTATTGCTGCTATAGAACTGTCTGAGATATCAATAGATTTTTTAAACCAAACATCTACAGCTGAAGGGCTACCAAAAACTAAAATTGAGTTTTTATCAAAATTATCATTATTTATTTGAAAATTTGCGTTTTCAATGGGTGAGTAAAATTTAAAAATATCAATATTTTTTGGCAACAATCTATTATTTGATTTAGTAGAGCAGAGGTGAATAGCTTTTTTATTAAAATTCTCGTGAATATATTTTACTAAATCATTAATATTTTCTGATATATAAAGTATGTTTTGATTTGATTTATTTAAGATAGAAGCTGATTTTTCACCGACAACGAATATATCAAACACCTTACTTTTATTGGAAATACTATTGAATTTTTTCGCTGCAAATTGACTTGTTATAATTAATGTATCATATGCTCTAATTGATTTGCTAAGAGTATCAATATTTTGATTGACTTTTAGTGAAATTATAGGATCATGAGTAAAAGTTATATTTTTAGATTTAAACTTTTCAATCCAATCTGCTGGACAATTATTTCGTAAAGTCCAATATATTTTCAACTTAGACATTTTAATTGAGCTTTCTGTTAGATTCGATGATTTTATCAGCACCTTCATCATGAAAGGCTAAAATTGTGTGCTCAATAAGTTTTTTACATTCTTTAACTTTTCCAGAATTAGCTATTCTAATTACTTTTGAACCGTCAGGATTAGAAAGATAAGCATCAATATTTATCTCATTTTTAAAAATTCTTACTAAACATCCGACTGGAACTTTACAACCTCCTTCTAACTTATCAACTATCTCTCTTTCAATCTTAACTGCATCAAATGAGGGTTTATGATTAATTTTATCCAATATTTTCAATAATTTTGAATTTACACTATTAATCTGTACCGCTAAAGCTCCTTGTCCAGCCGCAGGAGTAATATCATCCTTTGATAATGGTAAATAATCAATATCAAGCCCTAGCCTTTTTATAGCGGCCTCAGCCATAACTAGACCGTCCCAATCATATTTTTTGAGTTTGTCTAGACGTGTTATGATATTTCCTCTAACATCAACTATCTTTGTATCATTAAATAAGGACTTAATTTGAAGCTCTCTTCGAAGACTTCCTGTTGCAATTGTAGGACTTACAGGAAATGTTTTAAAGCTTGAGTGAGAGTTGGTAACAATAACATCACGATAGGATGAACGTTTTGGTACAGCTGCAATAACAAATTTAGGATCAAGTTTGGTTGGTAAATCTTTTAGACTATGTACGGCTATATCAATTTCTCCATTTGATAATTCTTCCTCTATCTCAGCAGTAAAGAACCCTTTATCACCAATTTCAGGAAGTGGGGTAGTGACATCCTCATCACCCATTGTAGATATAACTTTAATTGAACATTTAATATTACATTTTAACTCAATAAGTGATTTGATATGATTTGCTTGCCAAACTGCAAGTTGACTTCCTCTAGTACCAATTTTAATAGATTCCATATTACTAGTCCGATTCAACATGTTCAATTTCTTTATCTAAGTTATACATAGATCGAATTGCATCAATGAAAACTGGTGAATATGAGTCATTTTCTGTTTGAACCTTAAGAGTGGATATAGGTTTTTTTAATATTTTTTTCATTAAACTTGTTGAAAATAAGTCTATTGCTTTTAAAGTTTCAGTATCATATTTATTTTCAACTTCTAAAAGCTGTTCATTTTTAATTTCATTAAATAAATTTTTTAACTCCGAAATGGTAGGAGTAACAGTTAATGTTTTTAACCATTTGAAGAATTCATTATAGAGTGAATCTATAATTTTTTCAGCTTTTGGTAACTCTTTTTGTCTAGCAAATATTCTTTCAGATACAACGGACTCTAATTCATCAACAACAAAAAGAGAAATGTTATCTAATGCTTCAACATTGGCATGAATATTTCTTGGAACGGATAAATCCATTAATAGCAGTCTATGATTTACAGAGTTTATTTTATCTAATTGATGTTGAGAGATAACTGGAAAAGTGGCACCTGTACATGTTACAACAACTTGAACTTTTTCAAGGAAATTAGAAATTTGATTAAATTCTATATATTGACCATTAATTTCATTAGCTAATTTCAACCCTCTTTCTTGATTTCTATTTGCAATATAAAAATTTGTTGCACCTTTATCAACAAAATGATGAGCTGTTAACTTTCCAGTATTACCTGCGCCAACAAGCAGTATATTAATATCTGTAAAATCTTTATAGATTGTTTGAATTTTTTCAACTGCAGCAAAACTAACAGATATTGCACCATTTGAAATTTTAGTATTTCTTCTTACTCGTTTTCCACCTTCCAAGCAAAATTGTAAAAGTTTATTAAGTATAGGACCGGTTGCAGAATGTTCTCGAGAATTTTTAAAAGATGATTTTATTTGTGAAGTAATTTGTGTCTCTCCAAGTATCATTGAATCCATACCTGCAGATACCTTCATTAAATGTTTCACGGTATTTATTGAACTTAAATGTCTAAGATTTTCAATTTCAATTTGTTTTGATAGATTTTTATAGCCACATATAATAAAATTTTTAAATGATTCTATATCATTGATGACAGCATAAAATTCAGTCCTATTACATGTTGAAAGTATGTAGCATTCATCAATACTATAGTTATCTTTCAATGAATAAAAAAGTTTAGCATCTTCAAGAGAAAGTGAAAATTTTTCTCTAATGTGAACGGCCGCATCTTTATAGCTTATACTTAGAAGATGAATTTTCTTTAAATGATTATCCAATTTGAGTCTCAGCTGTTGATAATAAACGAGTAAATAAATCTTCAATTTCTTTTCTAGAAAGACTGGCCTGATCACTACCCATCAATAATATACCATGAAACGAACCTCCAATAGCTTTGAAAAGTAAATTTGAATTCAATTTTGGAAATTCATTGACTTTAATTCCATCATCTAAAAGCTTTTGAAGCGTACTATAAATTTTATTTTGATATTCCTTCCATGGTTCAGTTCCAAAGGAAATAGAATGCTGTGGGGCAGTAAATAAAAAGCTGTATAAATTTTGGTTTTTCAATATTTGATTAGCAATAATATTTAAAATATTTAAAAATTTTTCTCTGGGAGTATCAGATGATTGAATAGTTGATTCACAGCTTACCCATAGCTGCAACCAACCTTTAACCATTATAGCAGAAAAAACATCTTCTTTTTTAGGGAAATAGTAATAAAGTGATGCTGTACCAAAACCAGCTTTATTTGCAATATGGCCCATTGTAGCTCCATCAATACCAAATTCCTTGAATACTGATAAAGCTGCATCCATTATTAGATGTCTTCTTGCCTCTTTTTCATTTGCTTTTTTTGATTCACTCATCTGTCAATTATATATCTTTCGAATATACATTCGAAATTTAAAATGTTTATCTACAGATTATGAAGAGAAATATATAATTATGTTAAAAAAAAAGCCCTTTCAAAAGGGCTTTTTTTTTAATAACAAGAAGTAAATCTAGAATCCTTTTACTCTTGATCCAATTTTATAACATTGAAATATTATATGCCAACCTATAGCAATAACAATCATTAATTCTACACCTGAAGGAAGACCAAATATATTATTGAAAACAACAGAGTGTTGATTCATCATGGTCCAAATCAATGGCATAGACATATAAGTGTTGTGCTTAGACCTTAAACCAGCCAGGGCTAAAGCACTTGGGTCAGGAGCTTCACCATTTTTTATAGCTGTTATAATTTTTTGTTGAGCAGGCCAAATTCTGAACCATACATTGAAAGCCATCATTGTACCAAACATAGCTCCAATATGCATATTGTATGCTCTGTATTCAAAATTTGCTAGATATGCCATTAAATAAACAGTTAGACCTATTAATATATAAGAGATAATAGTTAATACTCTCACATTCAAATTGCCAAGCTGTCTGTAAATGAAATCATACACAAAAACTGCTAGAAAAGTAAATAACAACATAATGTGAATGAACATATTTGCTGGTTCACCTGTAACTTCATCAGAGGTAAAGTCATTTGGCATCAAGCCACCTGCCCAGTAAACGACATATAGCAATATAAAGCCTGTAACCCATGTCCATGCCGCACCCCATCTAAACCAAAACAAAGCACGTGGCATTAGTTCTGGAACAACTTTCTTTTTACTATCAGGATCAAGTGTTGCAGCAAAAGAAGCATTTATAAAGTTAAAGAAATAAAGTAAACCTATCCATATAATCCCTGCAAAAATATGGAACCATTTAAATATTGGATGAATAAAATCCATTTAATCTCCTATATATTAGATTGTTAAGTAAAAAGTAATGTCAATTTGAAGTCAAAAAATTACAACAAAGTAATATTTTTTAATAGAAAATTAAAAGCTTAAGCTAAATAGTTATAAAAAATCAGTAAGTAGCGTTTAGCTAAAAAAATATGTTGAATTATTGATTATTATTAAAAAATCCTTTGATATTAACATTTATCTTAATTTTGTTATCAGTAGGAATCATTAAAAGTGAAGGAGGCTCTATATTAAACTCTTCTAAGTCTATATAAAATTCTGATGTAAGATTTGTAAAGTTATCAGAGTTAGATATATGTATTGGAATTCTTTGAATACGTTTGATGTTATGGAAGTTTACTTGACCTTCAATTTTCAAAATATCTTTATTATCAAAGATTTTCGGTATGTTGATTTTTTTAAATTGGATTACAACGTTGGGATATTTAAATGCATTTAAATGGTAAATCATATTTGAGTCTCTATTTGAATTACCAGAATTAAAAGAGATTAAAGGAATAGTAAAAATAGCATCACAATTAGTGCTTACTAGAGTACATTCTGTATCTAATACTACTTCATATGAAACACCAGTCCATTTATGAAATGGATGATAGCCAGTGTATGAAACAAAACTTTCTTGTTTGTTTATCTGAAATGATCCCCAGATCAAATTTACAACTAATAGAATTAAAGATGATTTCATGGAAAAAGTGTAGTTAAAAATGACAGAGAAAGTGATGCAAATGTAATACTACCAACAATTTCATGAGCCCTCAAAGCTTTAGTACTATACTCATAATCTGAATTATCAAGATTTCCTGCAGATAAATATCCCAAGTATGGCATAATTAGCATGCCTGTAAAATGGATGTAAGATAAGTATCTATGTAGCTTCATAGATGAAATACCTTTTTCATAGCGTAGAGCAGGAGGAGAGAAAATTGAAAAACCTGCTGCAGTCATGTAAACACTGAAAGTTGCATAGCCTAAATATTTGTGATGTTTGGTTCGATTGGCACCATCAAGGACTTGCTTTCCTAAATAGGTTTGATATGCAGTCATACCAAGTGTGATTAGTCCTAATCTTTGATGCGTTTGTAGCATATGATATCTTAATCTAAGTTCGTTTTCCTTATTCTCTGGTGCCAAATTAAGTTTTCTGATAATACCATCATCACCCCAAAGTATTTTTTTTGTGTACGGCATTTTATTGCCTGAAGTATCATCTAAAGTATTACTTAATATAATTCCAGTAAATAATAATAAAATCGTAATATATGATAAGCATTTAATTGTCGAGCGCACCATTATCAATCCATTTCTTAATCATATTTGCATAATCCTCATGAATCATTTCAGAATCATATACAGGAGGCATAGGGTTTATCTCATCAACAACTCTTGTCCATAGTGAGCTACTTTCATGATTACCAACTGAAACTATTCCACCCTCCATGGTACTTGAATAAGATGATAAATCTAAGCCAGCATCTTTTCTACCTAAATCACCATGACAACGAGTACAATGTGAATTCAGTATAGGTTGAATAGTTTCTCGGTAACTACATACTTCATTTTCATCTAAGCAGTCTATAATTGGAGGTAATTCTGTTCGAAAAATTTCAGAACATGAAACCAATAAGAATATATTTGTAAGCCAAAGGAGTTTGGTTAAATTTTTCCAATTTAAAAACATAATGTAATTTATTATTATGCTGATAATTAATTTATATGTTTTACATTATTTTACATTTATAAAGTTTTAGATTATGGTATGAAAAAGATAACAAAATTTAAATATGTTAAAAATCTTATGTTTTTTCTCATATTTATTATATCTAAAAGTAGTCTATACAGTCAAATTAGATATGTTGATGAAATTTTCGAAAACTATTATGTTGAATCAGACGTTGTGTATGGCAATGCTCCTGACTTACCTTTTTGGTTTCTGGTTGAATCTAATACTGTAGATATAGATTTAAAGATGGATTTATATTTTCCTGAAGGTGACACTGAGCTTGATAGACCTGTGATTATAATAGCGCATGGTGGTGCTTTTTTTTCTGGTAATAATGATTTAGATGATGTTTCAGAACTTTCTATAGCAGCAGTAAAGCGAGGATATGTAGTCGCAAATATTAATTATCGATTAGGCTTGAACATACTTGATGGTTCTACTGGTGAAAGAGCTGTCTTTAGAGCAATGCAGGATGGTAGTGCAGCTATTCGATTCTTAAAAGAGTATTCTACTGAATATAGCATTGATCCAGATAAAGTTTACTTTTGGGGAACTAGTGCTGGTTCATTTATAGCATTACATTTAGCTTACACAGATAATGAAGATCGTCCTGCTTCAACATATGGAGGTTTTAGTGCACCTGATTTGGGTTGCTTAGACTGTGAGGGTAATATTTATGATCATGATAGTAGGCCAAATGCGATAGTGAGTTGTTGGGGTGCTATTGGAGATTTAAGTTGGATAGATGAGAACGATTATGTACCATCTCTATTATTTCATGGAACATCTGACCCAGTTGTCCCTTTTGGAAGTGGTTTGCCATTTACTCTTTTGATAACATTACCTGTTGTTCATGGCTCATCAGTAATATCTGAAAGACTTAGTTTGCATAATATATCACATCAACTCGTTGCACAGGAGGGAGAATTACATGAATATTGGGGAGCAGTAAATGGTAATTTTATTGGAGGTGAGCCCTCTATTTATTGGGACTCAATACTAAATACCGGTTTTCAGTTTTTATATAATCAGTTTTCAAATGAATTTAATGGTGATATTAATTTTGATGGTTCAATAAATATTTTAGATGTTGTAATGCTGGTAAATATTATACTTGGTTTAGAGGGGGCATCATATCAATTTGATTTAAATAGTGATAATTCAATGGATATATTAGATATTATAATTTTAGTTAATCAAATTTTGGAATAATTTTATAATTTATAGATGATAAATATAGATTCTATTTCTAAAGAGTTTCCTGAAAAAATTTTATTTGAGAATGTATCAATAAAGTTGTCAGATGGTATGAGAATTGGTTTGGTCGGTCCTAATGGTGCAGGGAAATCTACATTTTTGAAGATTATTTTGGGAATTGATTACCCAGATAAAGGCACTGTTAAAAAAAGTCAAAATGTTTCTATTGGCTATTTACCTCAAGAAATTATAAGTGGTTCAAATCAGTCTATCATCAAAGAAGTTTTAAATTCTTTTCCTGAAGTTTCAAAGATTGAAGAAGAAATACGACTAATTAGCAAAGCAATTGAAAAAAATCCGTCTAATGACACATTATTAGAAAAACTTGCCTCACTTCATCAAAGATTCGAAGATATTGATGGTTGGAGAATTGAAGATAATGCAAAAAAAATTCTTAGCGGTCTTGGATTCAAAAATAATCAATTTCATTTACCATTTAACTCATTTAGTGGTGGCTGGAGAATGCGTGTATTGTTAGCTGGGATTTTACTTAAAAAACCCAACTATTTATTTATGGATGAGCCTACCAATCATCTTGATTTAGAAGCAATAATATGGCTCGAAAATTTTTTGTCTAAATGGAAGGGTGGCTTGATAATGATTAGTCATGATCGCCAATTTTTAGATAAATCCATAAATAATGTCCTTGAATTGAATCAAGGGTCATCAAATCTTTATACAGGCAATTACAGTAACTATGTCGAGGTCAAAAAAGACCAATATATTCTTCAGGCAAATGCGTATAAAAATCAACAAAAGAAGATTGCTCAAACTGAACAGTTTATTGATAGATTTAGATATAAAAGTACAAAATCAAAACAAGTTCAAAGTCGTATTAAACATCTAGATAAACTAGATAAAATTAAAGCTCCAGACATTGAATCAAGAAATATAAAGTTAAAGATTCCACAACCTGAAAGAGGACCACTGAAAGTTATTGATATAAAAGAAGTTTCAAAGTCCTATGGTGATAATTTAGTTTATGAAAACTTAAATTTAACAATAGAGCGTGGTGAAAAAATTGGATTAGTAGGCCCAAATGGTGCTGGTAAAACAACACTTTTAAAAATGTTAGCATTTGAAGAGAGTGAGTCCTCTGGTGAAGTAAATTATGGCAATAATATTAAAGCGAATTATTTTGCTCAACATCAACTTGAAATTCTTGATGAAGAATCTTCAATATATAATACAATTTCTTCCATTTCAGGCGGATGGTCTGAAACCCAAATACGTAGCTATTTAGGATCTTTTTTGTTCAGTGGAGAATCAATTCTAAAAAAAGTAAAAGTGTTGTCAGGTGGTGAAAAATCTAGACTTGCTCTTGCTAGAATGTTAGTTGAGCCTTCACATTTACTGCTATTAGATGAACCTACAAACCATTTAGATATGCAATCTAGGGATATAATTGAATTAGCATTTAAAAATTATAATGGGACTTTGGTTTGTATATCGCATGATAGACATTTTTTAAATGCAGTAACAAATCAAATAATTGAGGTGAAAAATAAAAATATTACCATATATAAGGGTAATTATGATTATTATTTATGGAAAGTAAAAAATGATTCAAATGAAAAAAGCGTTGATATTAAATCAAGAGATTTGATAAAAAATAGTAAGAAAGAAGCATATTTAGAAAAAAAGAGAAAAAATAATCGTCAAAGAAAAATTAACAATAGGTTAAAACAGATTGAAAAAGAGTTAGATTTATTAGGTGAAAAATTATCAAATCCTGAACTGATGACTGATTATAAGAAAATTCAAGAATACCAAGATAATCAAGATTCTTTAGAATTTGAGTTACTAGAATTATTAGAAGAGCAGGAGCAGTTAAATAAGCCATGAGTTCATATAAATCTTTAAATAGTCTACTTTATGAATTAATTGATTATGCAGGTTTGTTTCCTCCAGCAGATTTGGATATGCAAGCTTCAATAAAAAATTATAATGAAATAGTTAAATCTGATAAAAATTGGATGATATCACAGTTTATTGTTCCAATATCTCGCTTAGATGAAATGACTTCTGAATTGCTGACTCATTTTGATAAACAAAATCCATTATTATTATCACTGATTTCACCTGATTTTAAAAATCAGTTATCTAAACTAAAACACTTTTTAACTACCTCAAAAGATATAGTAATATTTAAAGGTCTTGAAATGGTAGCACTTGATTTAGAATCATTGTCAAATAGTTTGTCAAATACATACAGTATTTTAGATAAAGAAAGCGATTTTGAACCATTAGTATTTTATGAGCTCAAAGACTCCAAAAATTGGAATGCAGAAATAGATAAGTTTACGCATGGTATTGCTGATTTTAACAAAATGCACAACGTTAGATTTGGCTTTAAACTTAGGTGTGGGGGGGTCAAGTCAACAATGTTTCCATCTTGCGAAAAAATAGCAAAATCAATCATATCTTGTAGGAATCAAAAGATACCTATGAAATTTACTGCCGGACTTCACCATCCAATACGTCATTATGATAATGTTATTAAAACAAAAATGAATGGTTTTTTTAATATTTTTATAGGTGGAATGATTGCGCACAAGTTTAAAATTGGTATTGATAAACTTGTTGAAATATTAACAGATGAAAATTCTAGTAATTTTATATTTAAGGATAATGAGATTGTATGGAATAGTTATTCTGTAACTAATTCTGAGGTTAAATATTATAGAGATAAGTATTTTATCTCATATGGAAGTTGTAGCTTTAAAGAGCCTGTAGATGATTTACAAAATTTAGGATTATTATAATGAAAACATTTATTGACTACCACGAGGATTGTCATTTTCCAATAGAAAATTTACCGTATGGTATTTTTAGTTCAAGTGATAATATTGTTCCACGAGCTGGTTGTGCAATCGGAGATTTGGTTTTAGACTTATCACTCATGGAAACTGAGAGACTATTAAATACAAATTATTTTTCAAGTTCTAGTTTAAATTCATTTATGAATGCTGGTAAAGAAGAGTGGTCATATGTAAGAAAACAGATAAAAAAAATATTAGATGATGAAAATCCCACCTTGAGAGATAATATAGATTTAAGAAAACGTGCTTTCTATAGTCAGTCTCAAATTGAAATGCATTTACCTGCACATATTGGAGATTATACTGATTTTTATTCATCACGTCAGCATGCTACGAATGTTGGTACAATGTTTCGTGATCCCAATAATGCATTATTGCCTAATTGGTTGCATTTACCCGTTGGGTATCATGGCCGTTCTAGTTCAATCGTGATATCTGGAACACCTATACATCGTCCCAATGGTCAAATACTTCCTTTGGATGAGGAAAGTCCTAAATTATGCCCTTCAAGATTGATGGATTTTGAATTAGAGATGGGATGCTTTATTGGTCCAGGAAATAAGCTTGGTAACCCAATTCCAACAGAAAGTGCATCTGAGCATTTATTTGGTTTAGTTTTGGTTAATGATTGGAGTGCCAGGGATATACAAAAATGGGAATATGTTCCCTTGGGTCCTTTTGGTGCCAAAAATTTAGCAACTTCAATATCTCCATGGATTATTCCATTTGAAGCATTGGAACCTTTTAGAATTAGTAATCCAGTTCAGTCAAATCCAACACCATTATCATATTTAAAATGTGAAGAAGATTGGACCTTTGATATTCATTTAGAGGTAAGTATAAAAACTCAATCAATGAATAGGGAAGAACTGATTGCATGCTCAAATTACAAACATATGTACTGGAATTTAGCTCAACAGTTAACACATCATACAATAACTGGCTGCAATATGAAAGCTGGGGATATGTTTGCAAGTGGCACAATTTCTGGAGAAAGTCCTAAGTCGTATGGCTCTATGCTTGAATTGGCATGGAAAGGCACTAAGCCAATAAAACTATCTAATGGAGAAGAAAGAAAATTTATAAATGATGGTGATGAAGTTATTATGTCAGGTTATGCTCAAGGAGATGGATATAGGATTGGTTTTGGTGAAGTTAGTGGTAAAGTTCTACCGCCTGTTAATTTAGATGAAAATTTTTAGTACATATTACTATCCTGTTAATTAATTTGTTTTATTTAGTATATCCGATAAATGAAAACTTGGTATAGAATTATATTTTTATTTATCATTATTACAGTTCTGACAGATTTAGTAAAATCAGAAGATTCATCAATCCAAGAGATTTTATACTCATACAAAAATAATAATATTGATAGTTTAATTAAAAATCCTCAATTTGAAAAAATTTCAAATAAATATGTTACTGTTTTAGGTAGGGATAATGATCCTAAAAAAGTAAATGAGGTGGGTAGGTTATCTCTTTTTTTTAGAAAAATGGGGTGGGAATTAATTACTTCACCTGGTTTGCCTCTTATAATAAAATTTGTTTATCCCAAGTCGACTGTTTCACATTTTAATAACGTTAGTAATGCTGTTGCATTTACTATAGATGATGGCTTTTGTGGACTTGATAATTCGAATGGATGTATGGTTGAAGAAGTAAGACATTTATTAAAGTCTTACAATGCACACGCTACTTTTTTCGTAGCTGGTACTCACTGTAATAACGTATCAATAGATCTGATCAATAATCTTATAATGGATGGAAATGAGATATCTAATCATAATATGATGGATTGGAAGTATGATGATTATTCTGGAGAAGATTTTGAATTTGATCTAGTTCTTTCAAATAAAATTCTTGAAAATTACAATCAAACTCCAACCAAATGGTACAGAGCTCCATTTGGTGCTTTGAGTCAAACAATG
>MDTA01097580.1_pt1 | contig 13184 bp, 6 predicted proteins | sample 811151 | NCBI WGS metagenome assembly MDTA01 (sample SAMN05326648, study PRJNA326480) | marine metagenome | isolation source: seawater | place: Indian Ocean: South | collected 2010 | reverse complement strand
CTATCATCTCTTTCTTCAATTTCTATCCTGCACCTAAGGTTAATTGCCATCACAATGGATGGCATACCTAAATAGTCTTGATGCTCTCCAAAAAGACAGACCCTTCCTGGAGCAGAGACAGTAAATTTTCTATTCGCAATAGGACCCATAAATGGCTAGGATAGAAAGTACGTCTGAAATTGAAACATTGCCTGTGTTATTAAAGTCACCAACACAATCGCCAGTACAACCGTAATTAGCAAGGAATGCCATCATATCACTTACATCTACTACACCATTAACGACAATATCCTGAGGACAATCAATTGGGTCATCTGGTTCATTATTAATCTCAGGCACATCTGTCACGTCGTAATAACCGCATAGGTTTTCATATGTAGGACAAACCATTCTACTATTAAATCCTGAAATAACAGATAGTGTTGTATCGTAATATTCTGCTGAAAATTGATGCGGAATGTGATCAGCACCTTCTAGGGTTTTAAAGCAATTCTCAACTCCATTTTCTTCAGCTACTTCGTGAATAGTTAAACTACCATCAGCTTGGTCAATGTCGATAAGCAAGAATTGAACTGAACCAGATCCATATGGGACAGTCGTATCATCAGTCCCGTGAGTACTCACCACTGGCACATCTCCTTCTTCAATCCAATTTGCATCGCCAATAGCACCGGACATACTGAATACAGAAATTACCTCCGATGAATAGCCTGAATTTCCTGATTCTCCTTCTACTCCACCACCTAATCCAGGATCTTCTTGATTGATAATATTGGGGATTTCATCCTCATCAATATAGGCTGCATGAAGCGCTATGAATGCTCCTGCAGATGACCCGCCCATCATGATTCTATCAGGATCAATACCCCAAGGATTACCACCCTCCTCATGAGACTTTCTCAAAAATCTCACAGCTGCTTTTCCATCGTGAACACCTCTAAGTACAGCTTCCTGCATAGAAGTTTGAAGGTTCAACCAGTTATCAATACCCAGTCTGTAGCTTATTGAAACTGCCACATATCCCATTCTTGCAAAGTCCTCACAAATTGGCACAATATCAGGAGACTCATTATTTCCAACCATAAAAAATCCACCGTGAGCACAAACTACGACGGGTCTATTTGTTAACGAATCTCCTTGGGGAAGGTAAATGTCCATTTCAAGATTTACTTCCGATCCATTTGCTGCAATGTTGCTACCGTAAACAACATCTTCAATCTTGTCAAAATCCTCAAAAACTAAATACCTATACCTAGCACCATCACATCCTTCTGCTTCTTGAGAAAGAGTAAGCATTGGAAATAAAACCACAGCTAAAAACAGGGAAATTATTAGTGTGCTGGATAGTTGCTTTATCATTGCACTGATAAGCGAAGAGACTCACTAAGAGATGTAGTTGATAAAAAGTAAATACCTGAATTCAGGTGACTAATCTCAATAGTTGAACGTATGTTATTTAATAGAATTTGCATCACCTCACGGCCGCTAATGTCTTTTATAGAAATCATCTCACCCAGGAGTTTTTCATCCACTTCCATGAACACTCTAGATGTAGCTGGATTAGGGTAAATAGACAAAATCAACTTACCCTCCTCATCTTCAACAGAATCCACGCCCATAGACTGTAATAATCCCTTAAATTCTTGGTAGTACAGGTTTGCTACGCGGGCATCGTGGATAAATAACGTATTCTCATCGTTAGTATTTTCCGCACTTGAGGACCAATTATGTGAGCCAGTTATTACTGTTGGGTCTGAAAGTGGTTCAACGTGATCTACTACTGCATACTTGTGATGAAGGGAGCCAGAGATACCTTGGTGAGAATAAACTTCAACACCCGCGTCCAGAAGGGTTGTAAACTCTGAGCCAGTAACGTTTTCTTCTTCGATGGCTCCAGTTGGGGTAACGAAGAAGCTAGTTTCAGCGATGATTGCGTCGGCTAGGTCGTCTCTTGTGAAGGCGAGAAGTGCAAAGAACATGCTGTAGTCCGTTGTCTCTATGGTCTTTCTGATGGCTGAAGTAGTGCCGTCTGAAGGCGAGAAGTAAAGCTCAACTGGAGAGCCTCCAATGATGAATTTCTTAGGAGTATTGATAGACTTATCAGGGCCAAACTTTGAATTTGAATCATCAGGAACCATGCCGTCAGAACCCCACATTTCATTGAATTCTAGGCGGTAACCCCTTGCTATACTTTGGTCTTCAAGAACGATAACGTTGTTCTTATCTGTATTCAAGTTACCAGTCGTCATATTAGTCGATCCAGTAAGAACGAAGGCTGATTCAGGGTAATCTGCATCGGCGATAACGATCTTGTTGTGCATACCTGAGCCCTCTCCGTCCATTCTGTAGTGAACAGGAATTGATGAGTCTAAGTTGCCTACTCCGATGTTAGCGTTGCTTGCCTCAGCTATGTAGCGGATTTCAACTCCGTTAGCAGCAGCAGTATTGATTGCGTCCTCGATTGCAACGTTGTTGAGGTTGTAGAAAGCTAGATCTAGTGTGTGCTGAGCTGAAGTGATCCAAGCGGCAATAGTATCGTTAGTGTTAGTACCTAATGACATTGCTAGTTCTTCTGTCGCAACACTGTGATCAACAGATCCAGTGAAGTAAACGTGGATATCGCCTGAAGAAGATGAAACTGTAGCGTAAACTCTTGTTGGAGAGTAAACCTCTTCTGAGCCTGAGCTAGAGTATACTCTTGCGTAGTATAGTACGCCTGGTTCAAGGCCAGTAAGAGTTACTGTGTGGTCAGTTGAAACCATACCGCCGTCAGTAGTGTTACCTAAGTCTGGAGTTGTTCCCCATTCTACAATTGAAGATCCTTCGATATCTGTTGACCATGTTAGATCGAAATAGTTAGTTGTAATGTTAGACTGAACTACATCTGAAGTAAGACAAATTCCAGAAGTAGAAACCATATCAGCTGCTCCACGTGGAAGAAGCTGGTATCCGCCAAACCCATCAAACGAGAATTGAGAGCAAATTCCACGGAGGTCCATCTCACAACCGTTCAATGTTGTACCAACTAGTGAGTTCGATGATCTAACGTAGATGATGCCGGTTTCTCCACCTGAAGAGAAATTGTAGGTGTTGTTGCCTTCTATGATTTGGCCTCCTGCTTCAAAAGTAGAACCTGGAATCTCAACTATCATGCCCTCAAGGTTTTCAGCAAGTTGGCTAGGAGTTATAATCTGCGGGTTTGGAAGGCTATTTCCTGAGCTAAGGAGCTCGACAGTTGAAAGGTTGGGTCCAATTTCAAGAAGACCGTTGTACTCCGTCACCTCTCCAGTGATAGAAATCTCATCTCCAGGATTGGGCTCAAATGACCAATCACTCCAATCAGATCCAGGGTAAAGAGCAATTCCTGCTGTTGCGTCCTGAAGGTAGCGAACTGACCCAAGGTCATTTCCACTTGTGATAATACCTGTTGCAGTAACTGTTGAACCAACTGGGTAGTTCAATCGTAAGTCAAGTATGCTGTTTTGCGCTTGAATTAGTGTGCACGTATTGCATACAAGCGCTACTATAGTGTATTTAAATATTCTCATGTTGTTAGAATCTTACTCTTACAGAAAAATTGGTTCTTAGGCCATAGCCCATGTAGACGCTTGCGGAAGCTGCATCGAAATTGTTTTCAGTGAATGCGTATGTCCTGTTAGGGTTATTACTCGAGTAGTACCACTCTCCGTATGCATCGTTGTTTTGGGCGTTAATCAGGTAGGTTGTGTTGAGTGCATTGAAAACACTGAACCTGAAATCAATCTGTGATTCTTGCAAGTCCATTGTGTAACCTGCGTGAAGATCTAGAAGCCCGTAAGCTGGCATCTTCCAAGACTGACGCCCTTCATTTTCATCGTACAATGAGAATGGGTCGAAGTCAGCATAGAACCTATCGAAAAAAGTATATCGTGGCTTAAAGTAGAAACCATTTTTACGGTAGCGAATTGAGAAACCAATCTGGGTTTGGGGTGCATCTCCTACGCTTACTCCTTCAGCATTATAGCTAATTGTAATAGGATCTCCTTGTTCATTTAGATATGGAAGAAGAGTCTCGTCATCGATAAGCTCAAGCGAATCCTCAGAACTTGTCCAACGCCAATCACCAAATGATGCATACCCGTCGAAAGTCAACTCTCTACTAATCTGGTAAGCAAAATCAAATTCTATCCCCGTGTGCTGGGCGCTCATTGAATTAATGTTAGCCCTAGCAATTTCTCCTGTTGGTGTTTCTATCCTAAGTAGATTCTGAAGAGGTCTGTTCTGCCAATTTGTAACGTAGCCGTTTAAGTTGAAAGTAAATGGATTCTTACTCCACTTAGCTCCCCACTCCATTGACATGATTTTCTCATTCTTGATATTCTCAACGATTTGGTTATCGTAACCTATTACGTTCGAAAACACTGGAGTCCTATTTAGATATCCTGCATTCACAAATACATCTAACCACTCAGACATATTAACATTACCACCACTCTTCACTGTGTATCCAGGAATATTAATAGTCTCAGAGCTCTGAGAATCTGGCTCTCTGAAATAGTCCATTCGTCTGTAAGACTGGGTAACAGTGCTTACGTTAAAGAAACAATTGTAAAAAGGTCCCTTGTACTCTGCAAGAGCAAACATACCTGCCCATCTAACAAAGGAATCGTTATGATATCCAATTGTATCACCCACAAAATGCATGGGTTCACTATCATTAGGATCATTCACATCAACATAGTAATCACCACCAATCAAATCGTGAACAGTTGAGTAATGCTCCCCTTGATAAGTCCTCAAATCCAAACCTCCTGAAACAGTCAACTTATCATTTGGATGAGAATATCTAAACGTAGAAAGCGCACCAAACCAGTAGTGATTGTTATACAGTTTTCTAAGAATTCTAGAACTCTTTAGTAGTGAATCTGAATATGTTGGATCTATAGGTGGGCCAAACAAACCTCCTATTGTATTTGTATTGTAGAAGCCTTGGAAATCAACTTGCCCGTCAACTGTATAATCTCCAGAACCTAAGGCGTTTTCAAGCCTTGTTCCTCCTCCGTGTCCGTAAGACGTGTAAAGCGAAGTAGAAACATAAAGGTCTTCAGAAATGCGGTTGCTTAGTCTTACGGTTGCTAGAGGCTTGTGGTATTTGTTTTGGCGCTCGTATAGAACGTCGCCATTTAAATCACCCCAGTGCACATTATATCTACTTCCAAAATCAACTAGGTGAGTTGTGTCGATGAAGTTGGTCTCTGTCATCATATTCTCAAACTCATCCTTACCGTTTTCAGGATCGAAGCCAAACTCTTCATTCAAAGATGCAATAGCTGCTTCTTCCTCGTCAACGCTAAGAGTGTTGTCGTTGTAGATCTCCGTGTACGCTTGGCTGTATTCTGCCATGTGATCGTACTCATCGGGTGAGCCGTTGAAGAGACTGCGAGCGAATTCTTTATCGTGGGTCGCGATTCTTTGCTGGTAGCCCCTTGCCGAATTTTGAGAAGGAGAGCCGGTTACAGAAACAGAAAGCAATCTGGTGCCGAGTTCTTTTTGGACTTTTAAGTAGTAGAAAAAGGATTTAGTGTATGACTGATCAGGGAATCCGCCGCCATTTCTAAAGCTTGACGAAACTGTGTAACCCCAGCCATTGTCAAGGCGTCCACTCGTGTGGCCTATCGTAGTTCTAGTAGTTCCAAAACTTCCAACTTCCTGCTTTACGCTAGTCTTCTTTTTATTCTCGATTCCCTGAGTAATGATGTTTACCGTACCGCCTATAGCCGGGAGTGCAAGCTTAGAAGCGCCCAGGCCACGTTGGACCTGCATTGTTTGGGTTACTAGATCTAGACCAAACCAATTATTCCAGTACACCCCACCATTCTCCATATCGTTGACAGGAATTCCATCGATAAGAACGCTTACGTTACGTTGCTTAAATCCACGAATGCTGATGCTAGGTCCATTATCGTCCGACCCAGCTTGAGTGGCATAAACTCCTGGAGTGGAGTTTAAAATCATAGGAATGGGTTGAGAACCTAGCTCCTCTTGGATTTGGAGGGGCTTGATGTTGGAGAAAGCAACTGGGGTTTCACGCTCAATTGCAATATCGGTGACTACTTCAGCAATTTGCAGAAGAACCGTTTGAAGTTTGAAGTTTACTTCTAGGGTCTGACCTGCTTGGAGTTCTACCTCCTTTTTCATGGGCTCGTAACCCACATAAGAAACGCTTAGCTCATAAACGCCTGGTGCTAGTTCAACCTTGTATCTACCGTCAAAATCAGTGAGCACTCCTTGTCCGGAGTATAGTACAGCAGCCTGAATTAATGACTCCCCTGTTGTTGCGTCTGTGACAGTACCGCGAATGAGGCCGGTTTGGGCTTCAGAGGAATTAATAATTAGGAAAAACGAAAGGCAGAGAAGGGCTAAGTGTCGCATGGATATTAGCGAATAACAACTCTGTGAGAGAATGTTGTGCCTGTAGGGTATCTAAGATTCACGAAGTAAACTCCAGAATTCCAATCAGATGAATTGAATTCGATTTTGCGAGCATTTACAGCAGGCACAATTGACTCAACAAGCTTTCCTTCTGGGCTGTATATCTCGATTAGAGAAACTTCATGCTCTACTTCGATGTTAATAGCTCCGCTGTTTGATGGATTAGGGTAAATGTTTGCAGTTGTGATTTCTAACTGTTCGTTCTCATTTACGCTTGTCGATCCGCACTGACATGTGTGTGAGCCTAGGCCGTCCCAAGAGTTTACTACAAGAGTATCGTACTCCATAAACGTGTCGAATGACACTGGAGGTACAGTCACGCCTTTTACAACTTCGAATTTTCTTCTTAAAGTGTGGTTAGAAGTAAGCCAAGAAGCTCCATCACCAACATCCACGAATCCATTTGCAGCATCATTAGTCCAAGCTACACCAGGATCCTCTCCTGGTTTCCCAAAGATATCTACCACAGTTGTTCCGTTCTTCACAAGAACAAGAGCGTCGTCTCCATTCATGTAAGTTGGGGCTGGGTAAGGGTTATCTAATTGGTCTGCAAGTTGCTGAAGAGCTGGGTCACATGCTGGAGAAATTGCTCCACCACCGAGGTCAGCGTCTTCAGTTTGGCCATTTACAAGCACCCAAGTTGTGTGACTTGGAAGAGTACCAAAGAGCTGTGTAGCATCAGTAGCTGCAGCCTCTCCATTACTCCAACGCTGAAGCTCATATGCGCTTAAATCAATGTCTTCATTAGTAGTATTGAAGAACTCAATACATTTGTTATTTCCTGTTCCTTCAACATATTCAGAAATAATTAGGTCAAAGCATTCTGTTTGGGCTGAGGAATCAAAACAAATAAATGATCCTAAAACAAGAGTGAAAAGTATAGTGTTGCGCATATTCATTGCTTAATATTTAGTAGTCTTCAAAGTTACAAGATAACGTATCTTTATCTCGATGAAAGTAAAATTTTCCTCATATATATTTTTAGGCATTTGCTCTATAGTTGCAATTGCATGTTTTCTATTTTTTCCCAGTTTTCTACCGAGCGCTTTAGATGGTGGTGAAAACACACAAGATCCATTCAAAAAAATGAAACCATGGGAGGCGGCAAGTTTCAAGTGGTCTTATCCAGACGATGTTTGGGATGCGTTTGAAGCTGACGAGTCTCTTGAGTTAGTGAAGAAGCACTTTGAGGATATGGAAGCTGAGGGAGTACCTCGTTACATAGGTGGAGATTGGCGCATGGAAGGACCGCTTAATATTGGAGGACGACTAAACACCATCGCTATTGACCCATTTAATGAGGATAGGATTTTTGCAGGGAGCTGCGCTGGTGGGCTTTTTATTACTGAAGATGGAGGAGAAACTTGGGAACCTTCTACTGACGATTTTTCTTGGATGGCAATGGGTTCTATTGAATTCCATCCTACTCAGGAAGGAACAGTTTATATAGGAACTGGCGACCCACAGATTAGCGGTCACCCTAGGTTAGGAAGCGGAGTTTGGAAGAGTAATGATAGCGGGGAAAACTGGGTGCACTTAGGATTAGATAGCGCAAGGATTGTAAGTAAGGTGTTATTGCTGGAGGACGAGCCGGGGGTTGTGATGGCTGCGACGATGGGTAATCCCGCGATTCATGGATCGGATAGAGGATTATATAGGAGCGATAATTCTGGGGCTACATGGGAACAGGTGTTGCTGCCGTCTGATTCGGCCGGAGTAAATGACGTTGTTTATGATTCGAGTACTGGGATTATGATTGCTTCAGGATGGAACAGGTTGAGAAATAACACTTACAGTCTTGTGACTGGACCAGAGTCTAAAATTTACCGTTCGGATGATCAAGGAATTTCATGGGACGAGGTTGATAGCCCATGGGGTGAGGAGTATAGATGTAGGATAGGTCTGGAAGAAATTAATGGAAGTTTTTACGCCCTTGTTGTGGGTGAGGACATGCAGCTTGATAATATTTACATGAGCAATGATGGAGGTTTTAACTGGGATCCAATTATTCCATGGGAAAACATTCCGCAAAATGTATTGGGAGGGTTTGGCTGGTACTTTTCTAAGGTTAGAGTTAATCCATGGAATTCTGATGACATTACAATTTTAGGAGTCGATTTATGGAACTCTACCGATGGAGGTATTACGTGGAATATGATGGGTCCGACATGGTCGGAATACATCATTCATGCAGACAAACATGACCTTATATGGATTGGCCCTGAGTCATTAATTTTAGCTACAGATGGAGGAGCATACAGGTCTGAAGACCATGGAGTTACGTGGACTGATATAGAGAACTTACCTAATTCTCAATTCTACAGAGTAACGCATAATCCTCACTACCCCGGAAGATATACAGGTGGAGCTCAAGACAATGGAACCACATCAGGGTCGTTTGAGGAATTAACTGGATGGAATCGAGATAGAGGTGGAGATGGTTTTACACCTATTTTTCACCCTACAGATCCCAATTTTAGAATTGCAACTGTTCAATATGGCAACCATGCATATTCGCAAGATCAGCCTACTGATATTTGGTATGATTGGACCACAATGGCCGACACTGATTACGACGATAGGAATGGATGGGACTCCCCCATTATTCTTCACCCAGCAAATCCAGATCATATTTGGACTGGAACCCAAAGAATGTGGAAAATGGAAGGAGGCCCTTGGGGCGAATGGGTAAATATGAGTGGTGACCTTACCTATAATATTGAACCAGCTCTCAGCTACAGGGTTATCACAAATATTGCTGGCTCACCTTTTAATGAAGATATAGTAGCAGCAGGAACTTCTGATGGGAGGTTTTGGTTTACAGAAGACGGAGGAAACAATTGGACTGAAATGGGAGAAGGCCTTCCTAATAGATATATCACAGATATCTTTTTTGACCCTTTTAATGAAGATTCTATTTTCTGTACAGTAAGCGGGTACAAGGACTATGTACTTACGCCTCACGTGATGAAAGCTCAGATTGGTGGAGAGTGGGAAAGTATAAGTGGAGACCTTCCTCATCACCCAATGAATTCTATTGTTGCAATTGCTGATGGAGTTTATGTCGTGGCTTCAGATGCTGGAGTATTTGCTTCAGTTAATCATGGGACTAATTGGGAAAGACTTGGCACAATGCCTTGGATTCCTGTGTATGATTTAGATGTTGACCCAATAGAAAACAGGCTTGTTGCAGGAACTTTTGCAAGGTCTATTCAAAGCTTCCCTACAGATTCGATTCTTGCAGGAACGCCACCTGGGCCTATTGAGACTTGCAATGAAGATATTATGATTAATGGTGTGATTGACACCAATGACGTGCTAATGATGCTTAGTCAGTATGGCTGTGCTAACAACTGCACAGCTGATATAGATGGAGACGGAACAGTGAGCATTTCTGATGTTCTGGGGCTTCTATCAGTATTTGGCCTACCCTGCTAAGACATTTTAATGACAGACTTATTTAAGCAAGGTTTAATCTGCAATCCAACAGCTTTTTCAGAATCACATTTCAGATTTACTCCTTCAAAAAGTCTACATCAAAGAGGTAAAACATCTTACCTACAACTATATAAACAAGGGTTTACACATCAAAAGGGAAGTTTTTTGTCACGCCCTCTTAGCGCTTAAAATCAAATCTGGATCAACCTGCATGTTTGGTAGAATCAGCAAGCAATCTTTTTAATTCGGCCAGCTCCTCCTTCGTAAAATCCCTCCAAGTTCCCTCTGGTATATCAAGATGCATATTCATAATCCTAACCCTCTGTAGCCTTCTCACTTCATAGCCTAGGTATTCACACATCCTTCTGATCTGTCTATTTAGGCCTTGCGTCAAAATTATCCTAAACTCTCTATCTCCAGTTTGCTCTACAAAACAAGGATTAGTAATAGTGTCTAGAATCGGAACTCCCTTGCCCATATCCCTAATGAAATTTCCTTTTATAGGACGATTCACGCGGACTATGTATTCCTTATCATGATTATTCTTCGACCTAAGGATTTTATTTACAATATCACCATCGTTGGTCAGGAAAATCAAACCCTCACTGGGCTTATCCAACCTTCCAATTGGGAAAATCCTTGTTGGATATCCTATAAAATCAATGATGTTATCCTTCTCTCTTTTAGTGTCAGTGGTACAAACTACCCCTACAGGTTTATTAAAGACCAAATAAACAAGCTCCTCCTCACTGTTTCCTACTAATTTCCCTTCAACTCTAACCTCATCACCATCTTCAACCTTAGTACCCATTTCAGGCACATCTCCATTAATTGTCACTTTCCCAGCAGCTATAAGCTTATCAGCCGCTCTACGCGAACAATAACCCGCTTCACTTAAAAACTTATTAATTCTCGTAGACATAATTCAAAGTTACGTGCAACCAATTTGAGTTTAATGCGTATTAAATAATAACCACCTGCAATTAGCAACTTGCAAGAAGATTGAAACCTTTTTCTATCTTTATAGATCGTAATGTTTCTAAGAAAGCATATTTTAATATTAACTCTAGTTCTAATATCAAAAATTAGTGTTAGTCAGTGTGAACAATCTATAAATCTTAACGCATCTTTATCAGGAGGGCAGTCAGAGGAGTTATTTGTTGAGTTAAATCAAAACATAACCAACATCACATTCAATTTGAATGATTATCATTCGGATGGCTCTTGGATGATTCCGAGAGATTTAATTGTTGAAATATCAGCTCCAAATGGAAATTGTATATCTGGAGAAGGTTTCAATATTCCACCACTAGAAAATTGCATTACTATTGATTGGCCATCTTCTTGGGGTGAAGGCAATGGGGCCCAAAATTTTGATGGTAATCATTCACATTCTATTGCTATCCCTGATAATCACCTGTATGGTTCTGGAATTTGGCATTTTCTAATCAAAAATGGACGTGAAAACGGTAACAATAACGAGGCTCATTATAATTTAGATATAATACTTGAAAATTTAGAAGGGTGTACCAATGAACTCGCCGAAAACTATAATGAATTTGCAATTTGTGATGATGGCAACTGTCTAATTCCAAGTTCTAATAACTGTGAGGCTGAAGTGATTTTTACTTGGGTACTAGATAGTGATTGGTGCGAGTCCTATTGCAAAATATTCAATTCTAACGGTAGTCTAGTTGCTGGTTATTTTTCTGCATGTCAAAACCAAGGTTGCGCCGCCTGCGACATTGACGATCTATACACATGGTTTGGCGAGGATGTAGATGCCATCCTCGAAAACAACATCTACACTATAACCCAAGCGATCACACTTCCTGAAGGTGAGTACTTCATCGAACTACACGATGGCTATGGAAACGGATGGAGCGACGGTCCCGAAGGTGGTCTTAACGCCTTCACCATCTCAGGCAACATCAACTACAGCATAGACTTCCTTAACGGCTTCACCACTACAGGCTATTTCAACCTATCATGCGAACCGGGCGAAGGCTGCACAGACATTACAGCATGTAACTACAACTCTAATTCTATCATAGACGATGGATCCTGCCTCTACTTCGACGATTGTGGAATTTGTGACGGTTCAGGCATACCCGAAGGTGACTGCGATTGTCTTGGTAACGTACTCGACGCAGTGGGCGAATGCGGCGGAAATTGCATAACGGACACAAATGGAGACGGAATCTGCGACGACTGTCCCGGCTCAATTGACGAATGTGGCATATGTAACGGCCCCGGTGCTATCTACGGATGCGGATGCGAAGAAATACCAGATGGCGATTGTGATTGCGAGGGAAACCAAGAAGACGCCCTGGGAGAATGTGGAGGCGATTGCGAATCAGACATTAACAATAATGGGGTTTGTGACGATGAAGAAGTCCTCGGATGTAACGATACCTTAGCTTGTAACTTCGATTCTTTAGTCACAACTAATGATGGATCATGCGAATACTGTTCTTGCATAACTGAAGAAAACTACACTCTTACCATTGAGGCCTTCCCAGCTGTTGCATCAGTAAGCACAACTTACAGGTTTTATGTGAACATGGTTAATGATAATGACCACATGAGCGCAGTGTTTGGACACGACCAGCTCCCTATGATTATAAACACACCTGAGGGGGCTTTCAATACTCCAATTAACTCTAGTTGGAATGCTTCAGGGATAAACCCCAATTTTTTCCAATTCTTCCCAGATTTAATTGACGATTCATATGCTACTATAGGCCTAGATGTACCTGCTCTTCTATCTGGAATGGTTGGTGCTGAAAACCCAAGCTTGGTAGAAGACGTTTCTCAGCCCATCACAAATTACTTCATGTCGACTCTTGCGACATCCATGAATGTAAACAACGTATATGGAGCATCATACTTTGTGACGAACGGAGCAGCTAACGGCTTGCCTGATGAGTTCGGTCGAGTACTTATAATGCAGGTTACTACTGTAGGCGATATTTTCGGTGTGTTGAATTATCAAATCTTCCCTAATGGAGTGGGGGCTGATGAAATAATTAAAACAGTTGAATTTAGTGGGGCAGGTACTTTTGGTGGTGGAGAAGGTGAGGGAATTTGCGGATGTACAGACCCAACAGCTTGCAACTTCAGTTTAACTGCTATTTATGACGACGAATCTTGCGAGTACTTCGACACTTGCGGAATATGTAACGGCCCTGGCGCTATCTACGAGTGTGGATGTACTGATATACCTGAAGGGGACTGTGACTGTGACGGAAACCAGCTAGATGCTCTTGGGGTAT
>MDTA01090670.1_pt1 | contig 13184 bp, 5 predicted proteins | sample 811151 | NCBI WGS metagenome assembly MDTA01 (sample SAMN05326648, study PRJNA326480) | marine metagenome | isolation source: seawater | place: Indian Ocean: South | collected 2010 | reverse complement strand
TAAAGCTTGAGCCGCCGTCATTCGAAGCGGCTCCAGTCGGGCCCCCTGACCCAATCGCTTGGCGTTTCGGCTCAAATCCTGAAAGGCTTCAGCATCGACTTCACTGGCTTGAACCCGACAACGCGCCAGCGCGAGCGCCAAGGCAAAGTTCCCCGCTCCCGCGTGCATGTCGAGGACTCGCAATCCTTTTCTAGGATTCACCATGCGCAACAGTTCAGTCCCCATGGATGCATTCACAGCTGGATCGGCTTGATAGAAGAGACCGGCCCGAACAGTGAAGCGTGGATCCCCTGCGAGATGACCGCCAAGCTCGACATTACCGCTCACGACCAACTGACCGTCCTCAGACTCAGCCCAAGCTCCTTCGGCAATCCCACGGTTCACGATGGTCTGGGCAAGAGACTTCAATCCTTGTCTAGTCATCGGGGTCGCCTCCCCCCGTCGACGTGGGCGAGGATGCAAACGAACTGCACGTGATTCACCTGAGCCGTCCAAGCCCATGGCAACCTCGACGATCTGTCCCTGCAAAAGCGGAGCGATCTGCTCCAGCCCCCTGGCAACGGACTCCAGGCGAGGATGAAGCGCTGGACAGGCGGTAGGCACCACCAAGTCGTGGCTTGCCGCTTGATGGTATGCGAGCCGTCCCGATGGGTCGACCCGCATCATCACCCGATGACGCCCCCGATGCTTGACTGGTATGGGCTCCAGCAGCATCTCTAAATCCTTCGGGTTCTGACGGGCGAAACGGCTTAAACTTCCGACCAACAGCCGCCCTTTCCAAGCCATCGCTTGCTCGACGACCAGTTCTTGCCACGAGCAGCCGCCGCACTTCGGACGACTATCACAAACTGCCGTTTGGCGATGGGGGCTGTCCTTCAATCGTCGAACGACTCGGGCTCGAAGAACCTTACGTCGTTTCGCTAACGTGACCTCGAACTCATCTCCGGGCAACCCTCCCGGCACGAAGATCACCTCACCGGAGTCAGGATGCCGGGCCAGTCCATCTCCCCCTTGTGCCAACGACTCTACAGCGAGTTTCACTGCGACCGGCGATTCCTACTTTTGAGTCGTCCGGTACGCCCCTGGCGCCGAACTGACTTTCGCTTCACAGCGGGTGGTTGGGTGACCGAATCTTTGATCGGCTTCACCCCCGTCGGCACCTGGGATGGCTGTGGAGTAGAGTCGAAAGTCAGCGAGGCAGGCGCCGTGGGTAGCGTAAAATCTCTATTTTCTAGCTTCTTGGCTTCTTCCGCTGCTCGTTCACGAGCTTTTTCCTTACTCTCGACCAGTTGTCCGCTTCGCGCTGCGGCATCGGCGGCGCCCGGTGGCTTTTCTCCCTCTTCCAGTGCGCGAAACCCCACAACTTCATACAACTCAAAAATTGGATAAGGTCGGCCCTGACATTTGGTACTGACTTTCGGATTGCCCTCCGAATCTTTAAGAAATTCACCTCGGAACGTGTACACCTGCTGCCGTATGCCTTTCCGCTGATGGGTTGGTGCGACCTTGCCACGAATCCAAGCGTAGTCCTCACCGATGACGTATCGGGGACAAAAACCGGAAAGAGGCCTGAACCAGGCCTCGTAGGTGTCACCACCTTCCGGATTGTTGCAAGCCGATGCGAGGAGTAGCCCCGCAACGACCAGACTTCGTCTCAAGCCGTTATTGGGGCAGGAGGCGTCCAGCGATACTCGCCGAGACGGTTGCTCCGCCACTGGGGAAGAGATCTTCGACCGCTGAGTTGAATTCGATCCGGCTGAAGACAGCGATGGAGAACTTCAACGACAAAACCGTATCGCTCAAGTCCTGCTTACCATTCTCGGAATACTCCAGCCCGAAGGTACCGCTCGCCCCTGGCTCAAGCCCCGTCATGTGACCCACGTTCTTGATGCCGCTGGGAAGATTTGCCAAATCGATCTCTTCAGCTTCCGGCATTTCGACGCCCTCGTCGACCGTCAGGAAGTAGACCGAAGGGATCGGGTAGTTGAGTGTGTTCTGAACAAACTCGACCTCAAGTTTGTCCACCGCAATCGCTGACAGCCTCCCGGCCATTTGAGTCACATTAGGATCGTTCGAAAGATCCACATCGAACTTGTGCAAGAGCGGAATATCAATACGCAGCTCATCTGCTCCCTCAGGCCAAATGTCGTTCGTTTCGGCTTCGCCAAGATACTGAGCAAGAAGCGCTCGAGCCTCTTCTGCGTCAGCAGGGGCGCCTTCCGGGATCTGGTCGTTTTCCGGCAACGTGACGGCACCGTCCCCCATCACCTGCGAGATATCGACGGGAAACTGCTCACTGTCGTAGTTAAAGGGCAGCGGAACACCACAGCCCACGATGAAGGTGAGTGCGGAAAGGGCGAAAGCGTGCGTCATGCGCATGATAGTTCTCCTGGGACGGTCATGTTTATTCCACACCTGGCAGCCCTTCGCAAAGCGCCATTTCAACAGCCTGACGTGCAACCTCTTCCGGCGAAGATTTGGGAGCAGCGGAACAGGCCATCCCGTGCACGTCGACCCGACGGTGCATTTCCGTCAAAACCGCTGCTTCAAATGTTGTCAAAACCCGATCATAAAAGCGCTGCCGACGCCGCTCTTCTAGCAGATGAGCGCGCCCTTCAAAGTCGAACCAAGCCTCCAAAGCCGAGACCAACTTCCCCACACCTTCAAACTCCGTGGCCACCGTCCGGAGAATATCGGGATATCCCCAGGCGGGTGGGTCGCCAAGGTGCAGCGAGGCTGTCAATTCCTTGTGCAAGCGATCCGCTCCCTCGCGATCCGCCTTGTTGACGACCAGAAGGTCGGCAATTTCAAGCACACCTGCTTTGATCGCCTGAACCGAATCACCAAGCCCAGGAACACAGACCACAGCATTGACGTCCACAGCCTTCACGACGTCTACCTCATCCTGTCCGACGCCCACCGTTTCCACCAACACACGATCATACCCGGCCCCTAGCAGTGCTTCGATACATCGTCCCGTGCTCATCGTGAGCCCACCCAAAGCACCTCTTGTGGCAAGAGACCGAATGAAAACGCCATCATCCTGAGCATGAGTCACCATCCGAACCCGGTCGCCCAAGATGGCCCCCCCGGAAAATGGACTGGTCGGATCAACAGCCAGGACGGCCACCGTCCAGCCAAGGCTACGAAGTTCACCAATAACACCATCAACAAGGGTTGACTTACCAGCCCCCGGCATACCGGTGAATCCATAGACCCGTGCGTGATCGCGAGGTGATGGAAGTTGCCGGAGCATTTCCTGAGCCCTGGGGTCATCATCGTCGATTGCGCGCAGCAAAAGACCGAGTTCCCTTCGAGAAAGCCGATCAGTCATTGGTGAAAAGCTCCCAGGCCTGTTACGTTTCTGTCGGTACTATCTGGCCCGCCCAGGGGGCAGATGTCCAACCCTGGAGAATCTCCATTGAGAAGCTTTCGCTCAATCGTTCTGCTCACCCTCTCATTAGCCCTCGGCTGCGGCGGTGGCTGTGGTGGCTGTACAAGTCTGGATGAGGATTATGTTTACCCGACTCGTTTGAGTGTGGACACGATCCCTGTGGCCGATGCTTTCCGACTGCGTATCACCAATGATGGGATTCAATTCTTTGAGGAGGCTTTGCCGGCGGTCATCGAGGGGGCGCTGGGCGAAGAGGGGCAACTGATCGTCCCGATCCCTGGTGCTGTCATCCCCTTCAATCAGGCGCCGCTCGTGGGTGACATCACCATTCCTGATGGTCAAAATGGGGCGCCACCAAGTCGCGCCATCATCTATACTGAAGCCTTCCGTGACCGCATGAATGTCAGCTTGCTGGATGAACGGGACGGTATTCGTCTAACCATCGAAGACCTCCAGATTGGGATCGAACTTGTGGTGGGTGCTGAGGTCAATATTGAGATTCCGAGCCCGATCCCAGGCGTGCCTCCGCTGCGACTCACAAGCATCAACGCTGCCTGCCTGTTCGGCAACGGTCATGCCCAGCCAGTGGAGCACGCATTACGTGCGACCATCGACATCGATATCTTCCCAAGCGTCAACAACGCCAGCGAGTTGGATTTCGATATCAACATCAGGGAAGCGGCTCTGGAGGACCTCGATCTCCAAATCGACGGCGACCTGGCTTGGCGCTGCGATGATGACGATCTTTGTGGTCCGTTCGGCAACTGCGTTGACGACTTGATACCCGGCGCAGACAATGACTGGGAATGTGACGAAGTGCTCTGCCCAGTGATGAACGGCGTCTTTAACGTCGTGGAGACCCTCTACAACGTGTTAGAGCCAGCCTTACGGCCCTTGGTGAATACGCTGGTGGAGGAGTTAATCAACCGACTCGCACCCGCGACCCCCTTGTTGAGCCAAAGCCTGATCGATACAGGTGAGTTGATTGCTGATCTTCCCAGCAGCGCCCGGGCCAAACCACTCGGGCTTCGGTTAGCGGTGATGCCCGGTGCCTTTACCGTTGATTGCGCGGAGGCAGCCCCGGGAGAATGTGAAACGGACCCGACAATCGGAATGAACATTGCCACCGAGTTAGGATTTGAAGCAGCTGCTTATCCCGAGGACGATGGTTGGCCCGCCGGTTGTGTCCGAGTCGATGAAGAATCGCTTCCGACCTTTCCATCGCCTCAGCCCGTTATGCTTCCCCCAGTCTGGATCGATGAGGCGGGCAATGAACAACGATATGCGATGGGAATGAGTCTCGCAGAGGCGGGCATGAATCAACTGACTTGGGCTTTGTACAGTTCCGGACTCATCTGCATCGACGTCGACTCGGCACAAATCGAAGCGCTGACGGGTCAAGCCGGACTCCTGTCGACAGGCACCTTCGGGTTGATCGCCGGTGAGATCGTCAGCATCGCCGGCCCCAATGCTCCCGTTTTGGTGCGAATGCGCCCCACGAAAGCGCCGGTGATCGACTTCATCGCAGGAGCAGGTCCGGATGAGCCTCAGATCGACTTTAAGATCGACCAACTCAAGCTCGAGTTCTTTATCGAGGTCGATCGTCGGTGGATCCGCGCCTTTGCGACCCTGGCCGATGTCGGTATGAAGCTCCAAATGAGTCCAGAGCGAAACGAAGAAGACCTGCCAATATTGGTCGTCCAAGTGGCGGAGGGACCAACGGTAGACGGGTTCGAAATGGTGTACGATGAGCCCGTTTCTGGCTCCGATCTCGCCAACACCCTGCCCGCACTACTCGACGTGGTGTTAGGCACCTTTTTGACCGACGCACTCGTCTTCCCGGTGGACCTTGCGGGTCCGCTGAGTACTGCTCTGGGGACACCGGTGGATGCGTCCATCGACCATGTCATGGTCCGTGGCGAAGAGGGTGATGAGTTGGCGCTGTATGCAACCATGCGGATGGTCGAAACATCGCCGCAACGTTTTGTCCGACTGCCAGACTTACGATTAGCCACTCAAGCCTCACCGGTCCAACTGGAAGAACAGAATGCTTGGGTCGACTTGGCCGTCCCTGACGCTCAGGATTTGGAATTCAGCTTCCGCGTAGATGGTGGTCCTTGGCGAAGTTGGCGTCGTCTCAGCCCCCAAGGACTACTCCGCATCGAACAAGCCCGCTTGGCTCTTATCGGCGATCATCAAATCGAACTCCGCCAGAGACGGCGTGGGGACTGGAATGAAACCCCTCAAAACCTGACCTCCGTCATCGTGACCACCGATGGGTATCGACCTGAAGTCCAACTCGAAGGCACCCCCGGTGGGTGGCGTGTTCTTACCCACGATCTCGGTGGTTTAAGCGGCATGCGTTGGACGCTGGCGATCGATGATGGTGACGCTGAGCCCCTCAGTGAACCGTTCGTCCACCGAGAGGATGTGCCTTTGGGAGCACGCATCCATGTGGTCGCTATCGACGCGGAAGGCCGGAGGTCTCTTCCAGCTTGGATCGATGTGCCTCGCGACCGGGATCTGCAACTCTCTGATGCTGTAACGGCAACCGGTTGCTCGACGTCAGCCAACGGTTTCATCCTGTTGATGTGCCTGGTGATCCTGAGACGCCGGCGCCTTCGGCGAGAGCAGCGAACCGCCACAAGAACGTTCTGACAACGGATCGCCCGGCTTAAATCACCAACGGGGCGTTAAAGATCAGGGTGACGGCTCATGAACATGGCCACTTCATCCTGGTACACCTCATCGCCGCCACTGGCATGAACTGCACGCCGCAGCAGAGCCAAAGCGCCCTGAAGATCGCCAGCTTTCTCAGCATCCACCGCCTGAACCACCAGCGCACTCGGTTCTTCCGGGGGTAGTTCCGAAGTGTCAACGGGAGGGATTTCGCCCTCTTCCCAATCAAAGTCGAGCGGTGGGTCTTCCACTGCTCCCCCATGATCGGTCGAATCCAGATCGGGCGGATCCTCACCAGGAGCTGTCGCTGAAGAAGGTGGTTCGCCCCCATGAGGTGGCATTTCATTCAAGTCCTCAATCACTGGAGGCGGATCCTCGGAATGTACTTCCTGAGCTCCCGATTCACCGGCATCATCGGTAAGCGCTTCAGCAGAAGGATCGATGGGTGGAGGACCATCGTCTAACGCCAGCGCATCCCCCGGAAGTTCCGGTGGCGTTTCCTCGCTGTTTGCAGGTCCATCAAGGACACTAGCGCCAACCATTAACTGCGGTAGATTGGTCGAATCCAGAATCAGGTCGTCGGCGGGCATTGGCGCAGTGGTCGCCATGTGGACGACCCCTTGATCACCCGTGACGATGCGAGCCGTTTCTCCAGCAAATGTTGGCATGGGAACTCGCTCAAAGGCCACCTCGCTGAGCGCATGGGCCAGAACTCCTCCGGAAGCAACGATTCGTTCTCGCGCCTGCTGTGCATACGCTCCCTGGATCTGCAACTGCCCTTGTTCAGCCATGGCGCAAATCTCGAGATCCGACAGATGATCACCCAATTCTTCGCCCACCCAGGCAAGACGCTCACTAAGCCCCTCCCAATCGCCTTGCTGCCGTAGATAGCTCATCACCGTTTTCTGCAGCGGTAGATTCTCTGGGTTCTCTTCTTCCAACTCCGCCAAGGCGGGAAATGCGAGGTCCGCCTGGTCTCCGACGATGACCTGTTCGATAATCCGACTCGCTGTTTCCAATTCCAAGCGATCGGCGACGGCAAGGAGCGGCGTCAAAACGGCAGCGGCGGCACCATCATCGCCCTCCGCCTCATAAATCGCTGCCAGATCCATGAAAGCTTGGGGGTACTGAGCGATATCCTCCAGGCACTCCAAAGCCTCACCGAGTAGTTCGATGGCTCGGTCTCGATCCTTCAGGTGATTCCAGGCCGTCATCGCCGCGCGATGTAACGCTGCGGCGGCAGGCTCACCCACCTGAAGTTCAGCAATACCGACGTATTCCTGAATCACACTGGACCAAGCTTCGTTACGCTCAGCCACACGGGCCAAAGCCAATCGCGCACTGAGATCCTCCGGATCATTAAGAACAACGAGCCGGAGCAGTTCTCCGTCTTCACTGAGTTCGGCAGCGCGGCGCAGTGCCTGAAGGCGGCGCTCCTTGCTGCCGGTCACTTTCGCCAGGCGTCTTAAGGCCGACACCTCTTCTTCAACATCCCCTTCCGCTCGAGCAAGATCTGCAAGCATGCCCACCACTCGTTCGTCATCGGGCACGGCGGATTCGAGACGAGCGAGGAGTTCTCGGCTCGCGGAAGCATCCAGGGTACTCAGGGCGTCGGCTGCTTTCAGCAAATAACGGACGCGATCAGACAATTCATGCTGACGCTCGGCCAACTCCTCATACACGCTCGCTGCTTCCCTGCGCTCTCCAGCCTTCACAAGAGTCTTTCCGAGAGTATCAGCGACGTCGTCATCTAGAGGGTTAAGCGACCTTGCTTCGGTCAGGAAACTGAGCGCTTCGCCGGGATCTCGGCTCAACTCTGCCGCTCGCTTCAACCAAGTGGCACGCAAGACAGGATCGCTGGCAAGCAGATCAGCGAGTCGTTCCCGAGCCCACGCCGACAGTGCCGGTTCTCCCATCACCATGCCGAGGCGTTCCAGCATTCGAACCGCATCGATATGATCCGGCTCTCGATCCAGAAGAGCCCGCAACAAATCGACAGCTTCATCGGAACGACCTAAATAGTCGGCCAAAAGCCGAGCTCGGGTGAGTACGAGGTCTGCGGCCTCCTGTCCGTCCAGTAGGGCTTCCGCTTCTGCCCAACGCCCCAGACTTTCCAGTGCCTGACAGGAAAGAACGAGATCCTCGACACCCGCCTCTTGCAATAACCGATAGGCTGCACCTGGCTGACCCGCAGCCAAGCGAAGCTCGGCTTCCCGGCGACGTACCTGATTGCTTTCCTCTCCCCGAAGTCTCAGGAGGGCGAGTTGGTCTGCGGCCTCTCCGGGTCGATCGGAGGCTTCGTGGATCTCTGCGGCGAGCCAGCCTGCGGCCGCTCGCAAACCAGGGTCGACCTCATCGGAAAATAAAGATTCAGCCAGGCGAAGAGCCTTCGCCCTGCTGCCCCGCTCACTTGCTAACAAAGCCGCCGCCGCAAGCCGATCCTCCATCTCGACGGCATGGGTAGCCAAAACATCACCAAGCTCAGCTTGAGCCCCCCGGAGCGCTAACTCGGGGTACAGCATGTTGAAGGCACGGCGCCTCATCGACTCGCTGCCTTCGCGCATCGCTGTGTAGAGGTGAGGGATCGCTTCCTCCGATCGTCCCACAGCCATCAAGGCTTCAGCCATGCGATAAAGAATCGCTGAGCGCTCTTCCAAGCCTGAGATCTCTCGAGACCAAATCTCGAGTGCATTCAACTTCTCTTCGTTATCACCCAGTTGTTCTGCAATCTCGACCCACGATGCTGCCACTCGCACCCGGTCGGCTCCACCATCAAGGGCGCTGCGAAGATCAGCGAAGGCTTGCGGCCCGTGTCCGAGTTGAGCGTGCGCAGGAGCCCGCCGCAACAGGGCTTCGATTCGAGTCAAATCATCTTGTGCCTCAGATTCTACCCGATCGAGAAGCTCCAAGACGGTTTCTCTGTCCCCCGCCCGTTGGGCAATTTCCAGCGTACGCTCAGTGATTTCTGCTGCTTCAATGGCATTCGCGGGCTCATAAGCTCGCAGCAGAGCCAAGGCTCGCTCCGGTTGACCAAATCGCTCCGCTGCAACATCCGCCATGGCACGACGGCGCTCTGCATCGTGAGCAGGATCCAACTCCCGCTCTAGAATGAGTTCGCCCACCTCCATCCGTTCCGACCAACGACCAAGTTGAGCTGCCAATCGCTCGAGGCGCAGGGCGTGATCACGCTCTTCAGGACGTCGATCCACAAGGAATGCCAAGAGATCCAAAGCTCTTTCAGGCTGTCGTAAAGTCCCCGAGAATGCCTCCTCGGCTTCGAGCAGCCAACGATCTCCCCGACTTTCGTCGATCGCTCGTCCAACCTCGTCACGCGTTTCGGCCGCTTGCAGCGGTGTTCCATGGGCATCCGTGAGCCTTAACCATTCGGCCGCCAGATCTTGATTCGTTGGAAAATGTCGAGCAGCCTGAGCACCCAAATCCAAAGCCGCCGATGCGTCATTGCAAGCTTCTAGCGAAGCGACCAACTCTTTGACAGCCCAAGCCAGTCCCTCAGGAGGCTCAACAGCCTCTGTCTTTCCAATCCAGTTGGCGACCACAGGCATCGCTTCTTCAGCAGGTAACGTCTGTACAGCTGCCGTCGCATAACGCCGATGAAGTTCGCCGTTATCTTGATCAAGATTCCACGCACGGCGCCACCAGGGCAATGCATTCTCAGGGGGCATGCGGTGGGCTAAATCCACCATCAGATCACCTGCGAGCTCGGGTTTCAAGCTAGGGCCCAACTCGTGCAAGGCAGCTTCCAGTGCCTCACTGCCTTCGGCAGAACGGGCAGCCTCTAACCAATCGCCTTGACGCCACGTGTTACGATCGGGCTCAAGCTCATAGGCCTGCAGAAAGATCTCTGCCGCTTTCGCAGGCTCACCAGCCTGCTTCAAATAGCTCGCCCATTCCCCCATCAAGTAGGCATCGCAGCTCAACTCTGCGACCCGCTCCAACTCTTGACCGTACCCCTCCTGGTCACCAACCCGACCCAACAACTCAAGGTATCGTTTCAAGCGATCCAGATGCGCTGGGCGATCCTGATCGATCGTTTCCACGTCGACATAGCGCTCGCGAACGATTTCCATCGCCACATGAGCATCGCCAACGTCGAGAGCGAGATCCAGGCGCTCAATATCGAGATCATACGCTTTGTCGTGATGTCGAAGTTGATCGAGAACTCGGGCCAAAGCGAGCGTGAGGCGGCGCGTCCTTAAAGGCTCAAGCAGGCGTCGAAGAACGCCCGACTCTAAGCCCTCTCTTTCCAGGATCGAAAGCACCAAGCGCTCAACGGCCTCGTCTTCCAAGTTCGTGTGTGCGGCGAGCGTCACCAAACGTTGAGGGTCACCGTCTCGGTCGGCCCCAAGATCGAGGATAGCGAGCATCCAATCTCTCGCCAATTGTGGAGCGATCGAGAGCGCTGCCCTCTCCCCCAAAATCAGTTGTTCCGGCTGACTGCGGTCAGGGTCACCAATCATTTCTAAGGTTCGCTCAGGCTTCCCGAGGCGCTCTAAACAGAGCCGAGCAGCCTCAAGCTGCCCCCCCTCAATCGAGAGTGTCAGTTCGATCGCTTCCTCAAAATCACCAAGGTCCTCATAGGCTTTAGCCAAATCAAGCGCCGTTTGCAGGCGCGGCTCGAGATCATATTCTCGCTTCAGTGCGTGAACAACCCGGCCAAGGTCATTGCAAGCTCGAGCGTACCGTCCTGCAACGTTCCAATACTCACTCACTGCACTGTGAAACGTCTCGCCAAGCCTGAGCAGATCTCCAGCCGACTCGAAATCTCCATCCCGCATACGAATGTCCACGATCGCCAAGAGCAAGTTACCTTCTTGCTCAGGACGCCGCCGAACAAGCGTTTCAGCCATTCGACCACGATCCTGGAGTGCATGAACCGCTAAATGCAGGTCGCCATCTGGAATACTGTCAGGTTGCACACCGAACCAATCCCTAATCACTGAGGGCAAGGCCTGGTCACGAGCGGATTGTCTTAACGCTTTCACCAGTACCGGATAAGCCGCAGGGGCGACTTCCGCGTCAACGGTGGCACGAGACGCAGCCGCTGCGGCCTGGGCCGGACGCCCAAGCTCCAACAGGAGGCCGGCCGCTTCCAACTCCCAAACAGCGGCCTCGCCAGGCAATTCCAGCCTCCGCTCGACAGCGATCAGTGACTTTTCGAGGTCGCCTTCAGTCCGAGCCCAAGTGGCTGCAGTCACCAGGTCATCGCTCTGACCCAACGGGTCGAGCTTACTCGCCTCTTTCAGCGAATTGATGGCCGCCGATAAAAAGCCATCCTGCCTCGCCTCGAAACGCAAACGAGCTGCGCTCCGCCAATGAGTCGCTCGACGCTTATCGTCGAGATCGGCGTGACGTGCAGCCCGCTCCAAACAAGCGAGGGCATATGCAGAGTCTTGATCCTCTAGAGCGATCCAAGCAGCTCCCTCCAGAGCGCGCGCATCGTCCACAACCGTCAATGCAAGTGCGAAATAATGTTTCGCTCGGGGTCGGTTGCCTTCGGCGAGGTGCAACTCGCCGAGTTGAACAATCTCCTCCACCGTATCTCCCGGACGACCGGACGCAACGATTCGCCGCAAGATGGAAATAGCCAGGCGACGAGCACCGGCATCTTGAGCAGCAACTGCCAAAAGCTTGAGTTCGCTTGGACGACAGAGATCCAATTCGAGAAGGCGCTCAACGACAGGCAAGCGGAAGGCGGAGGGCTCGTCACCGGCTAAAGCCTGCAAACAACAGCCGTATTCTAAATAGTTGTAACCTGCGTCCCGAGCAGCCTCGGCTGCAGCGCGCCATTGTTCCGGTTGAGGATGACGCCGAGCATCGATGAGTCGATGGGCGAGCGGGTCCAGTTGATCCCCTAAATCCGACAACAACTCCAATGCATCCACTCGCTCGGCTAAAAGGTCGGCGGCGACCGCTGCAGCGGCTCCAGAAATCCCACCATCAACCAAGGCTCGCCGAGCTTCGACTCCAGCGTCTTCGAGGTCAGCATCACAAGCGAATCGCTCCAACTGCCGGAAGTCTTCCGGCAGGTTCCGAACCGGCAAACTCGCCCCGGGCTTCTCTGCTATATCAAAAATATAAACAGGACATTCTGATTCAAAGGTCCAACCCGATCGACCGGACCCTACGCGGGTTCTCTTACGTCCTGCCTCGACCAACCCCCGGCGAGCGAACTGCTCCACCGGGTCATCGATCTTACGCCCCCCAAAAGTCTCCTGAATGAGAGCTGCTGTCTGACGCCAAGCCCCGCCCCCGCCGAGACGGGTTGTCCAGGCTTCTCGAATCAACAGGCAGAGTCCCCGATCCCCCCAACGCTCAAAGGCGATTCGAGCGGTCAGTTCTGGCCGCTCTACGACCAGTTCTTCTGCTTCCCAACGAACACGTCCGCGCTCGCCCGCCAGACGCTGAGGGTCGAGACTGAGTTCCAAGCGAACCAAAGCCGTTCGATGGTGAGCGAAAGGCTCAATGCCCCCCTTCAACTCAACAGGCCCGTCCACGTCAACAAGGCGAAGCACGGCCTGCTCGACGACAGCCGGGCCGAAGGGCAAGCCCCTTGCCACCAGGCTGGCTTCACCACGATAGAATGTTAATCGCCAATCATTCACAGGATTTCCGTGGACTCCTCTTTCCATACAGGCCAGGCCATCAGTGGGTCCGGTGGCAGGCCGTTAGCACAAGGATTTCTGCCGGAACAGCAACCCCTTTTTCGCCCTTAAGTCCTTGTGCAAATAACATGCTCAACTCATTGGAATCATGAGTCTACGACCGATAATCATTGCTGTCTCTGTCCTCTTCATCGGCTTCATCGTGCTGCAATGGATGAGTATGAAGTCTCAACGAAGGCCGCGGCGACGAGGGACGCGCGCTCAGCGACGCCGACGGAGTCAGATCGTCGTGGCGAGCACCAAGAGAGGCCCCAGTCCTTGGGCGATGATCGCCGGACTGATCATGACGTTGGCAGCGCTAGGTGTCGCCCTGTTTTGGAGGTCGACATAAGATACCTCAACCTATTGCTAATACTGTCTTTATCATGCCAGGATAAGCCCCAACATCCCCCCTGTACACCCGAAGATATTGTACGAGGTCCTTGGGC
>MDTA01126509.1_pt1 | contig 13185 bp, 10 predicted proteins | sample 811151 | NCBI WGS metagenome assembly MDTA01 (sample SAMN05326648, study PRJNA326480) | marine metagenome | isolation source: seawater | place: Indian Ocean: South | collected 2010 | reverse complement strand
CCTTAATAATATTTGAAAATTGTTTTTCATATCCACTTGATGAAGATAAAGCTAAAATTGTATTATCGTTTTCATCTAAAACATTAATTAAATGATAATCAATTTCTGAAGTAGACAAATTATGAATTTCTAGATGATGAATTTTTTTCTCCAAGATATGTAAGTTAAAGTTTTTGTCAAGAATATTATACCAAGGACCATAATCAACTATTTTAATTAGTTTATCTTCGTGATATTGAATGATATTTTTTGATACAAGTATGATTTGAATTTTAATTTTATAATCAGATACTTTATCAATAATTGATCTGAAATTTTTACCAGCAATTTTATGAGAATGTGAATTAGTTTGCCTCTGCTTATAAAAAACATTGATGTCTTGAAATGTATAATAGTTGGAATTATTTTGAAGTGTTAAATCTTGCGATTGCAATTCATATAAATACTTTTTTTTATATTTTTCAGCGATTTTATCAAATGGATTATGATTATCATCTTTTAAATATATTTTAATTATAGAATTACCGTTATTATCAAAAAGTTGGAAGCTTTTTAATTCAATTTTTTTGTGTTTTTTTTTCTGAAAAAAAGCATATTTTATATTATTAAAGTTTACATCGATTAAACGATTACCATCTTTTGACATAATATAATTTTCTTTTAAAATATAGCTTAATGCTGTTATTATTTTTTCATGTACAACAAAGTCATTCCTAACTAAAAACATAACTTTATTCAGTTTTAAAATGTTTTTGAAAAATTCGTAATAATTATCAATAGATAGATACGATGTAGTATCACCTATTTCTGTACTTAATAATTCAGCTTCACTTACACCCAACTTTAAGGCTGCATCTCTAATTCTTAAATTATTATCATTTTTTAGTAGAGATTCCCAATTTATTTTTAAATCTAAATAGGCATTTTTTTGTTTATTGATCATAGTTAAATATAAATAGAAATACACTTTTAATGATAATGAATCTCATTCTCATTAAAAATCTTTTTTTTACTTTTCTTAATCTTCAATAATTAAGTTTTTAAAATTTTTATAAAAAATTTATAAATTGAATGTGTTATTACTAAACAAAAACATATAAAAGTAAGGATACAATATGAATGCAATATTAATTTTAATTATGCTTTTTTCTATTTCTTTTTCTAATGAAAATACAAGGACTTTTATATTGAAAAATGGCGATAAAGTAACAGGAGAGATAATTAGAGAGGATTATACATCTTACACTTTAAAAACAAATTTTGGTGAATTGAAAATTTTAAAAAATGACATTAAAGCAGACAAAATTTATATAAAATTAAAAAATGGAGATAATATAACTGGTATAGTAATTGATGAAAGTGAAGAAGATTTTAAAATAAAAACAAATTTCGGTGAATTGAAAATTTTAAAAAGTGAAATTGACGTTGTTGATTTCATAAGTCAGACAAATAAAAACAATCCAAATCAGAAATACGATAATAGTGATAGATTCTATTATGCAGATGATCAATTAATAGATATTTGGTTTGATCCTGTAGGATTTACTTTAGAAGAAAATGCTCTGTATTTTAGTGGATTATCTTGGGCATATGGTATAACAGATAAATTTCAAATGTCTTCAAAATGGATGGGCTATTTTTCGGGCGATTTAAATTTCAGACCTAAGTATATGTTTTATAAGTCTGGTAATGTAAACAAGACTCAAGCTGCTTCAATTGGCTTACATTATCATTTGAGAGGTAGACCTAATAAGAGAGTTTTTGTAGAAAATAATAATGATTGTGATAGTGGTCTTTTTGGTTATTGTTCCGATAAACCGGGCGATTGGAAATATGTTACCGATTTGTCACAAGACGAGGATCAAGATTGGTATGAATTTTTTGTTGCTTTTACACAATCTAATTTAAGAAAAACTGGCCAGGGAAGAATAAACTATAATGCAGGCTTAAGTGTAACATATCATAAGGATGTTGATGATATAATGCCAAGGTACTATCTAGCTGTTGATATTGACGCTAATAAAAAATTAAAACTCATGGCAGAGGTTTCATATGATGAGTATTATGCACCTTGGTATAATATGTCTGAAGGTAAAGATACAACACCTATTCATTTTGATTTTGGTTTTATGTATACATCGTCAAACGATAATTTAAGAATTGGTATACATTATCAAGCACCTTGGATTGCATTTTATTACAAGTTTTAGTTTATAAACTGTTCAGATTTTATATTGGAATTTTTCTACAAAATTTTTCAAAAATATTCAATACATAGTTCATATGTTTTTTCTTGTGAGCATATGAAATAAATAAGCCTTCGTATGCTGACGGTGGGAAATAAACGTTATTATTGAGTAAGAAATTATGAAGTTTATTATAAGTATCTATATGAAATTTAGATATACCCTTAAAGTCATATATTTCTTTATTTGAAAAAAATATGCCAACCATTGATCCAAACTGATTGATTCTTATTGGTACATTATTAGACTCAGCAATGTTTTGTAAGCCTTTACAAAAGTATTTAGAAACTTTTTCTAGATGTTCGTAGATTTTTTTATTTTTCAATTCTTTCAATGTTGCAATACCTGCAGACATTGATACAGGATTACCAGATAATGTTCCAGCTTGGTATACAGGACCCTCAGGCGAGATATAAGACATTATATCATTAGATCCACCGTATGCACCAACTGGCAAACCACCGCCTATGATTTTACCAAGAGCAGTAATATCAGGTTTGATGTTTAAAATTTTTTGAGCGCCACCGTTAGATACTCTAAAGCCTGTCATAACCTCATCAAAAATTAATAATGATCCATTTTGTTTAGTTAGTTTTCTCAAGCCATTAATGAATTCTAACTTAGGCTTTATAACACTCATATTACCTGTTATTGGTTCAATTATTACAGCAGCTATTTCATTTGGGTATTGTTTGAATGCTTTTTCTACAGATTTTAAATCATTAAAATCTATTGTTATTGTAGACTCTACTACTGATCTTGGTACTCCAGGGCTTGTTGGTTGGTCAAATGTTGCTAACCCTGAACCAGCATTTGACAGAAACATATCTGCATGACCATGGTAACATCCTTCAAATTTAATGATTAACTCTCTATTTGTATATCCTCTGGCTAAACGTACAGCGCTCATTGTAGCTTCTGTACCTGAATTAACAAATCTTATCTTTTCAATTGACTGTACTGAATTAATAATTAATTTTGCTAATTCAGTTTCTCTTAAAGTTGGTGTGCCAAAAGAAGTCCCTTCGTCAATCGCTTTTTTTATATTTCGTTTAATTTTTGTGATTGAATGACCCAAAATTAAAGGACCCCAAGAACCAGTAAAATCTAATAATTGGTTATCATCAGCATCATATATGTAAGCACCTTTACCTCTTTTTATAAAGCGCGGAGTACCTCCAACTGCTTTAAATGATCTAACGGGGCTATTAACTCCACCAGGCATAAATTTTTTAGCTTCATCAAATAATTTTTTTGATTTTTTATTTTTAATTAACATTTTTTTCTCTTAAATATTCTTTAAATCTTTTGCATAATCTTTTGTAAAATAAGATATAATTATATCTGAACCGGCACGTTTAAATGATAGTAGAAGCTCATTTCTTACTAGATTCTCATTGATCCACCCTTTCTCAGCAGCAGCTTTTACCATAGAATACTCTCCACTTACATTATATGATGCCAATGGGATATTAATTTTCTTTTTAATTTTATATATTATATCTAAATAGCTCATTCCAGGTTTTACCATTACTATATCTGCTCCTTCATCAATATCAATTGAAACTTCTTTCAACGCTTCATAACTATTTGCTGGATCCATTTGATAATTTTTTCTATCACCAAATTTAGGTGATGAATCAACGGCATCTCTAAATGGTCCATAAAACGATGATGCATACTTAACGGAATAACTCATTATGGGAGTATTATAGTATTGATTTTCATCTAAAACTTCTCTTATTGCTCTAACCATGCCATCAAGCATGCCGGATGGAGCTACTAAATCTGATCCTGATTGAACATGTGATAATGCTTGTTTTTTTAAATATTGGAGAGTTAAGTCATTATCAATTTCATTATTTTTGATTATACCACAGTGACCGTGATCCGTGTATTCACAAAAGCATAGGTCTGTAATAATATAAAAATCAGGAAATCTTTTTTTTATTTCTCTTGAGGCTTTTTGAATGATGCCATTTTTATCAAATGAATTAGATCCAATTTTATCTTTGCTTTCAGTGATGCCAAAGAGCAATGTGCTATTTATACCTAAATTAATTAATTCATCAATTTCAAATAGTAATTTATCAATTGAAAATTGATACATATTAGGCATTGAATTAATTGGATTTTTTTTATTTTGACCTTCGATAACAAAAAGGGGATAAATCAGGTCATTTAATGTGATAGAATTTTCTGTAACCATTGATCGTATTACATTTGAATTTCTAAGTCTTAAAGGTCTTTTAATCATAATTATATATTTTCTATTATTTCATTTGAAATTGATAAAGCATTTATCATGTTGTCTTGAAGTGAGATGCCATTTAAAAAATTTCCAGTAAAATGAAACCCTGAATTTTTCAATTCAAAATCTTTAATGCAATTAATAAAATTGTCATATCCAAGGTTATATTGTGGAATTGATTTTTTCCATGTTTTTTTATCCATGAACAATGGTTTTACATCAATATTAAAAATTTTAGTCAAATCGTTTTTGATTAAGTTTAATATCTTTTCGTCATTTAAATTAACTAATTCTGGTTGTCTCGAACCTCCAATAAAAACTGTTAGTAAAACAGAATCTTCAGGAGTTCTATTTTTAAAAATACTCGATATATATAATACCCCAAGGATGTTCATTTGTTCAATTTTGGGAATTAGAATACCAAATCCATCAAATTTTTCGGCAATATCATTCTTTTTAAGAGCGATTGTTACTGATAAGATTGGCGGATAGTATATAGAACTTAACTTGTCAAAATGATGGCTATTTTCGTTATTGAATTTTATAGTTTTTAATGCAGGTGTAGGGATAGTACAGATAATATTTTTAGCATAAATTGTTTTTATTTCTTCACCATATGAATATGTTATTGAAAACAACTTATTTTCTTTTGATATATTGGTTACTTTAGAATGAATATTAATATATTGTTTCAAAATTTCTTGTAATTTGAGAATTAAATCACCTAGACCGTTTTTAAATGATATTGAACGTCTATTCAATTTAAATTCAGATTTTTTGTTTGATAACATTCCTTTGGTAATACTTCCTTTTTCATTTTCAAAATTATATAGCATTGGAAATGAATGCTTTATGCTTAATTTGTCTGGATCACCTGCATATGTTCCAGCAATAAATGGATTAATTGCATAATCGAGCACTTGTTTATTAAATCGTCTTTTTATAAATTCTGCAACACTTTCTTCATTACTACAAGATTTACTATTATTTAAAAATTCAAAAATTATTCTTAACTTTGTTGAAACTGAAAACAGTGGTGTGGATAAAAACGATAAGAACGACATTGGTACTTTTACACATTTTTTATTTTTTAAAACATATCTGTTATTTGAGATTGGACTTGCATCTTGAATTTCTAATTTCAATTCATTGAAGAGATTTAAAATTCTTTTATCTGACAATAAAAAAGTATTTGGACCTTTTTCATAAATGAAATCTTCTTTCACTACAGTTTCAATTGCACCTCCTAATCTGGAGGATGATTCCAACAGTTTGAAAGAAATATTATTTTTCTTAAGCTGGTACGCTGATGTTAAACCTGATATTCCACCACCAATTATGACTACATCGTGACTACGCATTATCAACCATATTTATAATAGTATTAACCCAAAGATCATCATCGTTTAAACTAGGGACGAGTTTTAAATCTTTCCCACCTTTTTCAATGAACTCTTCTCTGTTTTCATTACTTATTTCTATTAGTGTTTCTAAACAGTCACTAACAAAAGCAGGAGATAAAACTAAAACTTTATCTTTTTTCAATTTTATTAAATCTATCATTATTTTATCGGTATAAGGCTTTAACCATTTATCATCTAATCTAGACTGAAATGTTACGGTATAGTCTTTTTTGTTTAATGATAGTTTTTTAGCTATTAAATCTGATGTCTCATAGCACATAGCTTTATAACAAAATTTATTTTTATCAGTTACACCATACTCACAATCATTGTCTTGACATAGAGTTTTATTGGTATATGTTTTGTCAACGTGTCTTTCAGGTAAGCCGTGATAGGAAAATAAAATATGATCGTATTTTTTGTAATTAATTTTTTTTGCGTTTTGAACGCAACAATTAATATAACCGTCATCATCAAAAAATTGATTTATTATTTTTATTTTAGGTGAATTCCACCAAGTTTTCATTACATTGTAACATTCTTCAATGGTAGAACCTGTTGACGCTGATGCATATTGAGGATATAATGGAAGAATGATAATCTCATCATAATTTTTATCATAGATATTATTCAAAACAGATTTTATAGAAGGCTGTTGATATCTCATTGCATAATGATAATCATAAAGATCACCTGATTTTTCATTTAATTTGGAAGTTAATTTATCTGTATAATGAATAAGGGGAGATGAGCCAAATAATTTCCAAAGTTTCTTGTATTCTTTTGTTGAATTTCTGACTCTCAATGGTATTATTATAAAATTAACTAGAAAAAATCGTATTACGCTTGGTATATCAATTACCCTACCATCATTTAAAAATTCTTTTAAAAATTTCCATACCGAAAATATTGTAGGTTTTTCAGGAGATCCAAGATTGATAATTAAAACAGCTTTTTTCATTTATGAACTTATCCAATCTCTAGGTATGATTTGTTTGTATAGTTTCTCTTCCTCTGAATTCGGAATTGGTTTCCAATTATATTTCCACGATGTTAGAGGAGGAAGTGACATTAATATTGATTCAATCCTTCCATTAGTTTCTAGACCAAATAAAGTTCCTCTATCGTATACAAGATTAAATTCAACATATCGACCTCTTCTATACAGTTGAAATTTTTTATTATTGGTAGAAAATTTTTTATTTTTTTTATTTTTAAAAATAGGAAAGTATATTTCATTAAAACCATAGCCAACATCTTTGACAAAATTAAATGTTTGATCAAAATTTTTCTCAAGATAATCAAAAAAAATACCACCAACACCTCGAGCTTCGTTCCTATGTTTTATAAAAAAGTAATCATCGCATTGTTTTTTGAATTCAGTATAGTTTCCAACAGAGTGTTTATCGCATATATTTTTTAATTTTAAATGAAAATTTATAATATCATTATTTTCAATATAAAATGGTGTTAAATCAATACCTCCTCCAAACCAACATTTATTATTTCTTTCAATATATCTTATATTCATATGGATTGTCGGGATGAAAGGATTTTCAGGATGAATTACAAGTGAAACACCAGTGGCAAAAAATTTTGCTCCCTTTCCAATAATATTTTTACCAATTTTTTCTGAAAGATTACCACTAAGTGATGAAAAATTAACTCCGCCTTTTTCTATTAGACCGTCTGAAAATATTCGAGTTATGCCACCACCTTCACCCTGAGAGTATTTCCATTTATCTTCCTCAAAATTTTGATTAGTTAGTTCATAAAGTCCACTACAAATATGATTTTGGATGTCTTTGAAAGCTTCAATTATTATTTTTTTCTTTTGGTTCATTTATATTTTGGACTTTCTCTATGAACAGTTTCTATTACAGTTTGCACAGCTTCAAGAGGTATATCTGGTGTTATACCATGACCAAGATTAAAAATATGACGATAACCACTACCATAAGATTTTAATATTTTTTTAACTTCTAATTCAATTACAGAATTTGGAGCTAGTAATACAGAAGGATCTAAATTTCCTTGAATTGAAACATCATCTTTTAAAATCTCTCTTGCATATTTTATGGGAATTGTCCAGTCAATACCTAAGACATTGGTATTAACATCTTTTAATAAATCAAGCCAATACCCTCCTCCCTTAACAAATAAAATACTTGGTGTTTTTGTGTCATTAATTTCCTTTATTATACGCTTGAGATACGGAAAAGAAAATTTTTCAAAATTTTCTTTTGATAAGTAGCTTGCATTGGTATCAAAAATTTGAATAACATCAACACCTGCATTTATCTGTCCTTTTACATATGTAATTATACTATCAGTTAACTTCGTCATTAATTGATGATAAGTATTAGGATCCTCATAAATTAATGAACGTAAATTTCTGTAATCCTTGCTAGGTTTTCCTTCAACCATATAGCAGGCAATAGTCCAAGGTGAACCAGAAAAACCTATAAGTGCTTTTTCATTATTCAAATTTTTTTGAATTTGCTTTATACCTGAATAAATGTTGTTAAAATAGTTTTCATCAAAGCTTAAATTAGATATTGAATCATGTCTTGAAAATGATTTTTCAAAAACAGGTCCAACTGAAGGAATCAACTTAAACTGCATTCCTAATGATTCTGGAATTACAAGTATATCTGAAAACATAATAGCTGCATCAAATTTATATCGATTTAATGGTAACAACGTTACTTCTTCCATAATATCAGGATTGTGCATCATTTCATGAAACGTATTTTTCGATCTGATTTTACGGTACTCAGGTAAGTATCTACCAGCTTGGCGCATAATCCATACAGGTGTTCTTGGTGTTTTTTTATTTAAACACGAGTTTAAAAAAATATTTTTACTGTTCATCTTTAATTATCTTTCAAAAATTTGTAAATTGATTCGCATAATTCATGAGTTGACGAATTCGTGGGTACGATCATAGAATTATTATAATATAAGTTGCATTGATTTTTTGTAGTTTCACCCATTGTTGCAATTATTGAATTTTCTATTTCTATTTTTTTTTTATACCATTCTTGAACTCCTGAGGGACTACCGAAAACAATTATTGAGTTTGATTTCATATTTATCTGATTTACATCAAAATTTTTATTTAATACAGGTTTATAAATAGGTAATGATTTTACGTATTCTGGCCATATTCCGAAATTACTTTTTTCTGAACATAAATGTAAATATTTTTGATCTTCGAATGTTTTTATATATTTTGATAAGTCTTCAGAATTATTAGCGGTGTAAACTACTTTTAGGTTATTTTTTTTTAATATTGAAGCTGAATGATTGCCTACTGTAAAGAATTCTATATTTTTATCATTAATTTTATTTGAAATGCTTTCTGCTGCAAATGGACTTGAAATTATAATCTTGCTATAATTTGATGTTATTTCTTCAATTAGTTTGAAATTATCATTTATTTTTAAATCAATGATTGGATTATGTGAAATTGACCAGTTCAAAGAATTGAATTTTTCTTCCCATTTTTTAGAGCAGTTATTGCGCAGAGTCCAATAGATGTATTTTTTTTTCATTTTCTAGTTAGTGTATTCTTTGATTATTTCTTTAGCGCCTAAAGAGTAAAGTCTACTAATGACCTCACCAGTTAAATCAGTTACACATTTATTTTTAAAATTAAAGTGCTCAATAATTTGTTTTGTTCCAGACTTGTTTGATAAAAAAATATTTATTATATATTGATCATTATCAAGTTTTACCAAACATCCTATTGGAGTTGTACATCCACCATTTAATTGATCTATAATTGAGCTTTCAATATCAGATATAGTTTTTGTTTTTTTGTCGTTTATCAATTCTAATAAATCACTTAAATCTGATCTTTTATTATTAATTTCAATTCCTATTATACCTTGATTCGCAGCAGGAACCATTTCGTTCAATTTAAATTCTTGATAATTCAATTTTAGATTAAGTCTATTAATTGCTGCTTTTGCCATAATAAGCCCATCCCAATCACTATTCATAAGTTTCTTAATACGAGTATCAATATTACCTCTTATATTGACAAATTTTAAATTTTTATTAATAAATTTTAGTTGTAACTCCCTTCTTAAACTTCCAGTTGCTATTGTTCCTGGGCTATAATTAAAATTAAAAGGATTTTTATTTTTTGTAATTAATACATCCATTGGAGAATCTCTTTTAATTACCGCACCAATTGTTAAATTCTCAGGTAATGTTGTAGGAAGATCTTTCATACTATGAACAGCTAAATCAATTTTGTTTTCAATTAATTGCTGTTCAATTTCTTTAGTGAAAAACCCCTTGTCATTTATATTTTTTAGAGGCGTTAATAAATCTGCGTCTCCTTTTGTTTTTATAATTTTAATATCAACTTTTACATTTGTTTTATTGACAATTAAGTCTTTTACTTGATTTGCTTGTTTTATAGCTAATTGGCTACCTCTGGTACCAATAACTAGGTTAGTATTTGAGTAAAGCATCGTTTAAATTGGATAGATAGATTTAAGAGCTTCGATGATTTTTATTTTAGAATTTTCATCTGATTGATCTGATTTAAGAGTTGTAATTGGATCTTTAAGTAGTTTTTTTAATAAACTTTTTGAAAAAATATCAATGGCATTGATTGTATCAGCATCATATTTATTTTTGAGTTTTGTAAGTTCGCTTGTTTGAATGTTTTCAAAAAAGTTTTTTAAACCAACAATTGTCGGTATAACATCAAGTTGTTTAAACCAAACTGAATATTCTGTTGAAATTACATCAATTATATGATTTGCTTTTGGTAACTCTGCTTTTCTCGCAGTCTTATTTTTATTGATTATATTTTCTAAATTATCAATTGTAACTAAGGTAGCATCATTTACTTCATTGATTTTTGGATCAATATTCCTTGGGACAGACAAATCAATGAAATAACATTGTTTTTTTTGAATAATCTTTTTTATATCTTCTTTTTTTATTAATAATTCTTTTGAATTTGTACACGTAATAAAAACATCAGCTGTATGAAAACAATCTGATAAATTTTCAAGCGGAATAAATTGGGTATTGAATGATTTTGCTAAATCTTTACCTCTTTTGACATTCCTATTTACAATCGTAATATTTTTTGCACCGTTCTTAACTAAGCTGTAAGTTGTCGTTTTGCCAGTAACACCAGCTCCAATTACAAAAATATTTAGTTTATCTAATCTTTTAAATACATTTTTTAATTTTACAACAGCAGCATATGAAGTAGATAATGAACCGTCTGATAATTTTGTTTCGTTTTTAATGCGTTTACCAGCTTCTAATGAAGATTGAATAAGCTTAGATAAAATTTGACCAGTAGATGAATTTTTTATAGAGATTTGAAATGCATTTTTAATTTGCGATGTTATTTGAGTTTCACCAATCACAAATGAATCAATTCCTGATGTCACTTTCATCAAATGCTGGACACAGGCATTTCCGTTCATTTTCTTAAATTCATTTTTATCAATAATTTTATTTAATTTCTTGTAAATGTAGTCTACAAACTCAAACAAAATATCTGAATTGCAGAAAGCATAAAATTCAGTTCTTGCGCAAGTAGATATGATGAAAAGCTCATCGATATTGAATAAATGTCTTTTGTTGTAGATATATTCTATTTCCTTATCAGAAAGTGAAAAGGACTCACGTATATCTACTTTAGTGTGTTTGTATGTTACACCTAGATAGTTTATTATTGAATAGTAATTCTTCATCGGGCAAAATTGCTATTAGATTTATTATTCTAAATTTAGAATGTAGATTCGAAAAAGTACAATATTTTTAATTTGTTTTTTTATTTTTTTAAAAAAAAATACGATTTTTGATATCTTTTATAATAAATTTTGAGGCCCGCGTTGTACTATTATAGCAATTATGTATTACAAAAATCGATCAGGGAGGATCAATGTTTAGTAAAACCTTTTTAAACAAGTTTAATATTTTAATATCTACATTTTTATTTTCAAGTCTAGCAATTTCCAATGATGTGCAAGTTATGATTGATCCAGACTCTTTCGTTGATGATGGTATGGGTTATGTTAATTTTGATTTAATGGTTGAAACATCAGAGAATATTGCTGGTTATCAATTAACTATTTTGTCAAATGATATTATGCAAATTGATGGTGCTTCAACAGATGATAATTTATCAGGTGATGCAGGTTTTATGGCATCAACAAATCAATCATCTATTATTGCATTCTCATTAACTGGTTCTACGATTCCTTCGGGTAGTAGTGGTATATTGATAAATGTTACAGGTTCTTACAATACTGGTTTTATAAATAATCAAGTGACTTTATATTCTGAAGAAGACCCTGAAAATGGCAATAGACTATTATTTTCTGGGTCAGGAGGTGTTAGTTTAACAGTAGGTTGGAATTCTTCTGAATGGATTGTAGGACAGGGATTAATTGACGAGGAGATTTGCGACGATATAGATATGGATGGTATCTGTGATGAATTTGATGACTGTATAGGTTATTATGATGAATGCGGAGAATGTAATGGTATAGGTCCAGATGAATATTATGATTGTAATGGTAACTGTTTAACTGATGAAGATGGCGACTCAATATGTGATGAGCAAGATGATTGCATTGGTGAATATGATGCCTGTGGTGAATGTAATGGTGACAATATATGCTCTGACAATTATTATAATGTAGATTTAACTGAAACTGGTGAATATCAATTAGTTATTTTTCAAGAAACTATTTCATCATTAGAGGTAGGTGATCAGATTGGAATTTTTGATATGAATGGTGTTTTAGATGACTGTCTTCCAGCAGATGGTTGTAACACTTCAACTGATCTTGTCACAGGAGAGGTTTTAGTTGGATCTGGTGTTTGGACAGGATCACAGTTAGAAATTTTAGCAACTATGTCTTTAGATTTATCGGTTTTTAGTGGCCCAATATTAAACGGTGCTGTTGATGGAAATCCACTATTTATCAGAGTATGGAAAGCTCAAGATGAATTGGAATTGGATGTAGTAGCTACTTGGTCAGCTGGAGGAGGAGATTTTGGTGATATTATTCTTGCAGCTTCGGAGCTCGAATTGGAGGACAATAACAGCGCTCCTGACTGTATTTTAGATTGTACTGATTTTGATTTGGTTGATGGTGATAATAATTTAACAGCAGATGAGTTATGTTTAATTATATCTGAATGGGGAGTAAATTCATGTTTAGATGATTGTGATAATGAAGCTTTTGAAGAAGTTAACTATTTCGTTGAAACGTGTACAGAATGCCTAGATAAT
>MDTA01085901.1_pt1 | contig 13187 bp, 9 predicted proteins | sample 811151 | NCBI WGS metagenome assembly MDTA01 (sample SAMN05326648, study PRJNA326480) | marine metagenome | isolation source: seawater | place: Indian Ocean: South | collected 2010 | reverse complement strand
TATTTTCATTCCGCATTGCACGAAAGCATGGATTGCTTCTGCAGTCGGGAGAGTGAGAAAACTAATTTCCCGGTTTGCCAAATTCCAGGAACCTTGCAAGATACCAACCTCAAACATTATCGAAATCCTAATGGCTAGAATCAATCAAAACTACGACAAATTGGCGGCGGGTTATCTTTTCCCGGAGATCGCTCGACGCACCAACGCTTTCCTAGAATCCCATCCGGGTGCAGAGGTTTTACGCTTGGGTATCGGCGACACAACCGAACCAATTGTAACCTCCGTGCTAAACGGGCTTCACCAAGGCGTTGATGATTTGGGTTCGGTTGAGACCTATTCGGGTTACGGTCCATCCGAGGGAATTACTCCACTCCGACAAGCTCTTGCTGATTTTTATGGGGAGCGAGGACTCCATCTTGATCCCTCCGAATTTTTTGTTAGTGATGGAGCGAAATCCGATTCGGCCAACATTCAGGGAATCTTCTCCGATGACTGTGTGGTTGCGGTTCAGGATCCGGCTTACCCCGTTTATGTGGACAGCAATGTCATTGCCGGACGTACAGGAAGTGCAAAGGATATGGGTTATGACGGTTTGGTTTACATGCCTTGCACGGAAGAAAACGGTTTCTTTCCCGACTTGCCCAACCAAAAGGTCGATTTGATTTACATCTGCAGTCCCAATAATCCGACTGGTGCGGTCGCAACCAAGGAGCAATTGAAGCGGTTCGTCGACTACGCCAATGAGCACCGGGCGGTGATCTTGTATGATTCCGCCTATGCATCTTTCATCACCGATCCCGAACTTCCTCGCTCGATTTATGAAATTGAAGGAGCGGATACTTGTGCCATTGAATTCAACAGTTTTTCCAAGACCGCAGGTTTCACGGGGGTGCGCTTGGCTTGGACCATCGTGCCCAAAGCTTGTCGGACCGAAGATAGCGAATCCGGGAAACTTCATTCTCTTTGGACTCGTCGTCAAAATACTTTTTTCAACGGAGCTTCCAATGTGGTGCAGTCGGGAGGAGTGGCTGCTCTCAGCCCGGAAGGGAGAAGGGACACTGATCAGCAAGTTGCTTTCTATCTAGAAAATGCGAAAATCATTAACGATGGTTTAACAGGCTTGGGCATAACTACCTTCGGTGAAGGAAACGCTCCTTATGTCTGGCTTAAGACTCCTGGCGGGATTACTTCCTGGGAATTCTTTGACAAGCTCCTTAATGAGTGTCATGTCGTGGGCACGCCAGGTTCAGGATTCGGTCCTGCTGGTGAAGGTTATTTTAGATTGAGTGCCTTTGGGCACCGCGAGAATGTCGAGAAAGCGGTTTCTTCGATTCAAAAAAAATTGGTAATCTGAGCCTAAGGTTTTTTGGTCTTTTGTTAGACATAACTTTGCTGGGATGGCTTGATAACCAACTCGGGAACATGAGCCCGTTCTGGCAGTTGGGCTATGTTGATCACTACGGAGGCGACATCTTCCGGTTGTAAAATGGAAGCACGGTGTTCGGGGCCCGGGGGATGGGTACGTTGGTCAAGGATTTCAGTATTCACTTCTCCCGGATAGATGTTGGTGATACGAATTCCATTTTCCCTTTCCTCTTCGCTAACCCCTGTGCCCAAGGCGGATAAGCCAAACTTGGATGCGTTGTAGCCGATGCCTGCCAATGGGGCAGATCGTTTCCCGGCGACTGAATTGATGAGAATGACCAATCCCTGACCCTGTGGCCTCATGCGCTCCAACGCCAAACGCAAACAATTGTATCCTCCGGTCAGATTAATTTCAATGAGTCGGTCCCAATCCTCGTCTTCTAATTCAAGCATGGTTCGTTTTGCGACATTGATTCCAGCGGCATGGACAAGGATGTCGAGTGTCCCTACTTCCTGATCAAACCACTTGAAAAGAGTGGCAATGGAAGCTCGGTCGGTGATGTCGGTGGATTTGAATAAGATAGGTAAGGAACCATTGGCTTCCCTTGCAACCTCGCTTAGTTTTTCTTCACGTCGTCCTGCAATCGCCACGGAGGCCCCAAGCTCGTTCATTCCATGGGCGATGGCTTTGCCCATGCCCGAACCTCCGCCCACCACCAAAACCTTTTGCTGATGCAAAGTATCCAGATCTTTCATAACGGATTATTAAATCTTTGTTTGCCTGTTGGTTATGCAGAATCAGATGCCAGGTATAAAGGGTACCCCGCAACTGGTGATACATAGGAAAGAAAGAAAAAGTAGAAATTGAATACTCATAATTTCTTAAAACTTAAAATTAGGAAGGATAGCAATCACATTGCATTGGAAATTTCACCAAATGATATTCCCTGAAACTCGAACAGGAACTTTTTTAGGGCTGATGAAAACTTGAAAGGTCGAATTGAAGAGAACCTCTTGGGTTGACCTTGGGCTTTTTTCTTTCCTACGATTGCCTTTAAGTGATTCACCCCATCTTCAATTTTCTTATCTGGCCATTCTCGAATAGGCAATTAGGAGCATAAGCTGCTGATGTTACTCTTAGCTGATGCAAGCTCACCATCCGGTTCTTTTTTAAGAGCTGTTATCGGGGTAGTTGGGCTTCTTGCTTTGGCTTATGTTTTTAGCGAGGATCGTAGGAAGGTGAATTGGCGAGTGGTTGGTGGCGGATTGGCCCTGCAATTCGCGATTGCACTGGGAGTTCTCAGGCTTTCATGGATTGAGGCCTTTTTCGGAATGATTGCCGGTCTTTTTGCCACCGCCCTTGATATCTCGGTGCAGGCAGCCGCTTTTGTTTTCGGTCCCCTTTCGGATATCGTTATGATGAATGCCGCTTTTGAAGGCCGAGGATTTGTTTTTGCGTTCATGGCTTTGCCAAGCATTCTATTTTTTTCCGCTCTTTCTTCGCTTTTATACTATTTTGGCATCCTTCAACTTGTGGTTCGAGGCATGGCATGGGTCATGAGCCGGGTTATGCGTCTATCAGGTGCTGAGAGCTTAGCCGCTGCCGCAAATGTTTTCGTCGGTCAAACCGAGGCTCCTCTTTTAGTGAAGCCTTATGTTCCGAAGATGACCCGATCCGAAATTCTCGCATTGATGGTAGGGGGCATGGCCACCATTGCCGGTTCCGTTTTCGCCATCTATATGGGGATGCTTGGAGGTGCAGATGAACAATCGAAATTGGAATTTGGAAAATTTCTCCTTTGCGCTTCCGCAATGAATGCCCCGGCCGCTTTGCTTATGGCGAAGGTCTTGGTTCCGGAGAGAGAAGAGGTCAGCCGGGACCTGACCGTATCAAGGGAAAGTATTGGTCGGAACCCGATCGATGCCTTAGCGAATGGCACGACTCAGGGTTTGCAGTTGGCTCTCAATGTGGCTGCCATGCTGATCGCTTTCTATGCGGTGATCATGCTGGTGAACGAAATACTCGCTTTTGTCGGGGGAATTGCTCTTTTCGGAGATGCAAACTTAAACCAATGGATTCAAGAATCAAGCGGTGAGCGTTTCGATGCGCTTAGCCTACAAGCTTTGTTTGGTTTTCTTTTTGCTCCGATTGCCTGGCTGATCGGGGTGAGTTCTCACGAAATCCTTCAAGTCGGACAGTTGATTGGAACCAAGATTTTCGCTACTGAATTCTTTGCTTATGCTGAGCTTGCGGGGATGAAAGATGAGGGCTTGTCCGCTCACTCCGTATTTCTGTCCACTTTCGCACTTTGCGGTTTTGCCAATTTTATGTCTATTGGCATTCAGATCGGGGGAATTGGAGCCTTGGCTCCCGATCGGAGAGGGGACTTGGCAAGCTTGGGCATTAAAGCCCTCTTTGGTGGCACCATGGCCAGTTTGCTTTCTGCCTCAATCGCAGGTTCTCTATTCTAGGCACACCCTGCTATTTGACCTTTTTCAAGAGATCGGCATACTTTTAATATTCAAACATGTCCACCGAACAAAACATAGAGATTCCTTCAGAGATTCCAGTAATGACGCTTCGCGAGGTCGTTCTGTTTCCCAAGGCGATGATGCCTTTGAAAATCTTCGAACCACGTTACCGGGAAATGTTAGAGGATTCTCTCCAAGGCAACCGGATGTTTGTCATTGTTGCGGAAAGGGAAAATATTGGCCACGGGGAAATGTGCGAAGAACCGCCTTTTGAAGTTGGTACAATTGGTTTGGTTCGGGTGTCCAAAAAGCATGAGGATGGCACCTCTTTTGTTCTCCTTCAAGGATTGGAGCGTGTAAAGATCAACTCTATTCTTAGAGAAGAGCCCTATCGTATTATAAATGTCAAGCCATGGCCGACCCGGGTGGACGAACAGGCGGAGGGAGTGCGGGATCAACTTTCCACTGAACTGCAGCGAAACTACGATCTTGGAGGTGGTGTTACGGAACAAATGTTGGAGTATTTAAATCCGCTTGATGATGATGTTTCCTTTGTTGATCTTACAATTTTTTCCATTTGCGAAGATTACTTTCGTAAACAGGCCATGCTTGAGGTGCAAAGCTTGGCCAAGCGAGGAAGAATGATCATTGATGACCTGATTCTTGAAAATAAGCGTTTGTCGCTCTTGCGGGAGGCTTTAGGCAATCCCGACGATGAACAGTCGGACCGCAATTGATTTCTTCTAAGCCATGCGGAAACTCACTGACGAAGAAAAGCAAAAGAGGGTCCAGCACTTTCGAAAGGTAATCAAATACCGCTCTTGGTTTGGATGGTTATTTACAGTGGTTGGAGGAAGCCTTTTCGTGGTGGGCCTTCAAAATTCGGAGATTCCATTGATTATGATAAACGGAGTTTTGTTTTTTGGATACGGCCTTTTTATGGTGAGGCAGACCAAAAGGGCACGAGAGAGCTTGGGCAGGGGAGAGTGCTGAGGAATTTTAGTATTCCCAAGCCTTGGGTTGCAGCATGGCAGGATCAGGCGGATCGTTCTCCGCGAAATAAATGCCCATTCTCAAGTATGCAATTCGGTATTTCGGTGTCTCTGGTCGTAAACCGCATATTTCTTCGAACAGGCTTTCCGCCGATCGACCCTCGAGTTCATAAAGTTCTGTAACCCCGATATCAATCAAGTCACGGACCACAAGCACATCCATTCTGGGAATCCTCATCATGGGAGAAGAGAGTGCCAAGCGATCGACCTTCTTTTTCTTTTTCTTGGATGAATCTCCGTATGCGGGTTCTTTGCCCATCAGAGCATCCAGAGGAATTATGTCTTCTAAAGTCACAATCCTACCTTTGAACTCGCTTACCAAGTTGAAGGCAAACCAAAAGCGGAATATTTACCTTGCTCCGCAGATCCAACGAATGCAATGATCAGGAATTTCAAATGCGGGGGTATAATATCGGTAGTGCATGAGCTTCCCAAGCTTGAGGGGCGGGTTCGATTCCCGCCGCCCGCACCACTTTCAAAATGATCAATTCGAGAACCTTTCTTTTTTAGCACTGCTTTTTCAATTGGGTTGTTTTTCCTCATCCTACTCTGACGTTTCGCTTAGCAAAAAAAACATTCCGATAAGTAAGTCAAAGCTCCATCATCTGGTCTTTTGTTGGCTGAAGGATTCGGGTAATTTAGTGCACCGGAAACATATTATGCAAGCTTGCGAAAAGTTTCGTAAGATTCCGGGAGTCCTTCGAGTTGCGAGTGGAGAGGTGGTTCTAAGTGATCGCTCCATAGTCGAAGACGGATATGATGTGGGCTTGCTTCTGGTGGTCGAAGACGAGGAGGCTTTGCAGCAGTATTTGGATCACCCAATTCACCAGAAAGCGAAAAAAGAGGTACTGCTCCCACTTGTCGAAAAAGTGTTGGTCTACGATTTCAAAAACCGTTAGAATTATTTTTTATATTTTAATCGGTCGGAGTAAATCCAAGCACAATGTCAAAGCGAGCGGAAACTTCACTCGCTTTTGAATCCCCCACAGGACTGAAGGGCACGACCAAGGAATCTCTTGCCTTGGTGTCCTTCACGCGTTGGAGGATAAAATCCTTTTGGTTGCGAGGTTCATTTTTAACATAACACTGTGTGGTGAGTACTCGCTTCCCTTTGGTGGAAACCGCCATGTGGATGTGCGGCGTTCTTCCACCATAGGGTCTTGGTTTAAGTGTACGAAAGGAGTATCGACCCTTGGAGTCGGTCAGAAAGCGGCCGTATCCCTGAAAATTGGAATCAAGCTTTTCTCGAGAACCTCCACGGGAGTGTAGATAAACACCATGGTTGTCCACCTGCCAAATTTCCACCAAGGCATTGCGTTGAGCGTTTCCTTTTATGTCCGTGACCTTCCCGCTAAGATAGGCAATAGTGCCGACGGCCGGGGTGAGCGATTCATTTATGATAATGAGGTCGTTATCTGTGTCTAGGGGCATTCTATCCGGGTAAAAAGGGCCTTCGGTTTGCCCGGGTGTAAGAGTGAGAACTTCTGCCATCAAACCCGGGACACAGAAAAAGGGAGCAATTTTGATGGATGAGGATACGAAAGAACGTCGAGACAGATGAGGCAGGTTCATACCCGTAACCTGAACGGATTGCATATCAGTTGAAAGAAAAAAAGGCTAAGCTTTTTAACCCAAGCAAGGCCAAGGTAGTTAGTTTTTTTAGGCATAGACTCAGTTGCGACTGTCTTGCTTGGCTTCCAAAAGCTTTTGGTCCGCCCTTTATATGGCATCATGACCATCGGAGTCGTCTGAGCAACTCAGGGAAATGCGAACGCTAATGGTAACCTTGACTCAAGAACCTTCTGAAATGATCGGCATGCTCTCAATTTTGGATCTTAACCTTTCAGCGATTCCCTCCGCATGCACGGCAGTGGTCTAGGTTAAAAGTACGCAAAACTATTCTCCGCCAAACCTAGCCACAAATTCGTTGTATCTCAGCTTATCCTTGCATCTTTCATTCACTTCAATCAGCACTTGATCACAAACTGCGTGGCCTTACTTGTCGTTCACCGACTTGAAGTGATCGATATCGATCATAAACAGGTTGCATTCCTTTTGGCTTCTCTTCAATCGAGAGAATTCCTGGGAAAAGATTTCGTTGAAGACTCTGCAGTTGGCTGCGTTATTCAAAGGCTCGACCCGGCAAAAAACCTGAAGTTTTTCGTTCCAAGTTTTTTTGCTCGGTGATGTCCCTTAGAATGAAAACAGAGTGGGTGATATCTCCATTATTATAGCGGAGAGGAAGGATCCTGAGATCAATCCAATGCTCTTTTCGCAGTTTGGTGTAATTTCGAGGAGTTACCCTGACGGCTTCCTTTTTTTTCAAGGCATTTCGAATTGCAGGTTTTTCCTTTTCCTCGCTTATACCGATTGCAGAATCCGAGGAGTATTACCGATGACTTCTTCTGCCGAATGTCCAGTCATGTCGGTAAAGGCCTGATTTACATAGATGCTTTACGGACCTGGTTGATCTATCAGGTCTGCTAAGGTAACAATTACGACATCTTTGGTATTTTGAACGATCTCGGAAAAGTCGAACTCGGACGATGGTCGAGGCATGGCTTAAGTCGTATGAATTGGTAGGCAAGCTTGACTCAAAGCAAAGTTAATCTGGATTCAAGTTTTGGTTGAACTCCTGTTTAGGCACCTAAAACAATAATGCGAATACGAACAAAGCAGATAATTATTCGATGAGCATTTCTTTGGCGGACTTGCCTTGGGGAATCATGGGCAAGACATGTTCCGTATAGGGAACAATGACCTCGAGAAGGAAGGGTTCGTCCGCATCCAACATTTCCCGCATCGCTTCACGCAAGTCCTCGCGTTTGGATACGCGGCGGGCTTTTACGCCAAATCCTTCGCACATCTTGATGTAGTCAGGGTAAATTGCATCAAGGTTATCAGGGCCGCCAATGTTTTCGGGGTCGCACAAAATGGTATGTCCGCGTACGGATTCGTAGAATCGGTCCTCCCACTGTACCACCATCCCAAGGTGCTGGTTATTCAGTAACAGGCACTTGGCGTTGATTTTTTCGATTTTGGCCGTGGCAAGTTCCTGAACATTCATGATGAAGGAACCATCCCCATCGATATCGATGACTTCCTTATCAGGCCGTGCAACCTTGGCTCCGACCGCAGCCGGGTAGCCAAAACCCATGGTGCCCAAGCCGAGCGAGGAGATGTAGGTTCGAGGCTCTTTGAATTTGTAATACTGAGCGGCCCACATCTGGTGCTGACCTACGCCAGTGGTGATGATTGCCTCGCCTTTTGATTCCTCGTAAAGAACATCAACCGCTTCTTGGGAAGTCAGATGCTCGCCTTTTTCATAATTAAAAGGGTGTTCTTTCTTCCAACCTTGAATGGTCGACATCCAGTCCTTGAGGTCAGGTTTTTCGAAACCATGATCCCGCATGAGCACCGACATCCTCTTAAGAGCATATTTGACATCGGTGCGGATGGGAAAGTGGGCATGAACATTCTTGTTGTGTTCGGATTTGTCTACATCGAAGTGAATGACGTAGGCATCGGGAGCATATTTACTGACCACTCCGGTTATGCGGTCATCAAATCGGGCTCCGGCACAAAGCAGTAGGTCACTTTCGCAAACCGCCCAATTTCCGGCTACGGTACCATGCATGCCATACCAATAAAGAGATTGTTCATGATTTGGGTCAAAGCAACCCAAGCCCATGAGGGTATGAGCCACGGGTACACCGGTTAACTCGGCGAATTCCCTCAATTCCTCGTGAGCCTCGGCGGAAATGATGCCACCTCCAGTATAAAGCACGGGCTTCTTTGCCTTCGAAAGCAAGTTGAGGACTTCAATCAATTCTTCGTCGGTTGCTTTAGGCGCATCAAGTTTGTATCCTTCCAAATCCTCAACTTCGGCAGGAAAAAAGGGTTCGAAAACCTTCATTTGTACATCCTTCGGGATGTCGATGACCACGGGTCCTGGACGGCCGGATTCAGCAAGATAAAAAGCTTCCTTGACCACACGAGGGAGATCCTCAGCCGTGAGCACGAGGTAACTGTGCTTGACGATAGGTAGGGTCATGCCGAAGAAGTCCGTTTCCTGAAAAGCGGCTTTACCAATAAATTCTTGGTAGACTTGACCGGTTATGGCAACCAGGGGGATGCTATCCATGTAAGCATCTGCTATGCAAGTGACCAAGTTGGTAGCCCCGGGGCCAGAGGTGGCCATGCAGACTCCAGCTTTGCCCGTTGCTCGGGCATAACCGTGGGCCATAAAGCCCCCGCCTTGTTCTTGACGGGGCAGAATGGTACGGATTTTCTCAGAGCGGGTTAAAGACTGATGCAATTCCATCGAAGCTCCACCAGGGTAGGCGAAGATCACCTCCACGCCCTCACGCTCGAGAGCTTTAACGAGGGCATCGGCTCCCTTCATGGCGGGACCGTACTCGCCTTTTGCTTCGGGATTTGTGCGTCTGAAGGATGGAGTATTCATAAATAAAAAAGGAAGTTTTAATCATGTCGAAAGGCGACTCTTTTTTCAAGATGAAAGGGACTTTGTTCAAGATGTAGAAACTGTACACCAAGAGAGGGTTTTGAAAATTCCTACATTAATTCGCGTAAATCTTGGACGCTCAAGGACATGTTTGCGGCTTCCGATTCTTCAAAAACCTGCTCGAGCAGTTTCCGTTTTCCTTGTTGAAGTTGAAGCACTTTCTCTTCGACCGTGGCAGAAGTGATCATCTTGTAGACGGTCACTTGTTTTTCTTGTCCGATCCGGTGAGCCCGGTCACTCGCCTGAGCTTCAGCTGCCGGATTCCACCAAGGGTCGAAGTGCACGACCACATCGGCGCCGGTCAAATTCAATCCGGTTCCACCCGCCTTGAGGGAAATCAAAAAAACGGGGACGGATTCGTATTCCTGAAAGCGATCGACCTGAGCCATTCGATCTTTGGATGAACCATCGAGGTAGCAAAAGCCAAGACCTGCCGCCTCTAGTTCGGATTTCAATAGATGGAGAACTTGAACGAATTGGGAGAAAACGAGCATCCGGTGTCCACCCTCAAGGCATGTGTAGAGAAGTTCGCGGAAGGCATTGAGCTTTGCTGATTGTTCGGCAGGAAAGTCGGGGTTGATTAAACGTGGATCACAACAGGTCTGTCTGAGTCGGAGTAGCTGGGTGAGGGTCTTCATCCGCATGGTACCATCGGAAGCCCCTGCGTTTGCCATCTTGTCGAGTTCGCCCTCCGCGGCGAGGCGAACCTCTCTATAGCATTCACGCTGTTCTTCGGTCAGTTCGAGATAAAGAATTTGTTCAATTTTGTCGGGGAGTTCGGGTGCGACTTCCCGTTTGCTTCGGCGAAGGAGATACGGTGCGAATTCCTCAAGGATTCTCTGTTCGTGCCAAATCCGTTCATCTCCCCGTGATGTTGGAGGTAGCTTCGGACGGGCACCCGGAAGGAGAAATTCGAGTAGAGCGAGGAGATCGGAAACACTATTTTCGATGGGGGTGCCGGTCAGTAACACTCTTCCTTCAGAATGAAGGGATGACATTGCCTGAGCGTTTTGCGTCTTACGGTTCTTTAAGTGTTGGGCTTCGTCGCCAATGACACAGAGGAAAGGGATAGGTTCGAAGAGTTCGAGATCACGGACTAGAGTGCCGTAAGAGGTGATTACGAGATGGTGCTTACTGATTTTTTCCACATCTTCGGTTCGGTTGCTCCCATGATGAATGTAAGTGGAAAGTTGGGGGCAGAATTTTTCAGCTTCCCGTTTCCAGTTTTCCAAAAGAGAGGCTGGACAAACGACCAGGGATGCGGAAGCAAGAGCATTTTCCTGACGAAGCGTGGATAGAAATGCAAGAGTTTGAAGGGTTTTCCCCAAACCCATTTCGTCGGCAAGAATTCCCCCGAGTTGATTGCGGAAGAGGTGCAGAAGCCAAGCAACACCAATCTTTTGATAGGGACGAAGGGTGGCATCAAGGGCTCCTTGAAGACCGGGCGAGGGGAGAGCGGAGAGGTTCCTTAGTGCAGAACTTCGCTTCTTCCATTTTGCGGGCGTTTGAAAGCGGGGATCCGCCTCGAGAAGGAAATCCTCAAGGCCTGGAGCCTGAAATTTTTCGACGGGATGACTGCTGCGCGCGAGTAGAGGGGCATCGGGGTTCGCGGACACCCGTCTTTGAATTCGAATGGCCTTTTCCTTGAGGTCACGGGAGAGCAAATACACTTTTTTGCCGTGCCTGAGGTGGTTTTTGCCAGTGGCCAGGGCGTGATCAAGTTCGTCGGCGGGAACATCACCCGCTTCGATTCGAATTTCGACTTCAGTAGAATGCTCGGATTCGGAGGCAAAGGTTCTCAGTTCCGCCTTCTTAATCATGGAGGTCTGCTTGCGGAAGTTTTCCGTAAAGGTAGCCTCATAGTCGAGTTCGAAGTCCTCCTGGTGGGTCGCGAGAAAATCGAGAACCTTTGAGGTGTCGCGTAACCACCACCAATGGCGGTGAGCCCGGTCGCGTAAAAAGTTCCATTCCCGCATGAGTCGAAGAACTTCCTTGTGGTTAGGATGTTCGGAGGAAGGGAGAATGATGCGGAGGTATTCGGTTGAGCCTTCGACCTCAATGGGAGGTCCTGTATATTCAGGTTCTTTGGTGACGGGGACGATGGGCCGTTCGTTCAAACTCTCCTGAATTTTGCGAACCGGTCGAGGCGGTTTGGGTTTCGGTAGATCAATGAATTCACTGACTCCGAGCAAATGTCCATCCACCCAGCCGATTTCATTGTCAGGATCATTGGCTTGATAAAAGCAGGGAACTTCATGGAGTAATTTGAGGAGTTCTCCGGTTTGGTTGAGATCGAGTTGGAGAAAGGAAGTAATGGTTCCCCCGCACCATTGGGAAAGAGCGAAAAGAGCGGATCTTTGGGAGTCGGGTAACTGAGCGTAGGCGGACGGGTCGGTTTTTTCCGGAGGGATTCGTGAGCCATCCGCCTGTTCTAATTCTACTTTCGCGGGAATGGCATTGCGCTGGACGCAACCCGCCAAAGTAGGGGGCAGAAGGATGCGAAGTTTCACTCTCCGGTTGAGTGAAGCGAAAAGGCCGAAAGGGCTTCCTTTAAGTCCTTGCCCGCAGGAGCGCCACCCATAGCGAAGTCAGGTTTTCCACCTCCTTTCCCTCCCAGTTTGCTGGCAAGTTCGCCAAGGTATTTCCCCGCTTGGTGACCGGCTTCCACTGCCTCCTGCGAACATATGCAAACCAATCCGCATTTGCCGTTGGATTCGCTTGCGAGAAGAACCACCGAAGGAGCGGCTCGCTTATTGACTTGGGCCGCCAAAGCACGAAGATCATTGGGGTTGAGGTTGGGCACGCTTGACTTGATGATATTAACCTTCCCATATTTCTCTGCACCTTCGATCAATTCATCGGCAATTCCCGCCTGTCCCTTTTGCTCGAAGGCACGAAGTTTTTTGTCCAGCTCCTTGCCTTTTGCTTGCATTTGAGTGATGCGCTCGGATATTTCATCGGGTTTGCATGCAAGTTGACGGGTGAGCTTTTGAATGAGGGACACCCGTTGTTCGGTCCAATCATAAGCTGATAAACCGGCAACCGCTTCGATGCGTCTAGTGCCTGCTGAAATAGCGGATTCAGTGATGATCCGAATCAAGCCGATTTCCCCTGCTGATGAGACATGGGTGCCTCCACAAAGCTCCTGACTCCAGCCACCCAGGTTAACTACACGTACGAACTCACCGTACTTATCTCCAAAAAAGGCGATAACCTCGTCCGGCTTTTCGGAAAACGGAATTTCATAGGCCTCAAGTGCGTCGTTAAGAAGTAGCTTTTGGTTGGAAATGCGTTCGATTTCGGTCAGCTGATTGCTCTTGATTCCCTCGAAGTGCGAAAAGTCAAAACGCAGGCGGTCAGGTTCGACCAACGAACCTGCTTGTCTGATATGATCTCCAAGAACTTCGCGCAGGGCCCAGTGAAGAACATGAGTGGCCGTGTGGTGTCGCTGAATTGCCTTTCGCCTCTGAAAATCGACGTTGAGCAGGGCAATTTCATCTGTTGCAACTGGCTCTTTGGGGGCAGTTTGGAGGGCGTGGAGAAAGCGACCCTTTGCATCCTTGATGACATTACTGACGCGGTGAGGCTGTTTTTTTAGGAAGATCGTGCCGGAATCGCCTACTTGCCCACCCATCTCGGCAAAAAAAGGAGATTCTGGTAAAACGAGATAAGTCACTTCATCTTGAGTGAAGCAGTCGAGGATAGGAGCCGAAAAATCCGTCAAGTTACTCAGGTCATAGCCGACGAATTCGGTGGCTTGTGCCCCATCGGTC
>MDTA01173133.1_pt1 | contig 13189 bp, 12 predicted proteins | sample 811151 | NCBI WGS metagenome assembly MDTA01 (sample SAMN05326648, study PRJNA326480) | marine metagenome | isolation source: seawater | place: Indian Ocean: South | collected 2010 | reverse complement strand
GCGCAGCCGGCCTTCGATGTCCGAGAAATCGCACCCTGCGGCGATAGCAAGGCGTTCGCGGCTGTTGGTGACGCCGGAAATCACCGGCATGTCATAGCCGTTAACGTTTTTGAACATCAACGCCTTGTCCGACTGGTCTACCAGCGTTGCGATATGCCGGATATCGACGGGTTTTTCGATTTCGATCAGCTCGTCGGCATTACGCAGTTCGTCAATCAGTTCACGAAAATTTTCGGCCATTATTCATTTTTCCTATCCGGTCTGCCCGTTTAGTCGGACAATACAGGATTTGTCCTACCGCCAAAACTGATGGGCTCAATCGGCGCATGGCCTACCGCCGGACTGGTTTCCTGAGGGGCGTAAAATAGCAAATACCTTATCACAGCCGAAACAGATCAGCGTAAGCCGGGCGGGCCCCGACTTCATTTCAATCCTGCACAAAGTTTTTCGATAGGGAATCGATGATGTGCTAACCTTCCGTCTTAGGTGGGGTTATAGGGGTCGCTATATGTTTCGGACGGCCCGCGAAACATTGCGCAACAGCCTGTCGCGAATGAGGAACCGGCAGTTTCTCGATGCGACGATGGCGGCGACGGCATTGGTCTCAACCGCGGATGGCGATGTCACATTCTCGGAGCTAAGCGCACTGGATAATGTTCTGGACTCTATTCAGGATTTGCAAATTTACGATCCCCATGTCGCTGTCGATATCTATCGCGATTTTGCCGATGCGATCGCCGAAAACCCGGAACAGGGGCGGGACACCGCACTCGCCGCCGCATCGAAAATCGCGGGCGACCACAATGCCGCAGAGCTAGTGATTTTGGTGGCGATCGCCATATCGAAAGCAGACGGCAAATTAAGCGCCCAGGAATCCGACGTAATTCAAGAGTTGTGCGAATTGCTGGGCGTCCGGATACCGAAAGACAGCGAAATCCCGCGCTAGCTCTCTCCTACAGGCGAAAAGTTGAACAGACGAAGGGTGACATCAGATCTCCGTGTTGATTGAAGCCGCCACGTGGATTATCAGGTGGTCACTCGCTACTCGACTATCAAGCGCGGTTAACGCCTTCGTTATATGTAAATAACGAAACGTGGTGAGTGCCCGCGCTATCGCGCGGACACTTTAAACAGGAAATTATTAGGTTCATGTCCACAATTACTTCCTCCGGCATGGGACGCGAAGTACGCGCAATTGGCCTGATCGGTTTCGGCCACTTTCTGAGCCACTTTTATTTCTTTGGGCTGGTGCCTCTGCTGGTCGCTATCCGCAATGAATTCGGATTATCCGCTGTCGAAATCGGCGCGATTCTAACGGTTTACAATATCGCGACGGGGGCGCTGCAAACACCGATGGGGATTCTGGTGGACCGGTTAGGCGCCAGGCGCGTTCTGATTGGGGGTCTGTTTGTCACCGGGGTCGCGTTCGGAGCCGCGGGCTATACCTCCTCCTATTGGGAACTGCTCGTCCTTTTCTTCCTGGCTGGTGCGGGCAATAGCGTTTTCCACCCTGCTGACTATGTGATCCTAACCGCGTCGGTAGATGCGACGCGTCAGGGCCGGGCCTATTCAATGCATTCCTTTGGGGGGTCGCTTGGTACCGCCGCAGGCCCCGCGGCCATGGCGTTGCTGCTGGCGCAATTCGACTGGCGAATAGCTCTGATGATCGGCGGGACGATCGGGGTCGTCCTAAGTTTCGTCTTTGTCTTTTCAGGTGACACCCTGCGCGAGGATGCGGCCCGCAAACAGACGACGAAATCGGAAACGCCACTTCGCAGTATGATTAACCGTGGGGTTGTTTTGCTGTTTATGTTCTACGTTCTGACATCGTCGGCGAATATTGGGCTTACTGCATTCGCGCCGTTTTATCTGCCTGCGCTGTATGACGTATCCGTCCAGACCGCGAGCTACATCCTCTCGGTTCTGTTATTCAGTAATGCTATGGGAACCCTGTTCGGTGGATGGCTCGCCGACCGGACACCGCGCCACGATCTTGTTCTGGTGGTGTCGTTCTCAATATACGCAGTTATGTTGACCGTAGTGGGTACCGCGCTTATCCCGGTAGTTGCCCTGATCGGTGCGTTCGTGATCGGAGGCTTCGTGCGCGGCATCGTGAACCCGTCACGCGACATGATGGTGCGTGAGGTCGCCCCGTCAGGAGCACTGGGTACGGTATTTGCCTTCGTAAGCACCGGCTTCAATGTGGGTCAGGGGCTAGCCCCGCTAGCCTACGGCGCACTAATCGACAGAGCACTCACAAACGAGATACTCTATCTGTCTGCCGGCTTCATGATCCTGTCCATCTGCCTGCTGCTGTTTTCCCGAAATACAAAGGCTGGTTGACCAAACTCGTCATCCTCGCCCATGGCCTGTTCGAGATAGCGGAATGCGGGGTCTTGTCAAAAGGATTATGGCTGCAACTTTCAGCCTGACGCTTTTTTTCGAACTATAATCCTGTAGACCCCGTCGTCTTCGGCGATAGAAACGAAACTATGGTCGGTTTCCTTGCAGAAAGCTTCAAAATCGGCGGGGGCGGCAGGGTCGGTCGCCAAAATCTCTATCAGCGCGCCGGAAGAAACTGATTTCAGCGCCTTGCGCGTCCTCAGAACTGGCAGGGGGCACCGAAGCCCCGTTGCATCCAGCCGTGTAATTTCTTCTGCCAAGGGACAGTCCTAATTGTTGAAAAAATGTCATAGGGCGCCGCTGAGATTTCGCCTTCCGTCGGTAAGGAAAGCATGCCCATCATCGAACGCCCCAGCTTCCAGGGCATGATGTAGAACCCGAACATAAAGATCAAACAGGCAACGTAAGACGTTACAAGCCGCCAGATCAGAAAGCCGGGCGTGATCGGCACGAAGACCTTGACCAGCGGATCGGTCGACCGCATTAAAAAAAAATTCGTATTCTCGGGCAGAAAGACGTTCATAGACGCACGTCCGATCTGTTCCCACATTACGAGACCGAGAATGTAAATGATGGCGATTACCCAGACCGAAAAGATGGAAATCAGATCATCCATGAGGTTTTTTTACAAAAAAAGGGGGGCGGATAAACATCCGCCCCCCGCATTGCTCGATAGGAAACCCTGTCTGTGGGACTTGTCCAGGACCGCAATGCTCGAAGGCTAGGGAATGTCGTCGGGAAAGGCGTTGGCTGGGGCGCCTGGGATCGAACCAGGGATCACGGGATCAAAACCCGTTGCCTTACCACTTGGCTACGCCCCAGCATCAACGCGGCAGGAACATATAGGAACTGACTATCCTGTTGCAACGCCGGACCTTGGTATCTTGGAATCAGGTGGCGTTTAATTTTTCATAACCGATCCGAACATGCCCCCGCGCCCGAAAGGCGATATATCCACGCAACGTCAACTTTTGTAGTTTCCTGTAAAAATGACCTCCGTTTATGGCTGGGAAAGACCTCTGGCCGCACTTTTGACCACCGCAATTATGGGATTGATAGCAATCGGTCTCGAAATCTGCTGGTAGATCTTCAGACTGTTGCAAGAACCGTGTCTAAAGGCGGATAGTCAGGGAACCTTTGCATCCCTAACTTCGGTCGCAACCACCCACCAGTCCGGATTTCGTTCCGAAAGTTCTGCGGCCGCAGAATGCGCAGCAGCCATGTCCCTGTAAATACCGAAACAGGTCCCCCCACTCCCCGACAGGCGGGCCAAGTCACAGCCTGCGGATTTTCCAAGGCAATCAAGCGCCTCACCGATCGAGGGTGCAACAATGATTGCCGCATCGGATAAATCATTTCGGCGCGCGGCAAGAGCCGCGATGAACTCGTTATAGGACCTGGTACCCCGCCAGGGTCTGGAGGGTGAAAAGTCACCTGCCCACTGAGCGAATACCTGCGGTGTCGGGACCGACCCACCTGCGTTAACCAGAACCAATGCACAATGCGGCAACCGACAAACTGGCTCGACCGTCTCACCAATTCCGGACATCAAAGCAGTGTCCCCGTAAAGGCAGACTGGCACATCTGCCCCCAGCGAAAGGCCGATTTCGGCCAGGCGGATGGCATCTGTGTCCAGGTTCCAAATTTTCACAAGAGCACGAAGTGTTGCGGCAGCGTCGGTAGACCCGCCGCCGATGCCAGACGACACGGGCAGGTTTTTTTCCAGGTGTATCTCTACCCCGTCTCTCCGATCGAATGTGCGGGCCAACAGATTGGCCGCCCGCAGGACGAGGTTGTCCGGATCGTTCGCAGCCAAATCATTCGAGAACGGCCCGCTTATCGATAACGAAATCTTATCGGAGGGCTGAACCGAAACCCTGTCCCCAGATTCGGTGAACACCGCGAGACTTTCCAGCAGGTGATAGCCGTCCGTCCGCTTGCCGGTAATCTGCAGAAACAGGTTTATCTTTGCCGGCGCATCGATGGTGATGATGCGGTTGGAATCCTCAGCGGTCACGCCGCGCTCTCAGCTATCTTTTTCACGGGAAGACGACACGAGTCCCCGCAGGATCTTTTTCTCGATCGCCGACACCTGATCGGGCTCGGGCTGCAGGGATAGGGCGCGCTGCCACTGGAAGCGCGCTTCGGCATGTCGGCCTACCTGCCAATAGGCATCGCCCAGGTGATCGTTTATCGTTGGGTCTTCTGGTCGCAGTTCGACCGCCCGTTCCAAATGGCCGACCGCGCCCTCGAAGTCCATCAGCCGGTACAGCGCCCATCCCAGGCTGTCGACGATATACCCGTCATTAGGGCGGAGCTTTACGGCTCGTTTTATCATTTCCTCAGCGCGGAGCAGGTTTACACCCTGATCAACCCAAGAATACCCGAGATAGTTGAGGACGTATGGCTGGTTGGGGCTAAGTTCAAGCGCCTGCTGCAAGTCCTTTTCGGCCCGTGCCCATTGGCGGGACCGTTCCAGTGCGATGCCGCGGGAATATAGAATTGTCCAATGGCGCTTTTCCAGGTCCCCCAGAAGAGAGACTGCCTTGTCGTAAGCGGAAACCGCTTCGTTGAAACGTTTGTTTGCCCGCAGCAGGTCTCCAAGGCTTATCAGCGGATCAGGCCGGGAAGGTTCCTGGTCGGAAAGGCGCTGCAACAGACGGATGGCGTCATCATCTTTTTCCGCCGCTTCCAGGTTTTCCGCGATGCGAAGACGCGCCGACCAGTAAAGCGCGGATTTCGGGTCGATCTGATCATAGACCGCTATCGCGTCGTCGTGGCGTCCCATGGATTGCAGGACTCCCGCCACCAGCATGTGGGCCAGGTCGAGATCGGGTCGCAGATAGGTCGACAGACGCCCGTATATCAGCGCCAATTGGGCCAAATTCTGCTGCGTCATCGTGCTGGCAATATTGAACAGAGCCTCCGCGACGCCTTCCCGGGCGTTCGACGCCAACAGACCGGGCCGTTCATCACCTTTTTCCACCCGCGACACAGCAGGTTTCAGCACCACTGAATCCGGATTTGCATTCAGATAGACGTCATACAGGTTTTTCGCCTTTTCCGTCTTTCCCGCCCGCTCCAGGTGCCGGCCGTAGCCTTGGACCACCCGCAGCGTTGGCAGCTCGGCATTATCCCGTGCCAGCTTGTAGTGTTCGGCTGCGGCCTGTGCATTTCCCGACACGTCCGAAAGCAACGCGGAATGCAATTCGTACAGCACTCGAAGGCCCTCCTGTTTCTTCAACGGATCGAGTGCTGCCACCGCGAGGTCACCCTTGCCCTGACCCGTCAGAATCCACGCGGATAGAAGCGGTTTCATAAACCGGTTGAATCCGCGATTTGGGAATTTGGTAAGCACCTTGTCCGCCGCGGCGAATTCGTCGCGCCCAATCGCCTCGACCACCAGAACAAGTCGTGCAATGGGTGACGCCGTATCCTTGTGAACGACCTTTCGCGCCAAAGGTACCGCATCCGCAACCTTGCCATCCGCCAGCTTGGCGAGGAATGTTCGGCGCAGCAGAAGGCCATTTTCAGGATTGTCGCCCAACGCGCGTTGCAGATATCGGGAGGCACTTCCGAAATCCTGTTTTTTCTGAGCCTGACGCCCGGCGAGATAATTCCCGGCACCAGATCGCCCGACATTGGATGCGACTTTCTGCTTAGCGGAACCTTCGGAATTCAGTATGGGGCGCTCGGATCCCGGTTCGCAGGCGGCAACTGTCAGCGCAACGGCTATGGCCGCCGCAGGAACGCCCCTGGGGTAGTGTTTATTGCCGGTCGGCTGAACTTTGGTTCCGAACATAGCCCGCTAACGTCGGTCAAAACTGTGAACAAGGTGTTTAGGCCCTTGCAATTCGACTTAGGGCCGGTGAAAACCAATATAGGACGGCCCGCGCGACAGTTAAACGCCCGATCACGCCGAATTCAGAAAGCGAGAATCGGTCTGCCGCGCCTTATTATCCCCACTTATTCCTACATATTAGGATAATTAGGCCCGCCGCCGCCTTCCGGCACCACCCAGTTAATATTCTGGGTCGGATCTTTGATGTCGCAGGTCTTACAATGAACGCAGTTCTGGGCATTTATCTGCAGTTGCGGATTGGAGAGGTCGTCTTCGGCAACGATTTCATAGACGCCGGCGGGGCAATACCGCTGCTCAGGTGCATCGTATTCAACCAAGTTGACCGAAATCGGCACCGCTTCATCACTGAGCGTCAGATGAGACGGCTGGTTTTCTTCGTGATTAGTGTTGGAGATAAATACCGATGAAAGGCGATCGAACGTGACCTCTCCATCGGGCTTCGGATAATCGATCTTCTTCGCATCTGCCGCTTTTTTCAGACGGTCATGATCAAAATGGTGCCGCATCGTCCACGGCGCCCGGCCCCGGAATAGGAAGGTGTCAATCGCGGAATAGAGCAGCCCGCCCCACAGGCCCCAACGGAACGATGGGCGGAGATTGCGCACTCGGTACAGTTCCTCCCAGATCCAGCTTTCCTTGAGTGCAGCTTCATAGGAAACCGCTTCGTCGCCCGTATCGTCGCCGGACAGCAGGTCGAACACGGCTTCGGCGGCCAGCATGCCCGATTTCATGGCAGTGTGGCTGCCTTTAATCTTGGGAACATTCAGGAAGCCCGCCGTACAGCCGATCAACGCCCCGCCGGGGAAGGTTAGTTTGGGCACCGACTGATATCCGCCTTCATTGATCGCCCGCGCGCCATAGGCAATTCGGCGGCCGCCTTCAAAGGTGGGGCGGACACTGGGATGATTTTTGAAGCGCTGAAATTCCTCGAACGGGTTCAGATGGGGATTGGTGTAATCCAGGCCGATGACGAAACCCACGGCAACCTGATTGTCCTCAAGATGATACAGGAACGATCCGCCATAAGTCCGACTGTCGAGTGGCCAGCCGATGGAGTGAACGACGCGGCCCGCGTGGTGTTTTTCGGGGTCGACCTCCCAGAGCTCTTTGATGCCGATCCCGAAGGTCTGGGGATCAACACCGTCTCGCAGATCGAACTTTTTGAAAAGCGATTTGGTGAGTGACCCCCGGCATCCTTCCGCGAAGATCGTCTGTTTGGCATGCAGTTCGAAACCGGGCTGGTAGTTACTCGTCTGTTCGCCGTCTTTTCCAACTCCCATGTCACCGGTGGCGACTCCTTTCACTCGGCCGTCGTCGTCATAAAGTACCTCAGCAGCCGCAAAACCCGGATACACCTCGACCCCTATGGCCTCCGCTTCATCGCCAAGCCACCGACAGACATTGCCAAGGCTTACGATGTAATTTCCATGATTCTTCATCTGTGGCGGGGTCGGTAGACGCACAGCGCCGGACTTCCCAAGCAGCATGAAACGGTCGGTCGTTACAGGGGTGTTGAGCGGAGCCCCCCTTTCCTTCCAGTCCGGAAAAAGCTCCTCCATAGCCCGGGGTTCCATCACCGCGCCCGACAAAATATGCGCGCCGACTTCCGACCCTTTTTCGATGACACAAACGGAAATCTCCTGGCCTTTCTCCTTGGCAAGCTGACGTAGACGGATCCCGGCGGACAGGCCGGATGGCCCCGCCCCGACGACCACAACGTCAAATTCCATGGCTTCCCGTTCCATTTTTCCGCTCCGTTTCTCGGCACAGGCAGATCCTGTCATTGTGTTTCTGTATAGCATGGGGCCGGGGATTATCCACGGGCACGAAATCCGATAGGATATAGGGAATGAAAGAAACCTTGGACTGCCGATCCATCCTGGAATGGTACATTTACGCCGGCGTGGACGAGACCATTGGCGAAAGCCCGGTCAACCGGCTTGCCGAATCCGCGGTAGTAGAACCCCGCCCGGAAGCCCGGCCGGCAACGCCTTTACCTCCTTCGGACCAGAACACCGAACCTAGGGCAGCAGCGGCACCCCCGCTTCAATCGAGAAAGGCAGCTTTGCAAACTGCTCGGGAAATCGCTGCAGCCGCCCAATCGCTGGACGATTTGCGCGCGGCCTTTGAAGCGTTCGACGGCTGCCCGCTTAAAGAAACGGCGATGAATTTCGTCTTTGCGGATGGCCGCAAGGACGCGCGGCTGATGTTTGTGGGCGAAGCGCCCGGAGCCGAAGAGGATAGGCGCGGTCTTCCCTTTGTCGGCCCCGCGGGACGGTTGCTCGACAAGATGCTGGCCGCCATCGGTCTAGGCCGGGAAGACGTCTACATCACCAACATTCTGCCGTGGCGACCGCCCGGTAATCGCAACCCGACCGATTCGGAAATTGTGGCCTGCCTACCTTTTCTCGAACGTCACATCGAACTGGTCGACCCGGATATTCTGCTGTTAGTGGGCGGAACCTCGGCCAAGACCTTATTACGGAGGCAGGAGGGAATAATGCGCCTCCGGGGCAAGTGGATGACCTACGAGCCCCGGGAGGGCGGTCCGGTGACCGCGCGGGCGTTGCTGCACCCGGCCTACCTCCTGAGGCAGCCGGCGCAAAAGCGGGAAACCTGGCAGGATCTGATCGAAATCCGCCAGCGGCTGGACGAAGTTGCAAATGTCTGACAGGCACCCGTCGTTTCCCCGGCGCCCCTCATTGCCGCACCGTGCCGGGTCGTCTAGAACCGATAAGCACTTGTTAACGGTAATAGTATGTAATGTTCATATGCGGAGATTCGTTTTAACAGACCAGAGGGTTGGCAAACGACTGGGTCGACTGGCTGCGACCGGTGGATTAGTGCTGGCGATTGCCCTGGCCAACAGTTTGGCCGCCATCGCGAAGACGTCCGACGCATTCGCGCTCAATGCCCCGGCCCGGGCCGAAATTCCGAAAATTCTCTCGGCGGCCGATATAAAACGATACCGACAGATATTCGCGCTGCAGGAACGCGGCAACTGGCGCAAAGCCGACCGGATCATCAAATCGTTGAGCGACAAGGTTCTGCTTGGTCACGTAAAGGCGCAGAAATATCTGCATCCCACCAAGTACCGGTCGCGGTATATCGAACTGGCCGAATGGCTGAAGAAATATGCTGACCACCCGGACGCGCGGCGTATCTATAAGCTGGCGCTTCGCCGGAAACCTAGTAACTACCGGGCGCCGGTTCGGCCGGACAACCGGTTCTATCCGGCCTATGCCACGCAAACGATTATCGAAAAAACAGGGTATATACCGGACCGCAAATCCGCGCGGCGCATCATCTGGCAGGTCCGGCGCATGACCCGGTTGCGGCGCTTATCCGCCGCGCAGCGATATATCTCTGGTAAAAAAATCCGGCGCACGCTGGGCAAAACCGGTTACGATATGGCCAAGACCCACATTGCATCAGGCTGGTTCTTTCACGGCGATGGCGGGCGGGCCTATAAGCTCGCCAAAGATTCTGCCGCCCGGTCCGGCAACCGTATCCCCTACGCCCATTGGATTGCCGGCTTGTCGGCCTATCGCCTAAAAAAATACGACGAAGCGGCCGGGCATTTCGAAGCAGTTGCGCTATCGTGGAAGGTAACTGGTTACGACCATACGGCGGCAGCCTTCTGGGCGGCGCGGGCGAACATGACTGCAGAACGGCCGGAGCGGGTCGGCCGATGGCTGGAAATGGCCGCAGCGCAGCCGCGGACGTTTTACGGAATCATTGCCCGCCGCTGGATGGGGGAGAAATCTCCATTCACTTGGAAGGCGCCTGTCCTGACGGCTGACCGTCTCGGCCTATTACTGAGCCACAAAAGCGGCCGCCGTGCTATCGCTTTATTGCAGACCGGCATGAACACCCGAGCGGAACGCGAGCTCCGTTTCATGGCACGGAGCGACGACCGCAACCTGACGGAATCGCTCATAGCACTCGCCGAAACCTGGGCGCTGCCGATGGTATCCTACCGCGCCGGTGCAGCTCTGGTCGGCTCTCCCGGCGCGCTCCCGGCGGTGGCCCTCTATCCAGTGCCGAAATGGGCGCCGAAAGAGGGCTTCCGCGTCGACCGGGCACTTGTCTTCGCCTTCATGCGCCAGGAATCCGCTTTCAACGTCCGTGCAAAAAGTTCCGCCGGTGCACGTGGCCTGATGCAGCTTATGCCAGCAACCGCAGGGTTCATCGCCCAGAAACGTTTTCGGGGCAGAAAGCGGAACCTGCTTTACGATCCGGAACTCAATATTTCGTTGGGCCAGAAATACATCCGGCATTTGCTGGAAAATGACCACATCGACGGTGATCTGCTGTTGCTTGCCGCCGCTTATAACGGCGGACCGGGAAACCTGAAAAAATGGCAACGCCGCGCGCACAAAGGCTCGTATACCGATGCGTTGATGTTCATCGAAAGCATTCCGGCCCGCGAAACCCGCATTTTTATCGAACGGGTTCTTTCGAACCTGTGGATGTATCGCGAGCGGTTAGGCGAACCGGCCCCGTCGCTGGATGCGCTTGCCGCGGGCGAACGTCCGGCCTACATCGCTGTCGACGGAACAAGAGGCTTGGTGGCAGAAGATGTTCGGAATTGATGAAAGCGTCCCCTTCGTAAGCATTAATATTGCCGTGATGACGGTGTCGGACACACGAACTTTCGACGACGACCGGTCCGGCGACACCCTCGCGGAACGGCTTCAGTTGGCGGGGCACAACCTTGCTGACCGAGCCATCGTAAAAGATCACAAGGAGTCTATCGTCGCCAAACTGCGTGAATGGATTGCGCAATCGGAAATCGATGCTGTGTTGGCCACCGGCGGCACAGGGCTCACGGGGCGCGACGTTACGCCCGAAGCGTTTCATGAGGTCTATGAAAAAGAGATCACCGGTTTCGGCGAACTGTTCCGGGTGCTGTCTTACGAAAAGATCGGCACCTCGACCATCCAGTCCCGCGCAACGGCGGGGGTCGCCGGCGGCACCTATTTGTTTGCACTACCCGGCTCGACCGGTGCCTGCAAGGACGCCTGGGACGATATCCTCGTTTACCAGCTTGATATCCGCCACAAGCCCTGCAATTTCGTCGAACTGATCCCGCGTTTGCAAGAAAATTTGGCGCCGGAATAGGTCAGACCCAGCGAGATTGGCGCCGCGCGTAATACGTCGCTCCGGTATCAATATCGGCCAGCATTTCTAGTATTTCCACGCGCACCCCCGGTCGAATATTTTCCAAAGTGTCGACCAGCGCATGTTCGGTTGACCAGCGTACATCTTCGAATAACCCGCCGACACGCGCACCCTGCGCTGCACCCACCAGCCAGTAGCCGCCGTCGTCAGACGGGCCGAAAACAAGGTCATTTCGCCGGAGCGCATCAAACGCGGCGGCAATATGACGGCGTTCGATACCGGGGATATCGCTGCCAATAATGATTGCCGGGTTGGGCCCGAAACGGGTCAGACACCGCGCCATACGCTCGCCCAGGTCGCCATTTCCTTGAGGCATACACTGGACACCGGGCGGAAATGCACGGGAATCAAAAGCCGCGTCATCCGGCGTGACAGCCAGCCTGGTCGACCAGCCCTGCCCCAACAAAAGCCGCCGCGTCACGGTGTCCAGCGTAGATCGATAAAAACGCAGCGTTTCGACCGGACCGATATCGGCCGCCAGGCGCCTCTTGATCTGACCCAGCCTCGGCCGCCGCGCAAAAATCACCACATGTCTCACCGGTAGAGAAGCACCAGAACACTTGGCGGCATACCGAGAAAATAGAGCATCTGGCAGCACACATTGCGGACCGGACGCGCCCACCAGCCGCCGCGCTGGTATTTATCTGCCGACGTCAAAGCAAAAGGTTTAAGAACAGCTAGCCGCCGCCTGCCGATCTGACGGATGATCTCAATATCTTCCATGAGTGGCATGTCCCGGAACCCGCCAAGGCTGTAATAGAAAGCCCGGGAAATCAGCAGGCCCTGGTCGCCAAAAGGCAACCCGAGAAATCGCGTCCGCCACGCCACCAACCGTTCCACCCGACGTGCCGGCGGAGTGGGGTCATCCAACCGGTAGGTAAATACCGCTGCGCGCGTCGTATTGCGAGGATCGGTCATGAAGGACCAAGCTTCGCCATCCCAGTCTTCGCTAAGCCTCGTATCCGCATGCAGGAAAAGCAGCCAGTCACCGCTTGCGGCTCTGCCTCCGGCACGTAGTTGCCGGCCGCGTCCCTTTTCAGACTTAACGATCTTTGCGCCGAATTTTTCGGCTATTGCTATGGTTTCATCCGTCGAACCGCCATCAGCAATAATGATTTCCGCGGAAAAACCCTGCACCGATTGAATTGTGTCGGCCAGGGCGGTTTCGGCGTTCAGCGTCGGGATAACCACAGACAGGGTCGGATGCAAACTCATTACGTAAGGTCATAGCACGGGCTACTTAGTCGCTCCCACGTCATATTTATTTGCCACCCGCCCAACTTTCAAACTCAAACTTGACCAAAGGATCCATGAAAGCCGGTGCCTCTGGGACAATGATTGTAGACGCCCTGACCAACTCCGGAGGTGACAACCTGTTAGTTCAAATAGAGTTTGTTTCGGCAAAATGGTGGCAGAATTAGGCCTCAAATGTTCTTGTTTTGTTCAATCAACTGAGTCATGGTCACCAACCCATGGATAAGCCCCTTCCAGACATGCCGCGCAAAGGCCGTGGCGCTGTCAGCAACATGACAGGCCGGTTCGAACCCCATCGGACCATCGCCATCGACGATGGTTGGGGCGTCGACCCGGATTACGACGTACCTCCGCTCCGGACCACGCTGACGGCGGAGAAGACCAAGCGGATCATCACGCGGAACGACTCACCCGACGTGCCATTCGAACGTTCGATCAATCCCTATAAGGGGTGCGAGCATGGCTGCGTGTACTGCTTCGCGCGGC
>MDTA01049042.1_pt1 | contig 13191 bp, 24 predicted proteins | sample 811151 | NCBI WGS metagenome assembly MDTA01 (sample SAMN05326648, study PRJNA326480) | marine metagenome | isolation source: seawater | place: Indian Ocean: South | collected 2010 | reverse complement strand
CTGTGGCAAAAACGAATGGTTAACCCCAGCACAACGCAACCAGTAGAGGACTACGGCGGGCGAAAACACTAACCACGTTACCAAAAGAGTCATATTGTCCTATACAAGAATACCCTTTATACGGTAACACTATATAAGCCTACCACCACTTGACTTAGCCTACCTAAACCCCTTACAATAACAGTAAAAGGAATACTATAAGCAACCAAACCACACAAACAAAGTATTCCAATGCCCAACACAAACGAACCACCAGAACGCCTAACCAAAACCAACCAAACCGATATACCACACCAACCACCCCAAAACACCCACAATCTCCCCCCACATTGGTCAGATAAAGCGGCTTGTGCAGGGAAAGCTGACAAAATGTTCCCCAAAGCCCATAAGGATCTGAGCTATATCAGTGAGGCTAGGAGGATTTGTAGGCAGTGTGATGTGCGTAAGGATTGCCTGGAGTATGCTCTTTCTTTCCCGCCTTCGGATTTGCATGGTGTGTGGGCTGGTTTGACTCCTAGACAGTTAGCTGCGGAGGGTCAGCGTCGTGGGGTGAAGCCTCGCCGTTTTACGTTGGCTCAGGTTTGGTCTCAGTATAATTCTAGGAATTGAGTGTATTGCTGTGTGCTATACTAGTTTTAGGGACACCATTGATTGGATTTGACTGTGGCTGATAATTTACCTAAAGAGTTCTTGGCGGAGCGTGATGCCCGTATTTTTGCGTTGAAGAAGTCTGGGTTGTCTAATTCGGATATTGCGAAGCGTTTTGATATGACTGCGTCTGCGGTTGCTGCGGCTACTCGTAGGCAGTTGGGTCGGTTGAATTCTGAGGCGTTTTTGTCGTATCCTGAAGTTCTTAGGTTAGAATTGGAGCGGTTGGATGAGATGCAGAAGTCTTTGTGGCCGTTGACCCAGTTTCGTCGTGAGGAGTTGGAGGATGGTTCGTCGGTGACGGTTGAGCCGGACCAGCGTGCTGTGCAGACTGTGTTGGGTATTATGGATCGGAGGGCCCGCTTGTTGGGTATGCATGTGGAGCGTGTGGATGTGGCGTTGTCTGGTTTGGGTGATTCTGGTTCTGTTGATGTTAGGTCTACGTTGGCTGGTGGTGAGGCGAAGTTGTTGTCTTCTGGTTCTGATCCTAAGGCGGAGTCTATGGAGTTGTTGGAGTTGATGGGCCAGTCTGGTGTGTTGGATTCTGCTGCTATTGGACAAATCTTAGGTAAAGTTAGGGACACCATTGATGTTGATAGAGATGATGTAATTGAGGTGGAGGCAGAGGTTGTCTCCGTCTCCGAGAGTGAGGAAGAAAATGTCAAGTGAATATTTGAAAGAAACATTGTTAAAGGAAGAGGCTCGTGCTAAGGATCTGGATCGTGCGATTTCTGGTGCGCTTTTGGCGGATGAAGTTGAGCCCCAGGTTTCTGAGACCCGTGATAAGCAGGTACTGATTCGTGTGTCGGAATCCCAGCGTGATCAATGGGCGAAGGCTGCGGATAAGGATGGTTTGTCTGTTTCCGAATGGCTTCGTTCCATGGCTGATTATCGGTATCGTGAAATTTTTACGTGTTTGCATAAGATTGAATCCCGTCGTGTGTATCCGTGGTCTGAACATTGCATGGATTGTGGCACTAGAATACGGTAGGGACACCATAGACTATTATAGAGTGTGCTATTGTGGGTGGGGTAACACGGGCTAGTGGTTGGGCCTGTGTTGCGTAGGTTGGGGCACCCGCTGCAGGGCCCTGCTTTTTTGTAAAAACCTAGTACTTTTTGTCGTGTACCTGGAAGACCAGGACGAGCTCCCGGGTGAAGATAGTAAAAAGTATGGTGTTTTTGTTTTTTTCGCCGCTGGGGACGCCATTGATTTCATTTGAGTGTGCTCCTTTTTGTTAAAACTATGTGTTTTTTGATTTCCGCCGCTGCCGGGCTCCCTGGAATCGGGTATAAAGTATACCACTTTTTTCCGTTTTTGTCAATAGGCAGCCTGCAGTTAGTTAGAATCTACTTCTTAGCTGAAATATTTCACGTTCTAGCGAGTCGCTCCAACGAAGGTCCCGCACGTTTTTGTATTTGTCTGGCAGTATGATGCCTTTTTTGGCTTGCCTTTGTCTTATTTTGGCCTTTATCTTGCCCATTTGTTTATCCCTCCTAAGGATTGTGATTGGTATCCAAACTTTTATTCTAGGGACACCATTGACTGGTTTTGAGTACTTCTCCGTGATTGTTGTCACACAGGTCGTTGCCTGCAGTGTGCCTGGTGTGGTATAATTTATATAAAAGGGTATACTTTTTTGTTTTTCTGCCGCTCGTGCAGCGGGCAGCGGAATTAATCAAAAGTAGATACTTTTTTAAACAAAAGACCGGGTACCTGGGAAGAGCCCGTAAAGAAAGATAAAACATGTATAGTTTTGCAAAAACTGGAAGACCGCCGATCCGTGCCGACGAATCTAAAGAGTTTGTTGGCATGAGTTTCAGGGTATCTCCTAAACTTAAGAATCTTTTACTTGAGATTTCCAAGGGGTACGACATATCTATGACAGAGTTATTGTTGATGATGGCGTTACGGGAAGCTGGTCTTGAGTCGCTTGATGATTTGGATTGATTTTGGATAGTAAAAATAAGATTGTTCGTGTTCATATATCTATTCCGTTGTTCGTTAAAGAGCTCTGTAAAGAAGCCGGGGAGAAACTTGGCATAAGTACGTCAGAAGTGATCGCTTTAGCTGCTAGAGAGTACGCTAGGGACACCATTGAGCTCCCTAGAGTAGCACCTGCAGTTCCAGTACCTACCCTGTCTGATGTCCTGCGCTGATATGTTGAGGGGACTGGGGACAGATTGATAGGTCCATGCGGGGAAGCATGGTCACAATGCCAGTATGAGGACTCTGACCCTGAGATAGTGGGTTCTATGGAGTTCTGTGGCAAGTGTGGTGTACGTACCGGCTAATTAGACGCCGTCTATTGCCACCACTGTTCTAGTGCTTGCAATGATTCCACGATTATAGGCGTTCCTGCGCCGTAATAAGCATGCTTTATGTTGACGTAGTAGTACTCTATAGCTTCTTCTATGTCCATTTCCTGACCGTCTATAAGCTCTTGTACGATCTGTTGCTCATCGTATATGACGAGTGTCGGACCGCCGTACTGCTGTCCTATGCCGATGATGGCGTTATCTAACCCATCCATAAACAGTGTTTCCTTTGCGTCTAGCTCAGCTAACGCTGTTTCTACTGTCTTTCTCTTTACATCTGCTTCCATTGTTCTAGCTCCTTTAGCGCTTTTGATTCTGTTTTGTAAATTTCTAAAAACTGCTCTACTTTTTCCGCATTCCTGAAGATTAGCGTAAGCTCTGTGTACTTCTTTCCTAACGGATTATGCCCTATATGCCATGATGACATGGAACATCCCAGTATCGCTTGTTTGCACGTCTCCATGCCGTAGTTCTTTATAGCTATTGATATTTTCTTACTTCTAGCTTCGTCTAGTATTGTGTTTGAGTTTTTGTTGAATGTTTCTATCCAAAAGTTAAATAGGGTTTCTATTTCTGTAGCTGTCACACCGTTTAGGTGTGGTTCCACATCTCCGAATATGTTTATCTCCATTGTAGCCCTCTTTTATTTCCGTTCCTATACCTTATTGTAATGTATTATATGGGTAGCGGTCAATCCGTGTATTGGGGAATGAGTAGTGGCAGGGTTAAGAGGAGACTAAAACCCTGCCACTTTCTCGTTCTTTACCGCTGTGTGTGTATGGTGAACATCTCACGCCATCTAGGTAACACTCTAGGTTTGTGCGTTTCACCCTTCTGTAGCCCTTTAAGGTAGCTTACAGCGTCATCTGGCGTGTATTCCATGTGTATCCTGTGCTTTATAGCGAACTTACAGCACTCTAGCTCGTCTGTCCATCCACGACCACCGTAGCCAGCTTTGTATGTCATGCCGTCAGTAACCCAGAGTACCGGAGCTTTCGCATTCTGCTTCTTGGTTATGGCGTATTCCATTACTGAAAGGTCACATAGGTTACCGCCAGCTACGTCTGGAATTTCGTCACATATCTTACCTTTGTCGCCCAGTATGAACGTGTTAGGTAGGTCATGTCGCCCTCCAGAGTAGCCTATGATTGTGCATCCCTTACTAGCAAGCATTATATCTCTTACCTGATCTTTTGATAGAGACATAGAACCGCTTAGGTCAATGACGACCACACCGCCACTAGCTTTAACGTACTTGTCAAAGATTCTACGCTGTGGGTCAGAGATTAGTCTATGGATTCTACGAGGATTACGCCCTGTTTCTGACGCTACTCGTTTCCTACCGATAGCTCCCTGTACTGTCAATGATCGCACGACATGACCTAGTTTGACGGGTTGCCATGAACCTTGACCGCCATGCTCATGCACTCTATCGTTTAGAATGTCTTTAGCACGCTTCTGGATGTCTTTCCGATCAATTTGTTTATCTTCTTCATCGGCTAGTTCTTCCAGTTCACCTGATTCTTCACCGTTACCCTTAAGTTCTGCTTCTTCTTCTGAGTCGTCAGATTCTCCTTTTTGGGTTTCTTGTCCGTCTGCTTCTTCTTCTCCTTCTTCACCTTCTGCTTCACCCCCTTCTCCTGCTTCTCCTGCTTCTCCTTCTTTACTACTGCTACTGCCAGCAGTAGGAGCTGGCATATCTGCGATTGCTTGTAGTAGCAATGCTAGAGATATGGTTATGTTCATGCCCTTGATGGTTTCTAGGTCTACATAGTTGTCACCATCGTAGATGTTGTTGTATTGGGTACTGCCCATTTCTGCTAGTGCTAGGTACTCTGGTGTACTGTTTGCACCCCACCTACGCTTTTTGATTTCTCGTAGTTGGGATTTCATAAACTTGATTACTTCTTTAGAAGAATCACGGAGTACAGTTGCCCACTCTGGATTAACTGAGCGAACGCCAGCAATGAATGGCGTTAAGCTACCAGTAAAGCATGAAGCGCCCATAGCGTATACAGCGTTAGCCCAATCTTCTGATTCAGTGATGATCTTGCCGTCATGCTTCTCTGAACCGCTGACCATAGCTTTCATGTTGTAGCCTAGCTGACTAGCTATAAAGTTTACCCTAGCTTCTTCTGCTGACCGGATAGCTCCTTCTGGAGTCATGTCCGTAACGTATGGAGCTAGGTCTTGTGGACTAATCTTAACGTGGATTTGCTCATGCGCCCTGATAGCTTTAGATAGCTCAGAGTCATCCATTGGTACTCGCATTATGCGACCAGACACAGTGATGAATGGTTCACCACGAACTGCTGAAGCATGCCCTACATCCCATCCACCAGAATTGCGGATGTCCTGCCTAGCGAATATCTCCGGCATTGGTCTGTTTCTAATTGTTGTTTCTTTAATTACTTGTTCTACTGACATTTTTTCTCCTCTTGTTCAGTAAGTTAATCTTATCATAGTTTTTGTTAGTTGTCAAGTATTTGGGCTAGGGTAGCAACCCAACTACCCTAGCCCTATCCTGAGAGGGGTCAACTACTTCCCTCTATTGCTTGATCTATCGCTGTCCGAAGCTATCAATCTTGATAGCGTCTAGGAAAGCGTCAGAGCGTGGTCCTAAGACAATCTTAGACGCTCTTTCCTCGCCCATGCTCTTTGAGAGCTGGTGGAGAGATTGGAATAGTCGCAATGACATGCGCTCTGTTCCTGCATCTGCCATGCGTGATGCGTACTCTCTCCAGTGAGCTGGTAGGGTTTCTAGAGCATCTGGATGTGGTCTATCTATCCGTATGCGAACCGGAAACCTATCAACTAGCGCCATAGGCAGTTCTTCAACGTGTTCTACGTTGGTGGTCATAATGACCTTGAACCCTGCTTGTGGTTTGTGGACCGCTCCAGTGATGGGATGTTCCCATGTAGCTGAACCGTCTGAGTCCGTCATGTTCAATAGGGTAGCGAATACGTCACCGCCAGCTTTGTCAATTTCGTCAATGACAAGACGATGCCCTGCCCATGCTTTGATAGCTGAACCTTCAATGTACTCAAAACCGCCCTCTGCGGAAGGCAAGAATCCACCAGTTACTTCCATATTGGTCATGTCATCGGTACATGTCAATCGGAATGCTTTGCCACCTTCAGGTTGGTGTGCGTGCATTGCCGTATAGGTTTTCCCAGTTCCGGCAGGTCCGAACAGAATTACTCTGTCAATCCCTGCGTCTAGGACATTGTTAAAAGTTTCCCAACAGTTGTCGGTAGTCATAATTTAGCTCCTTTAGCTAATAGTTGTGAGCGACTTGCTCAAGTTGTTAAGACCAGTATAGCATACACTTTCTTGCTTGTCAAGTCTTATTTGATTTATTTGCTGGTGAGACAGACTCCGTTTGTATATAGCTATTCTGTCCCACCAACAAAGGTCTTGGTGGTGGATTAAGAGGGAAAATACACTCTGTTCTTAAAAAGCTCATGCTTCCTGAGCTATTAGTTCCTCTAACTATTGTTAGAGCATTCTCCAGAGCAACTCATTCTAGTGTAACCCTTTTCCGTCTTGCTTTGTTCACGAATTTTACCATCATCCGTTGCTTTCTTAGGACTTAATCCCATCGGCAATGAGTCCGATGTTTGTGGTGGAGTCCGGTATTCCAACCCTCTCCCTTACCGTCTGCATTATTAACTCGTATTCCATGTAGGACCAGAGTTAGTGGCACTGACCACATATAACAATATAACACATCAGTGTGACATTGTCAAGTATTTATACAGTAGCTAACACCCTTTCTGTTAGAGCGTTAGTTAACGTTTGGTTACGCTCTGGTTTGCGGATAACGTCAATCTGCTTCACTTCTTTGCCCTTTGTGGCAGTATGAAATTCGTAAGATTGGAATGCGTTAAACAGCGCCCAAGCGTTATTGCCTACCTTGTCATTTTCTTCTTGCCAAAAGTAATCAATAGCTTCAATTCGTTTATCAGCGAAGGAAACTGCTTTACCAGTAGCATCTTCTGAAAGTTCAGGTAAGATTTGATCTCTTAGTGAACGGTACTGCTGTTCCGTAAGAGTAATGCCACGCATAAACGTAGCGTTTGACGTAAAGTCATTGAACACTGACGTAGCTTGAGCAAGTACTAGTGACTTACTAAAAAGCATAGCATCGTGGTTCTTGGTTCGCTTTTGACTTAGTTGCAAAAGACCCATAGGTATTTGGTTCGTACAGAATGGTCTGAACGCAAACCCATATACCGCTGTTGCCCATGTACTATCAAGCGACCCAGTATACATCAGGTAAGAAATAACTTCGTCACCGCCACCCAAGTCTTTAGATTCCTCTAACTGTTGGGTAAACATGACTTTCTCACCGTTACCGACAAGTTTAAAGTCCACACAAGATTCTGGAAACATTGCGTCAGCAGTTTCGTATAGAACTTTGTATGAATCTGAATGGTATCCCCTTGATACTGCTGGATTTAGCAGAACTTGGGAACCGTCATTCTTCTCACGGTATATGGTTCTGTATAATGCTTGACCATCTCTATTCTGCGGAACTGTGCCGTCAGGTAGGGTTAATGGTGCTTCTTTTGGTACAAACAAAGCATCGTTGTCTAGTGCAACGTCTACTACTGATTGTTTCACGCTGTCTGAGCGACCTGCGTTGTTGTTAAACATTTGTGACATTTAAGCTCCTATTGTTTAGGTGGGATTTTCCCACTACTGTAAGTGTAACACATTAAATAAGATTTGTCAAGTCTTAAATAAACTCTTCTCGTTTTAGGTTGTAGTATCGTTCAATATCCACTGTCTTATTTATTATGGATTTGGCGGAACCCTTTATGTTCTCACGGAACTTAAGCAATTCCTCATCACTTAAGTCGTCTACCCAATCATAAAGGTCAGATGCAGTTTGGTATATTTCATTGATTAGCTTATTCATAATCTATTGTGTCTCCTTCTGTTTCTAGCCAAGAGATTAGCCCATCACCAAGTGCGACATTTAGGTCGTTTAGTGCATACGCTACGTCTTTGTCTTGCATTGCTTCGTCTGTTGCTTCTATAGTTATTTTGTATGTCATAGGACCAAGATAGCACATGGGTGAGACATTGTCAAGTACTTATCTAAAGTTTTCTTTAGGGACACCATTGAGCTTTGTTGCGCTACGCCGAAGCCGGGGCCTTCGCCCCTCCGAATCCGTAAAATAAACGGGACTCCTGCCCTCTACTCTCTCTTTTTTTGTATTTCCATTATAGCACAAGGGTGTGACAATGTCAAATAAAGAAATCTCAGATAAGACTTGACAATGTCCTACTTGTGTGGTAAGCTGTTCTTATGAAGTTAACAAAGCGAAAATTTACAAAATCCACAGACAGAGAACCATCTGCTTATCAACTAATCTGGGAACAGATTGACGAGCTACCTATTGAGGGAAAGCGCTATCCTCTTGAACGAGGGCGTTTAATCAAGGTCGCTAATGAGCGTGGGTGGTATAAGGTTAAGTCTATCATGCAAATGCGTGATGACGACACGAAGCACGAAATCCATTGCTGGTGGCAGAGTACCAAACTAATGATGCCACATACTAAGGGCGAGTTTCGTACTATACGACCAGAGCATGTCAAGCACATTACTGGAGATATATCTTAGGTAAGACTTGACAATGTCACACCTATATGTTATACTGGATTTATCAAGCAAACAACTAACCCACTAGGAGGGTCACAATGCCAAGAATAATACTAGACAAGAAAGACAGCTTCGGAGTTACAGCTCTTGGAATGTCTTTGACACCTGTATCAGATGAGGAACCTACTGAAGTAGTATTCACCAGCTATGGTAACTATTCATCTTCTGTGAGATTCATCAGTGTTGATCGTAACGGTTTCGCAAACGTTGGGTGGGGAGAGAACACACTCTACACTTACGAGGGCGTAGACTTTAACGAAGTTGTTAATATAGTGTTGGAAACTCACTCACTCGGTAAAGCTGGAAACTTTATCAAGTACAACAGTACTCCCAAGAGCAAGATGATCTTTAATGAGAATGAGCATCTATTCTCAACGTTCAATGAAGAAACACAAGCATACGAAGATGAAAGGGTTTGCTAATGAATGGCAGATACTACGATGTTCAAATAGAGCGTGTCCAAGCGTACACTGTAAGAGTGTTAGCGGACAATGCAGATGACGCAGTAGAGCGTGCATCACAATACAACACAGCATTACACGGAGTTGAGGAGCTTTACAAAGTAGAGTACCCTCAATCCGTGAGAATGTCAGTACCACAAGAACCGAAAAGGAGCTAATATGCCAAACTGGTGCGAAAACAAACTGGTCATTACTGGACCAGCAGAAGAAATAACAGCGTTCCAAGACCTAATTATTGAAGGTACTAGGACCAACGACTATGGTAAAGAAGAATTAGATTACCAGCTATGTAATAAAGCGTTGCCTATGCCAGCTATTTTAGAGGGTACAAGACACCCACACTTGGAGACTAGAGAAGTACCTAGTGACTATGCTAAATGGCTAGCTGACGAAAACAACGAAACATGGACACAAGAGTATTACGATGAACGTGTATCTAGTTGGGAAACGTCTTACGACAAGACGCAACAAGCGTTAGAAGAAATAGGTATCGGGGACTGGTACACTTGGCAGAATAAAAACTGGGGTACTAAATGGGGTGATTGTGATACACGTTTAATCGCTCGTACCGAAACGTCACTTTACTTTGAATACGAAACAGCATGGGGTCCACTATCTCACGACTTTTTTGTTAGCGTGTCCAAAAGGTTCCCTAACCTAGAGTTTGTGAATACCTATGAAGAAGGTGGCATGGCGTTTCTAGGCATACAGTGTTACAAAGAAGGTAGCGTGGTGTTTGACAGGTCTGGTGATATGCCACCATACGAAGAAGATAACAATCTAGCGTTTTATGAAGGTATTGACGAAATCTTTGATGAATGGTATGAGGAATACAACAAGGAGTTGGTGTAATGCCGTATACAGCTAAGATCAAAAGAACACTTGAAGTAAGTTTTGAGTTAGTAGACCATGCAGAAAACCCACAAGAAGCGTTAGAGTTTTGCGAGTTTGCTGACATAGACGAAAACCTATGGTGGGTTTACGAGGAAATAGAGATCACTGACGAGAGTGGAGCTATTGTAGCGACTAAAGGGATAGTCCTACAATAACTCAGATAAGACTTGACAATATCACACTGATGTGCTAAACTGGGTTCATACCCGATAAGAGGAGAATAAATGTCAGAACCAATAACTAGAGAAAACACAACATTTCTTGAGCTAGAAGATAGGGCATACTTGTTTCATGCAGGTTTGAACTACATTAACGAGATAGCTGATGAAGCGTTAGCTCAAATGCTAGATAACGATGAAAACATCTTTCAAAATGAGGAATTTCAAAAATTATCTGCTGGAACATACATAGCTTCAGTAGCAGAGCTAACGTCAAGACTATCTACTGGTATAGAAGATGGCGAAAAGCTACTCAAATGGACTAGCATCAGTAATGAAAGTAAACCACACTCACTACTTACAGAGTGGCTAGCAATACACGCAGAAGCGTTAGCAGACGAGGAGGAATAATGCCTACATACCACGTTAGCGCAGAGCGCACGTTTACGATTGACTACGGAGTAGACGTAGAAGCAGACAATGAAGAACACGCTAGGGTAATCGTTGAACAGCTCAACGAGGACTTAGAGGGGTGGGAGCATAAAGACGATTGCTGTGTGAATTGGTGGCATGAGTTTGACGAGCGAACACCTAAAGTATTTGAGATAAAGGAGATATAATGCCTAAATATAAAGTATTAGTTAAACACACATACGAACAAGATCAATTTATTGAGTTAGACGCATGTGACCAAGAAGAAGCTAATCGCAAAGCTACGCACTACAAATGGAGTACTTGGGATAATACTGACTTAACACATATTGATATGACCATTATGGAAGTGGAGGAAATTACTAATGCCTAAAGGTGAACTAATAGGACACTGTGGAGTTGACAGCGGACAGATTCTGCTCATAGACCCATGTTATGTCTATAAAGATGATTTTACTGGAGGAGACACGCCTACTGGTGGCGATTACGATGAATGCTGTCGTATAACGCTCTCAGAGGGCGCAGGACAGACACAGTTGGGCGTAGTTACGTCTAGTGGCTATGGTGACGGTACTTACCCTGTCTACGCTCAGAAAGACGGTAACGGCAGGGTTAAGCAAGTAACGATAGTCTTTACCTAAAACTCAGATAAGACTTGACAGTGTCACACCTATGTGGTAAGATGGTTACATGGCAAAGAATAAACAAAAAATAACAATCAACGTAGACATTGATACGTCTAAGTCACTCAAACGCTTGCAACGTGAAGAAAAGGTGCAAGCTATGCGTGAAGGGCGTAGGCAACGTGCTGTCGTATTCGCTAACAAGCGCAAACAAGCGTCTAAGAAAGCGTGTAGGGGTAAAGTGCAATGGTAGATAGAGTTAGAATCTACAGAAACTTGCACAAGGGCAGTCTAAGCGTAAAGGACTGGGATAGGCAATCCGACACTTATGGTCGTGTTATCGCCAGACCTAACGTCTTTATGCTAGCTTACCCTCGTTTTATCGTTTCTAAAGCTGGCAGGGATCGTGTTTTACGAGAAAAACGTAAAAACGTGCATGCTTTTGTGCAAGGACACCCTTACTCTGGCAAAAAGGAAGCAGTTACAGAGCATAAAGGGTTTGAAGTATTTTACAATCCTTACAAAAGCGAATGGTTTGTAGATAAAGACGGTAACCCTGTCCACCAAGCGGACTGGGCGCTCATAACGGCATACGAGACAGCGTACTGCATAATAGCAGGTAACTATCCTGTCAAAAGCTAGTTTAGGGACACCATTGAGGGTTGTTGCTCAAACTCAAACAAAAAAAGAATCCACCCAACTAACAAAAGGGTGGGTTTTTTTGCGTCAGAGCCCCGGTATGAACAAAAAACACTAACGGGGCGTTTTTATTTAATGGAGGACATTAAAAGCCCCGCCCCCCCCCTTTCCCAGTGCGGGGCGCTTCGGGGTCGTGTGACGGATTGCACACGGTACGATTTGACAATGTCACACCCATGTGTTATCTTGTTTACATACCCAATCACGGAGGAAAATTATGAAATCACTAACTTGTCAAAGTTGCTTCACACAAATGCCAACATCATTTGTTGAAGGCGACGAATGCGATATCTGTCAAAGGGTCACTGACGTTATTGAGAATGTCGTAGTGTCTCGATCTGAGCAAGCGCATCAAGCTGAGAACAACTATGAAGCGTATCACACGCTATTCGCTGACGAGTACGTTCCAGCAGTAAGCTATGACGCTGAGTTTCAACCAGATCTAGACGGTCCTTATGTCTTTGACGCTGAAGCGTGGACATTTGAAACCAACAGTAGCGCTAGGGGCGATCACACTAACCTACGAGATAACGACCTGATGCTACCAGTTCTAAGAGTACTAAGCTCATCAGGGCGTGCGCTAGGCAATCAGGAAATAACTGATACCCTTGTAAAGAGTGGGCTAATTCCAGCTAGGGCTAAAGCTGAATCCAAAGTACAGATAGGGTTTACTATCCACTATCTGCTAAACGCCAAGCTAATCGCTTATAGGGGCGAAAGCGTCTACGGTTGTACTGAGCATGGTCTGACTATCCTTGATCTAGATGAGGGTGAAGCTAGGGCTAAACTTCAGGTAGTCTATGATCGTCTGTACAGGTGCAGATGGGATAGGTTCGGGAAAGTGGCATAAATGTCACACCCCTGATCTATACTGATACTATCAACTAATAACCCACTAGGAGGGTCACAATGAAATTAACAATGGAACTAGTAAGCGACAACGGAAGCACAAGGAAATACGCAAGTGTTGAGCGTAGCGTATGGGATGCTGACAAACCAGCAGGGTTGCTTTACGTCAATGTTAGCTTACAGCAAATGAATCGTCTTACCGACAACCCATATCAACCCATAGTCCACAAACAAGAGGGCTACAAGTGGGCAAGCAAGCCATGTTGGGTCTGGGAACCAGCGTTCAACGAACTCAATAGCGCATGGAGAAAGCAAGTTGAGCTTCACGAAGCTCAATAAATGTCACACCCCTAAGCTATACTGATTATATCAACTACTAACCCATAAGGAGGGTTCAAATGACAAGAGTAACACTAGACAAGAAAGATGTTTACGG
>MDTA01187170.1_pt1 | contig 13192 bp, 11 predicted proteins | sample 811151 | NCBI WGS metagenome assembly MDTA01 (sample SAMN05326648, study PRJNA326480) | marine metagenome | isolation source: seawater | place: Indian Ocean: South | collected 2010 | reverse complement strand
GAAGCAGACCCACCCGACTCGAAGTGAGCCTTACGAGTGGCAGCTTTGGTTTCGGTGTGGATGTTTCGTGCTTTGTTCTTGCGAGCCATTGTTGTTCTCCTTTCAAGAGTTGATCGGGCTATACAATCACTATAGATAAGGGGTTACAGGATCGACAGAGTTGCAGGAAAAGTCAAGGAAAACAAGAGTTTGAGCGACCTGTAACCCCTTATCTATTACCTAGTGTGAGGAACGGATAACCTCACGAAACACACTCCCCGAATGGAGAATAAGCATGACTCTTAAGATCGCATCAAAAAATCGCCACGGACGATGGAACATCTACCTTGACGACACTCCATTGGGGTTCATCAAAAAGTATGGTAGCAACTACCATGTGGCACTTGAGATCGACTACTACAAAGACTGCGACATCACAGTCTACGCTCAACCTACGCTCAAGGAAGCAAAGGACTTTGTTCGACAGAACCTTGCTACCCAAGAGTCCTTCGCCCAAACCTTAGCGTCTGCAATAGTGAACAGGAAATTCGCCTAAACAACACTCCCGAATGGAGATCAAAAATGAATACCATCATCGCAATGAATGGATCAATCACTACCCCCGATGAGATCGTTGCAAAGATCAATGATCGAAAGCTCTCTAGGCTTGACCTAGAGAACGCTTCATGGAGTGTCGAGACTCCTCAAGCCACTTTGGAACTTACCTACGAGTACCATGATGGAGAGGTCGTTGACTTTGAGATCGACCTCATCGAACTCGATGAATACCATGACTGGAGTCAAGTGCGAGAGTGGGAGGTCAGCGTAAAATACTGTTTCCTACGAGTTGGATACAGTGAGTGGGAGCTTGACCTTGACCTCGATGAAGAAGAAGATACCAAGCGACCCGACAGCCTAAGTTTCGACTATTGGACTGACAGCGAGTCCATTGAGTTCGGTGAACTTTGGGAATACGGAGATTGGGAAGATGTACCCAATGCCCTAGAGGACATCGAAGATGAAGATCGACAACTTAAGGAAGATTCGGCTACCTAGTCCTCTCTAAGAGTTGCTTAAATGGCTCTTAGAGAGGACTTTCCTTTATTTAGCTACCTTGAACCGTAAAGGTAAACTGAATGTAAAGGAGAGGATATACAGGCTTGTAGAACACATCAACCAATAGACCTGTTGGGTCGTTCGGATCAGTAGCTACAGTAAGACCTGTGTAAGTCGAGATGATTTGATCTCTAACCAACTGCTTGAAGAGATTGTTCACACGACCCTCAATCTGAGAAATCGTATTCGGAACAAACTTAGTACCAATGTAGCTCTGACAAAGATTACGGACACGCAAGTGAACATCGTCTGCGATCTGAACAACAGTCGGAGTCTTAGTCAACACAGAGGTCATGTTAGTGGTCAAACCATGTCTAACTTGGATGCCTTGTGGAGTCTGTTTGAGAACAGTGATACCTGCATTAGCTGTGGCATTCGCATCAACATCATCAAGGACACGACCAAGGTCAGTAAAGCCATTAACAGACCTATTAGTCCAAGGTGTAGCTGAGTCGATTGCAGGATTAGATGTAGCCATTGCAACTGCAACTGCGATCATCTCACCACCTACAAAGAAGTTCTCTGCCACTCCTTGAGAGTTAGTGAAGCGAATGTTCGCAATGTCTGGGTAAATCAAACAAACACGAGAGTTCCCTGTTGCTTGAGAAAGAGCTTGAGCATCACGAGGCTGAGTACCAACTGCACATCCAAGAACAGCCCTACGCTCCGAACGATAACGCAGTGATGACTGAACATCACAGTGATTAGAAATCGCTGAGAGGAGTGCTGTCGAAGCAGGTAAAAGAGGTACGATTACACTTGGCGAAAGACCTGGCACAATCTCACCTTCAATCTCTTGAAGTGCTGTTACCATCTGATCTTCGGTAGGCTGAACAACTCCTGTCGGGAGTTGGATTTGCTTACAAGCAAGTGCTGTCGCCCCATTCGAGAACGCAAGGAACGCACCCATTGATAAACTGTTCTCAAGAGAAATCTCACCATAAGTACGAACTACATCAGCAAGGTTAGTGAAGGTACGAGTATTGAAGCTCGAACGATCTCTAGTAAAGTCAATGTAATAAGTCTGACCGATAGTAGGCTCTTTACCACCCTTAAAGAATGTCTCAACAATAGCGTTATCACCAATCGCTGTATCAAGTGTGTTAGACACAATCAATGAAACACCTGGGATAGCATACTGTGGGATGTTCGCATTAGTCGTGATGCTAGTGCTTACATTGAAAGTCATTGTAGCATTTGCACCTGTCGGATAAACCACACCACCCTCTCTAGGAAGGATAGTGATGGTAAAACCAGTCACAGAGTCAACATAAGTCTGACTGATACGACCGTCTGCACCCACACCGTCTTTAATGGTAGAAGTGCCTGCTGAACCTGTACCGTTAGGGTTATTAGAGCTGAGGTTATAGCCTTGAGAAACAGCCTCTCCTACAGCACCAGAGTCTGTAGTGATCTTAAGACCTGTACCTCTAGTAGTAGCTACATTACCACCTGTTACATCGAGAATACTTGCAACACCGACAGTATTCGACTCAAATCCGAGATACTGTTTTCCTACAGCGTCCGTATGAATAAGAGCTAAAGCCCTACCACCAAACTTAGTATTTGCTCCACCACCAAGGCCAGCTGTAAAGAGGAAATCTTTAAGGTCATTGTTAGCCCTTCGGCTACTGTTAAGAGCGTCTGAAAGTGCCTGTGCTGAAAGACCCTTAGTCGCAACAACTGTACCTTCGGTCAAGCCAAATGCAGTGTTTGCAGAACCTGCACCAACTTTGATGTAAGAGGTAGTGAAAGCGTAAGCACTAACAATACGAATGTATTGACCCTCGATGATAGTCGTTGCATGATTACCAAGAGCAGTATTGATCTTAGTAGAAATCTCATCTATATCTAACTTATCACCGTCAGCATTCGCAGGTAGACCACCACCTCCGAACTCTTCTGCGAGCAAGTCTATCGAAAATGGCATTCCATCAATGGTGATTGAAAGAACATTGTTGGCATCTTCGGTGCTTCCGTCATAAAGTGTCTTGGCAGGAATTTTATCAACATCATCAATCTCATCCCAACCAACCGTAAGTCGGAGAGATGGTTTATCGAGGACAGAGGTACGACTCGATGCTACATTAAGGGTAGGTGAAATACCCATGAGATCAAGGTTAGTACCTGTAGTAACACTGATGCCAAGATCAATTGGTGGATAGTAGTTATTACCGATAAAAGTACGGTTTTTCAAGATCAAACGATCTCTCTGAGGACCAGCACCAAGAGAGGTAGAAGCGAGAGTAGCTACAGGTAGTTGACCCCACTTAGATTGAGTACCACCTGCGACATCATAGTCGATACCAGCTACTGATAGGAAAGTGTTGTCATCAGCACCGATGAACTCAACATATCCAAAGTTATCATTATTAGCCGCTCCATCAGCTTGGTTAGGAACACCAACGAGTGAGAAAACAAGTCGGTTGTTTGTATCAGCCTCAACTGTGATCTCAAGACCATCAAAGACACCTGCACCACCTGCACCAACATAAGTCTCAATCGCTGTTTGGATCGCTTTATTGACACCTGTTGAGTTAGCAACATTAGCTAGGTCAGATGCCCCTGCTAGAGCAGTAGCATTCAAATAATCAGCTTCATCAAGAGTTGCTGTCAAAGTTGCAGACACACCACTTTGATCTCCAACATACCTAAACTGAAACGCTTTGTAAGAGTTGTTCGTAGCTGTAAATAACCCGAACGGAGACATGGCTGTGTAGCAAGCAGGAACAGCGGCTGCCTGTGTGTTGATTGCCGAAATAATGGTATTAATTTGTTGACCATTTCCTGCAATCGAAGCTGAAGCAAGAGACTTACCGTCAATAACAAGATCAACCGAAGCATTGATGCCATCGGCAAGAGTTTGATTATTAGACTCAACGCTGTAAGGAAGAACCTCACCGACTGCGTGAGTAATGTTTCCAAGACGACCACCCTCTGTGGGCTGATCGAACTCTGCAACAATAGCCTGTCCATCAATGGTGATGTTGAGAGTGTCGCTCTTTCCTTGAACAAGGTAGTAAGAAGCAGAACCTTCTGCGAAGAAGATCGCAGGAGTAGCTTCAAACTCACCAAACTCAAGAGTGATAATCTCCTCAACAGGAACACCACCAGAGAAACGAGTACCGATAAGAGCTTCTGAACCACTAGGAAAGTTAACAACAACCTCAGCAAGATCAACACCCTTAGCTGTAAGCTCTGTACCGAAGAAAGATGTAGTACCCGATGTAAGATTATAAGTACCAATCCCACTCGCTCCGACAGACTCTACAGCTACATTGTAAGCATTAAGATCAAAACGATCTTGAAGGATGCTGTAGAAGAAGGTAGCAAAGACCTTGTGGTTTGTAGGAGGTGCAGAAGCAAGAGTGATCTGAGAGGTAGCAGGATCAACTCGAACTACGGTCGCTACAGGGTTTTCAAGTGCATCTGTGAACGATACACCTGTACGAACTTGGATCAAAGCAGGATTAGAGGTTGGAATACCCGAACCTGTACCGTCTACGGGCTGATAAGGGAGCTTAAAGGTATTCGCAAGAACTCTAGGAGGGATCACGCTAGTGTTTACAACAGGAGAACACTCTAAAAGATACCCACGCTCATCACGAAGGAGAGCTGAAACTTGGGCAGTACCAAAAGGAGTATTACCTGTTTGAGTCTCGCCTTGAGATACGATTGAAGCAGTACCCCAAACGATCCTGTCATTACTTAAAACAAAGTCCACATCTTGAATAAACTGAGCGGCAGCCCCACCACCACTAGCAACAAGTGAAACACGATCAAGTGATTTGACATCTCGACCAGGGATGTAATCGAACTTATCTCGGAAAGTATTGTGATGATAAGAAACGCTTACAGTCGAACCAACCTTTGGTGGAGAGGCAAGAGTAAACGATCCGTTTGCACCGTCCACAGACTCAGCTTGAACAGCAGTATCGTCTACTTTAACAGTGATACGATTAACATCAGTGGTAATCACACCACCATTTGATCCGTCTACAATCGGCCCATTCGTAGTGAAAAAGGTACGATTTCTTGCTGTGCCACGCTGATTGGTATAGATACCGAGAGCGAGGTTAGCTGTTCCATCTCCAATCTTGATCTCACCGTCAGCAGAGAGAAGAAGATTTTCTGAGCCATTCTGATCTACATAAGTGCTTGCAGTTAAAGAGCCGATTTGTGCTCCATTTATGAGATTTTCAATCTTATCAAGTGAGTCAGCTCGGACAGACTCAACACCAAGAGTAAGGACTTGGGTTTGACCATCACAAGTGATGATAAGAGTATTAGTCTCGGCAGTGATAACAAAAGTAGAAGCCGCACCTTTGATCTCAGTTTGGAAATCGCTTACCTGTGAGGACAATACCTCATCTTCAACAAAAGTATCTGTACGATTGAAGAAATAAGAGATCCGAACATCATCACCTTGACTTGGTGCTTCTGCAAGACGAATTCTTCCGTTTGCACCGTCAACCTCAATGATAACAGTAGCGTTGCCATTGATAGTAGCTGATACAGAGCTAGGAGTATTTGAGGTAGTACCTGTACCATCACCAGTTACGATGGGGAAATGTCTGACATATACTTCTGTCAAGACACCATCGAAATCAGACAACACAAAAGACCCATCGGGGTTTGTGTCCGAAATCATTCGTCCTGTCGGATCTTCTTCGACAATCCTTTGGTCTATAGTGGAAGAAGATCCCCTTACTAACTCACTACCTGTGACTTGAAAGGTTTGTTTACCGACACCGATAATGGTCGGTACTTTACCTTGCAACTGTGCGAGATTAGTATTGGTATCTTCAAAAATTGTTCGAGTGTATACACCTGGTGGTGCGTAACCGCCTTCAATAGCCATGAGCTTTACTCCTTAGTTGAGGATGATCTTTGTTGTTCTAGTTTATTCATTCCATTCAGACGAGTCTCACGAAACACCTTTGCAGGATCGGGCAAAGAGTCGTATGAGCCATCGGGTAATCTCATTATGTCATTCCCAGTATCACCCGAAGAATGCAAGATGTCCCATTTATCCCGATTTCTCCTGTAGACTATATCCCACTTCGCTTGAGCGTCCTCGCCAATTACTCGATCATAATCCATATCGAAAGACTCTATACCAGAGTCTTGAACACGCATAGATTGAGAGACATCAGCTTGAAACCCTACTGTGAGGTTAGGAGAACCTTCAGCAAACGCACTTTCCCCACAGGAAGAACACGAGATACTGTCCGTTCCTCTGGATACTCTCTTGCGTTGTGAAAAACCACAACTTGTGCATTGAAACTTTAGGATAGGCATAAATAGACCCTTTCTCTTGTATAAGTTGTTTCATAAATAAACTATTAAAGAAGCCTCTGTAAGAAATCGGTATCTGATCCTATACCTGCTAGTGGTGAGGTGATAATCTCTTTAACAGGTACAACTCCCTCTAAATTGTACCTCAACAAAGGTATGACTAAAGGAAAATGGACGAACCAATCTGCTTGGATTGATAGGCTCATACTCGCAGTGAAAAAATAATCATCTGCGTTATCGTCATATACTTCTTCACCCTCACCTCCCAAACTCACATCCGAAACTTCAAGACCAAGATTGGCGAGCTTAGGTCTTAAAGTAGACCAAAGCCAAACAACAGTCCTGTCGGCTATGTCAGCTTGTGAATGAACATCTCTAGTAACAAGATCAATGTCCACACTTATATCCCAACGACCACCATACTCGTGATAGGTCGCTTGCTGTGCTTCATCTACAACAATGATCTGTTCATCCCCATCCTCAATCCATCTCCCAATGGCGACTAAGCAACCAGGAACGATTTCTCGGTACACTTGGTCGGGATATACAGTATAGGGATCGGGGGCATCTGCCTCTTTATATGTGTATTGTGCCCTTAAACTTAACCCTCTTGGTACTTCTTCGGTCAAAGTAACTGTCGTACCATTACGAACATACTCTGTTGACTCTAGTAATCTACCCGATGGATCTTCAATCAACCTAAACGAGTTAGCCACAGGTTCTTCAAGTAGCTCTATCGTTGTAGGGTCAGTGAAAATCAGCACATCTTCTTTTTGGTACTGATATATATCCTGTGTGATGATATATTTATTAGGATCTTCACTTGGTGCTTTAGCGAACTTAAGGTGATACACCCCTTTTCTCGGAGTCTCAAAAGTAGACTCCCTCACCCACTCAACAGCTACGCTTTTTTTGCCAAGCACACTTGCCAAAACTACAGTACCCTTCACCGTAGCTATAAAGTTGTCTGGACTAAGTACCACATTACTTGCCCCACCCGTCTTGACAACCATTCCAAATTGGGGTCGTTCCTCGAACGCATACTTACCTTGTATATTTTTAGCTAAAGTCGTGTATCGGGGGTGATCCTGCCAATACTCTTGTAGCTCTTTTATCATTCTGTCTCTTACAGCTAAGGTTAAGTGATGAAACATATTTAGCCCTCCTTATATGGTATGGTTAACTATAAATAAATAATCGAAAGGCAGGGTGATGTGGAAAACAGGCACTAAAAAGATCATAGAGTATGACTGTATTATCCAGTTCCTAAAAGAAGCATCCCGATATGGACACGAGATCGTTTTAGGAACTGACAGCCAACCCTTCAACACAGGTACTTTTCTAGTCTCTGTAATCGCAATCCTCTGCGATAACCAAGAATACCACTGCCGATACTTTTATCTCGAACACAGAGGTAGACCAAGACACCATAGTCTTTATGAGCGTATCTTCTGTGAGACTCAAACCACTATCGACTTAGCCTGTAGCATAAGAGAAATCATACCTCATGCTAACATCACCATTCACCTAGATGTTAGCAAGGAGAACACAAGCCACAGAACAGGTCGGTTCTCTCGCTCTCTTGTCGCTATGGTGCGAGGATATGGCTACGATAGCGTTGAGGTCAAACCAGACGCTTGGTGTGCTTCTAAATTAGCCGACAGACACACTAAGCGTATCCCCTCATGGCTGAGGTAATCACCTGTAAGGTTTTACCCTCTTAAAGTACCCCTGCTTCCTCAAGGTATTCCTCTAAATCCTCATGCACACCATTACCACCGATTTGGTAAGAAACCCCATTTACACCTTGAGGGTAGAGTGTGAAACCTTGAGCCACGAAATACTGAACATCAGTATCAATTTGATCTTCACCCCCGATGGTATTTCTTTGGACGATTTCAACGACTTCAGCGACCTCTTCCAGAGAGTTTACAGAAATGTTGCAAACAAGATTTCCAAAGCTGTCGTGTCCTTCATTCCCGACCCTTACTTTAAGGAGTCTGCTTACAGATTTTAATGCTTTGCTTTCCATACTTGAAAGTTCACGACTAGAAATCTCAACACCATCTTCTTCTGCATTGTAATCCTCAAACTGAATGTCGAAATACATTACAGCTTTACGAGGGTCAAAGTCAGACGCAATACGAGTAGACGCTTTACGACCTTTGCTCTTACGCTTTTGTGATGACTCCCAAGCACCTGCCGCCATGTTTAAAAATAAGATGATGCTAGACATTTTTGCGTTTTCTTTTCTTAGTCCTCTAGTGCTCAACACAGGATTGATAGCTTTGAGGTCGCTAAGAGTCATATTCCAAAAGCCATCTGGATCTGTGATTTTATTGAGGTCAACTGCTTTAGGCGGGAACTTTTTGCTTTGTTTTTCAAGACGAGCAATCCTTGACTCAAGCTCGTTAATGATTTCTGAAGCTGATCTTCTCATAAGGGTTCTCCATTTGGTTTGTGGTTAATCAGATCACTTATGAGAAGCTATAAATAAACTATTAAAGAGAAGCGTTATTGACCTCCTCAACAAAGTTCTCTATTACAGCATCGCACTTAATCATCTGTCCATAAGTCGGACGACCCCAAATCCATGTGCCAAAGTAGTTCGTTACAGGATGCCCCTCTAGCTTCAAAAAAGTGGCTAGACGATCAGAGACAGCCCAAAAGCTCAATGGCTCGATATAATCGCAATCCTCTTTAAAATCTTCCTCTGTCTTTTCTACTGCATAGAAAAGCTCCCCATACCACTCAGAGTCTACTGCATCGGGGTTCTTTAGGATTTCTGCCATGAGCATACTGACATTGCAGTAAACCTCATCTTCGACACATTTGTCTGTCGTATACATCTCAGTAGCCTTTGAGTCCAGAATGAATGATCTTATGAAAATCTACGAGGTTATTGTAGTTAGGGTATCTTGTCTTGTTCCCTGCGATGAAAGCCTTAAAGGTGTCCTTATCGCAAGTGATGTTATCAAAGTCATAAATAGGCATGGTATCTAAAAGATTTCTTCCTCGATTTGTGATCGTGTAGACTCGAACATAGTTTTTGATCGCATCACATACACCATAAATCTTTTCAATGCTCTCAACCGAGCCTTCAAACTTAATAGAGGTAACTCCCTTTAAAGGGTGAGATAGGTCAACTCTGAGTCCTAACTCGGAGTTAAAGATCGTAGAATAAGCCTCTCGTTCTTCGGTTGAGTTAAAGAACTGATGAAGGGCATCTCTCCATAATGGTATTTTCATTTGATTTCTCCTAACCTTAGTGGGTTAGGGTACTTATATGATTTAGCCTTTCACACCCCACTCTTTTAAACGCTTACCAATCGTACTACCACAGACAAAGTGCTTGCTACCAATCTTTTTCAAACTTAACCCCGACTGATAGTCAGCAATGATCTCTTCCTTTGGGAGATTGATACGCACCCCACCTCCCCTCTCTTTAACTTTTATCCCTGCACTTTTGAGCCTGCCATAAACCACCCAATTTTGAACACCATACTTTTTAGCGATTTGAGGACAAGTCATGCCCGACTTGTAATCAGAGATTAAAGCCTGTTCATCAAGGTTGATATACCCTCCTGTTTTAGCGGGTGCTACACCTAAGTCATCTAAGATGTCTTTGATGTACTTGGTGCTAACACCAAACTTGACAGCAACCTCGATGACCGACTCATTCTTCTTAAACTCCCGAAGCACCTTTTCGGGAGTGATCTTATCTTTATTGCGATCATTTTTATGCCTCACATCAACCCCTAACCCTTTTAGGTATTCAATCATCAAAGGGCGAGACATTAACCTCAAAGAAGCGAGAGCGTTAATCGTAATGTCCTTTTTATAGTACATATCAATCAACTCCTGGTCTGTGTATTGAACTTTCATCTCACCCTCTTTAGTCAGCCCGACTCGCACAAGAGCTTCCTCTAAAGCTAACTTAGTGTTATGAGCATTCTTAAAAGAACAGTCTCTGTCCAAGATCGTAAAGTACAAGTTACGATACTTAGGGAAACTCGATGGTGGCTTATCTGCTTGAAGGTGGGCGAGGTATTCCTTGACCGTTTTTAGCTGATTGATGTTCGTTTTGATCGGCTTTAAAAGGAGGCGATGTGGATAGTCCTTCTCTTCACAGTAATCAATGATACTGCGTAGGCTCATCTTCTCATTCTTACCATATTTGATCCCGATCTTCGCTTGAGCCAATGTAAAAGGACAAATCACACCCTCTCTCTGATAAATGCGATCAATCTCACCTTTAATGTCCTCTTCAGTCCTATCTGTTCTCGGACACAAACCAAGACCACTAATGATCTGAGGTAAACACCTAATTGATGTACGACCCAAGTCTAAACTTGACGGTGTGTAATGGTTCTTCGCATAAAAGTCCTCGACCTGCATTTTCCAAATGTCGTAGTTCTGTTGGGGTTTAACGCTTACCTCTGTGTGCCAGTCTGTTATACCCCAACGAACAGGATCGGTTGTCCAGACTTCCTTAGCATCATAGAGTGCTCCTCTGCTTTGCCTAGATGGGTAGGAGTTGAGCGTGAAATAACCTGTCAACATCGAATGACCTGCTAAGGTCTTGTACCTGTGCCATAAAGGTGCTGTAGTAGCGACATAGTTATTCCCTTTAGAGTAAGTCCTATCATTAATGGACTTTGACCTATAGCGACCTATCAACCCATTAAACGCAACACACCTCTTGCGATCCTCATCAAAGCTATCCAAGTCAAGCTCATACTTGCCAAGCACACAGAACTTTTTGATAAGTCGGTCTTGCATGATCTGATTGGGTACAGACTCCCTAGTGGCTAAAAAGTTGACAATGAACTTACCACCTTCAGATAACAATTTACGCTCAAACATGATCTCAATGTCTTGCTTCACTTTTGATGAAAAGTACGAGTAGTAGTCAAAGTAGATCAAATCAACTTGGTTCTCATAAGTGTAAAGAAACTCGGTTGTACTAGTGTTTAACACCTCAACCATATCGTTATCTTTGTATCTGTCTTGGATAATCTCAAAGACCTCTTGATCTTGCTCAAGTGCGATTATCTTTTCTACACCGGGACCGACTCCCTCATAGGTATCATGTCTATAGGGCAGTAGGTACTCGATTTCCCAACACTTGCGACCTGGTAGGCAGACAACGGTATATGGTTTAGTCTTGTGTGGGTGCTTCATCATCCGATTGAGGATGTGTCTTTGTAAAGAACGCTTACTTGCGTTTTCGGGGTGTTTTATATTGTATGTCATAGTATTATCAGCCTATCTCTTGACTAGACCAAACAACATCACCATCTTCATCGACACCATACTCGGCTAAGTCCACTCGGACTGAATAATACCCATTACTTGAGCCACACCATCGGATTGTTACAGACCCCTTGATAGTAGCAAGCTCGTAAAAGGTGTACATGAGATCACCATAAGATGACTCTCCGTCCTCTGTACGAACCTCTGCACGAAGCAAAGGAGATCCTACAAGGTCATTGAGATCACCTGCGACATCTTCGACACTGACTCGCTCACAACAGTCTTGTCGATGCCAAAGACGAACAGCTTTGTTCTCTGTCGTGTAGAACCAAATCTCATCATCGAGCTTATCCTTGTAGTCTACTGACTTGAGGGTTTTACCTGCGAGTTGGTTGATTGTTTCAAAGTCGTATGCCATGTCATTCTCCTTTATGAGAGTGGTTATATGTTTCTATTGATAAGGGGTTACATTCTAGGGGTGCTCATCCCAAGTTCGCCCATCAAGCACACGACCTGCCTTCTTTTTACCGATACGCACCATACGCTCGTTCCACTCACCCCACTGCTTAAAGTGAAATGGAATACCTGCACCTACAGATTGATCTCGCAACGATCTAAACCAATCGGGATCAGCTACACGAGCATGATGACCCGACTCACCCCCTGCGATGATCCACTCTGTATTCGTCAACCACTCATCCTTGAGGACAACACGCTCAAACAGAGGCTCACAAGACAGGTATCGGACACTAGCCTTAACTTGACCCAAGATCGGCATACGCTCATCAGCTCGCTTCTGATCTTCGATTGTAGCCCCAACCCATACCTCTTTAGGTAGCCCTTGAGGAAAGTAGTGCTGTTGCCAATCTAACAGCTTCTGAGGACGCTTAGTTAGGATCATAACTACTTGGTCTGCTTTGCAGTTCCCATCAAGTCCTCGCACCTCATCAGCTAAAGCCTTAAGCTCTGGACTGTCCACATCAAGAGCCTCATGGAAAAGATCAGTCATCGAACCGTAAAAAGTCCTACGGGGTTTAGATGCGTTCTTGATCTCTGCAAAGTTTGACCTCAACTTAGTCAAGTCTGCTTTGATAACACCTGTCCACTTGGGATTTTTGAGGTCATTATTTGTAACTCCGTCATAGCGAGTGCTATTCCCCATGTTCTTGATACGAACGCTCAAAGGTATAGCATAACAGTGCTTACAAGCAGGGCTTGCCTTCGTACAGCCTGCTTGATGGTTCATCGTATGAGTAGCCCATTCGATTGCTGTCGTTGCCATTACATTTCTCCTTTCAAGAGATAATCACTTATATGACCTTATAGATAAGGGGTTACATTCTATTTCTTTTTAGCCTAGTTCTTATCGTTGGAGGACTGACTCCGTATTTTTCAGCCAACTCAGATACGGTCATACCCGACTCGTAGTCGAACCAAATCTGATCCATAGGCAGATCAATTTTCTTTCGACCCCTTCCCCTCTCCAGATACACCCCTACTTCAATCAGCCTCTTTCTGATCGTGGTCTGACCGACACCATATT
>MDTA01147758.1_pt1 | contig 13192 bp, 5 predicted proteins | sample 811151 | NCBI WGS metagenome assembly MDTA01 (sample SAMN05326648, study PRJNA326480) | marine metagenome | isolation source: seawater | place: Indian Ocean: South | collected 2010 | reverse complement strand
TTATATACCTCTCATATCTGTCTCTGGATATAACCAGTTTAAGATCATCCTGCTCTTCAATACCAAACTTTGATAACAGGGTTCCCTGTCCACCATATCCATCATAACTATCAAGATATGCTTCTAGTGGGTAGGCATTGTCAAATTCTGATTGTATTACTTCCTTAATAACAGTATTTTTTGTAATATACCTTCTAGGGATGTAATAAATCTCAATCCCATACATCTTCAACTGCTCATTGACAAGACTCTGTATGAGATTCTGCTCTGACTTTGCGTTGTTGAGAAAATATGGATTTAACATATCAACCTATCAGATCCATTGGTGGAATTTCATACTTACTAAGCATTTCAACCTTGATCTCATCAATTTCCCTCTGAGCATCATCAAATAGTTGTCTACCATTAAACTCCACTCCACCAGGTAGTTTTACACCTGTAAACTTAATCAGATTTTGACCCCATTGCCTCTTAATAAGGGCAGTAAGGTATCTCTTCAAGAATGGATCATTATAGACCCTTGTGAAATCATTAGGGTTCATTGCCCTATAACAATCAAGGATGATAAACTCACCCTCTTTAAGGTTATCCCAGTCAACATCAAGATACATCCTATCCTGTCTGATGTTGAATCTAATCCTCTTATGAGTATTGAGGAGGAAGTCCATCGTCTCCAAATAACTCATAGACATTGTATATGAGAGGAGATCAGTGCTACCAAAGTAATAGATGTCGTTCAGGAACAGTTGATACTTGAAACTGAACATATTTGAACTACTTGCTGCCTGAGCATCATCATATTTGAAGATTCTCTCAATGCCTATGATCTGGGGTGGGATCTGAATAAAGTTGCTGTTCTCATAGAATGAGAATGTTGTTGCTGTCCCTACTATATCTGTTGTTACACTCGTAGTAGTAATGCCAGTGGTGGTAGTAGCAGAGTCTGCTCCAGGAGGTCTTGCTTTACCCCTTTCTACATCAGCAGCAGTAATCTGATACTTTAAGAATGCCTTTTCAACACCATCGTAGTGTCTCTCTTGAAAATATTGTATCGCATCATCCATCAAGTCCTGAACTTGTTCATCAGCGACATTTATCTCCAAGACAGGAGCACCCAACTGTCTTAAACAATAATCTATAAGTTCTTGTCTTGAGGAAGGTTGTGCCATTATACACTATATCCTTTTTTATATTTAGTTAGATGGAGAGACCCCCCTCCACCAGTACACTGCCTGAAACCATCTTGTAGACAGTTGATGCTGTGCTTACAGCAGAAATATCAAAGTAATACCTTCCTGGATTCAAAGCAGTAGTAACAGTATCAGTAAGGGTGATATCAAACTCACCATTTGCAGCAGATGTAATACCACTTGTGAACGAGGTGATTCCTCCACTTGATGCTCCTATTGCTACAGATTTTTTCATCCTTGCCTGGATGGTATATCCAGACAGGTCAAACACTGCCTTATTCTCCTGCTTTACAGCAAATGTTGATCTAAAATCAGCACCTTCCAATATGGTGAGATTAACACCATAAGCAGCCTGAGAATCTGGATTAAAAGTGATTGTATTGTTAGCCATGGATTACTGCTTTTAACATTGATTTGATTTCATCTAGATCACCTTTCAGATCATCAACTTTTTTCTCAAGGCAGTCAACCCTTTCCTTTTCAGAAATGAGTTTCTGCCTATTTCTCATATATTCCTGATATTCATTTTTATTTGTATTAATGATGGCATTTGATTTACCATCCCTGGACAAGTTTTTATTGCCCTCAACTGGAATCAAACTCATGCTAATGCTATCGCTCTCAGGTTTCTAAATTGTGGAACAACTGCCTGATTAGTTGCTGTACCAATCAGTTTCAATCTGAATGTCTTAAATGGTGGAAGATCATCCATTGTAAACTTGTACTCAGTAAAGTCATTGATATCAGGTGTTGCTGTCATTTTATCATTCTTCTTCTTAGGAATATCAGGTGTTCCATCAGAAGCAGCAGGATTGATTACATTGCCATAGACATTGATGTTGTTATGTCCTGGGAATGCTTCAAACTTAACCTCCTTGGCAGGAACATCCTGATCAAGGGCATAGAACATTCTTACATCACTAGAGGATGCTACATATCCATCAATGAATACCTTGAGTGAGGTTGCTGGATTTTCCAGTGTAATATTCTTGGTAACATAGATCATGCTGTTTGGATCGTTAGGAATACCAACAACCCTTGGATCAGTGGCAAAGTTAGCGATAGGACCATCAACCCTGTTAGATACAAAGACAACAGAGGAATGGTTCAGGTCAATCATGGGTGAGATTCTTCTGTCATATGTAATCATATCAAGATTCATGGTGAATGATTTATTACCAGGAAGTTCAGTCAGGAAGGTATTCTGATTGACTGCTGAGGCAACCATTCTTTGAGATTCAAAGTAGTTCTTCTGATTGAACTGAACATCCTGGAATCCCTGATCCACATATGAAATCTCTTCACCATTAACTGATGTTTCAGATACAGTTCTAGCAGATGCAAGAACATATGAACCCTCAGGTGTTGATGATGTTACACTTGGAATAATGAGTGAATATGGAATATTGTATGATCCCCTAGCACCAGGCAGACTTGAGGTTCCATCAAGGATGTGATTTGTTTGTGGAATAAATGTTCCACCAGTTCCAGTTCTATTAGTGCCGTTAGCACTCATATCAAGTTTGATATGATAACTATCCATGCCAATGGGGTCAGGTACAGTTACATCAGACAGATCATGAGTTGTATTGATCCTTCTCAGTGATACACCATTGAACTCATATTTGGCAACAACAGAGTTGGTAACATGAGTTGCAGCATTGCCCTCAACTGCTCTTCCAATACCAATCAATGTTCCAGCGGTTCCAGAACCAGATGTGATTCCTTCATAACTGATAATCTCTTCACCAATCTGAACATATCCTGGATTGGTGTTAGATACACCAACATTTTCAAAGGTGTCAAAACCAGTGGTATCAGCAATCGATATAGCAGCAGTGCTTGCCCTATTGTAGTTTACAAGCAATGATGTAGGAGCAGATGATGACTTAACCCTACTGAGTGATACCCTATTGGTAGAGGCATACATTCCATGATTTCTCTGGAAGATCTTCATATGAAGTCCATCCTGAATCACAGTTGTGCCAGTTGGAACAACTGATCCACCAACTCCAGCATTGATAGAGAGTCTTGTTCCAGCAGTTGAATCATACTCAAGATAGTCAGCAGCATTTGTGCTGAAATCACCCTGAACATTACTCAGGAGCATTGCCTGTGTTTCTGTGATTATACCAACAGTCAACTGCATACCATCGCCAAGTCCCTGTGTTCCAACAGAAACTGGTGCGAGAACATCACCAACCAATACATTGTTGCCACCAGCATTAATTGTTGCTCCAACAGCAACACCATTCTGAATGGTAATATCAGCAGTTACATCAGTGCCCCTTCCTGTTAGCGCAGTCAGTGCGACACCAGTATATGTTAGTGCAGCAGCAGAAGGAGTAAATCCAATACCTGTTGCTGTTACAAACATCTCACCAGTAGCAATACCAGAAAACTGTTGAAGGATACCAGTCGCATTTGTATTTTGCTGAGTTACCCTATTGCCAACAATAAGGGGATTAGCAGCACCATCCTGATTTACAGTGGTTCCAATACCCACACTAATCTGTCTAGGCAGTCCCTGAACACCACCAGCACGGATTGCTGAAACCTTTTTATCAAGGTCAGGATTATAGAACTGGATATTACCAGCACCAACAAAGTCTGCCCTATGAAGTACAAACTTCATATCCTCATATTGGCTAGGGGTCCATACCTTAGCATTCTGAGACTTGAACAGTGAACCCAGGAGTGGTTGTTCAGTAACCAATACCCTATCTTGCTCAGAATCAAGGGTCGTTACATCAGCTTCACCAAGTCTAGAAATCCAGACATTATATGTTGTCATGTTAGACATAACAACCAATGCGTAATCAGCACCAGGTCTCAGGAATATTGGTGATTCAAATCTAAATGATGTAGCAATAGTGCCATCCTCAGACACATTAACATCATCAGGTTCCAAGGTAACCTCAGACATTGCAAGGATAGTCTTATTGGGGGTTCCTAGTGTTGTCTCCCTGAGTTGAATGGTGACTGGTGCCTGGTCATCCTTACTCTGGAAGAACAAATCAACCTTAGTGGCATAGATTCCCTTCTTAGAATCAATGGTAAAGGTTTGTGCAAGTGGGTCACCACGTCTTGGTGGAGGGTTGGATGGTGGAGGGGGAGGTGTGGGTCTTAGCGTGGTGCTATTGATAATATCAAAGTTGATATCAGATTCTACTGTTTGAGTTTCTGCCTCAACTTCTGAGGTCTCAACCCTGGCATTTCTGAGTGAAAGTGTTACTTCCTCAGTAGTATCAACATCGCCCCGTGAGTAGAAGACTTCCTCAGCAGATGTTGTGGTTGTTCCCTCAATCTGACTATTAATGTTACTGCTTGTCAGTGAGAAGACATTCCTTCCAGTGCTAAATGTTGCAAAATCATCCTCTTCATCTGGAACATTGTAGCAACCAATGACAGTACCAACCCTATCAGTAATGAGGTTCTGATTGGTGACTGTTGCCTCAGCACCACTGGTCTGACCCCTCAGTGTCATTCCAACTGTAATATTACCACTAAAATCTGTTTCATTTATATCAGCAAGACTTGCTGTATCAATATTCAAGATTGTGCTTTCAGTTCCATATACTGAGGGAATAGAATTACTTCTCAGATAAGGATTGCTGTCATAAAAATCAGAGGGATTGTTATAAGCACCATACTTATGATTAGCAGTCGCAACTCTTACTGAGAATGTAGAATCACTTGCTCCAGATGGTGTTCCAAGAATTGTTTCTCCAACCTGGAATATTCCATTGTCCATTGCAATCTGGACCAGTTTTGGAGTACATCTCAGGGTAACATTTACCCCATCAAAGAATGAAAATACTTGGGTATTTGGTTTTAATCTAGTTCCAGTAAATTCAATATTTCTTTCCCTCATGAAGGGAACAATGGATCTCTTGATAATTCTTGATCCAAGAGATGTTGACTCTGTGACAACTTCAGTTATGCTCTGTTGTCTGCCAGTTCTGTTCTGCTCAAGATTAATAGAACCATCAAGACTGAAACTATCAACTGTGGATAGGTTGGCATTATTGCCACCCAGTCCTCCAAGTTGAGCAAAGGACATCCCCATTCTACGAGCAGCAGAATTGAAGGATTCATTTTGAGTTCTTTGTCCAGTTACATCAAAACTAACACCCGTGGTCTCCCAGGAGTTCCAGAGAACTGGTGCTAAACCAGTTCTTAATCCATCATCACCAGTGGTAACTTCAGCATCAATCGCAGAGGCAATTGATTCAAAGTTGCCCTCCATAACAACATCTTTTGTATCCGCTGGGACTGTACTAACCCATGTATCAGTGGTTGGATTCAGTGCTATTGATCCTGAATAGAAGTCAATCAGGAATGGAGTAACATTCTCAACTCTCGTAGCATATACTTGAGATATTTCAGGAACTTCAGTATAATCCAGACTGATAACATTTCCAGTCCTCTTGACATTCTGACCCGAAAGGGCAGCAAATCTTGAATCAGTGTTTGCTGCTGTTTCAGTTCCAATTCCAGGAATAGTGTTGTTACCAACTTGTAGATTAACTGCTGTGGAATAATGAGCAGGTCTCAATATTTTCTCAGAAGGATCAATACTATTTCTAATACCAATTGTTACATCCTGTGGTGTGAATGATGTAAAGTTATCAATGAAGATACCTGATTTAAATCTATTAAGTCCATTTGCATCAGATACAAAGGTATTAAGAGTATTCTGCTCAAGACTATTCAATGATGTATAATATTCAAGATTCTTGATTCTCTTTTCAAGTCTTGCGATATCACTCATCTGATATCTCTTATGTTCAACAAATGAAATCTTTGAATTTTTTACTGAGTAGAGATAAGGAGGATGGTTTACATTAGCAATATTCAGAGCACCTTGTAGCACATCAGGGAGTTCTGGTCTATCAGAAGGAGCACCAAGAGTTACCTGAATATCACCTTCTTTAGTCAGATAAATTCTATCTGCTCTTCCAAGATAGAAGTCATACTTCAGGATGGATGTAGAATCGCTAGCAAATACGTGTTTTGAGGTCTGTGCTGTATTATTAAAGTTTCTTCCATCAAACTCAAATGGTGAGTTGCCACCAGATGAAACTGTATATGGAGCAACCCTTGGTCTAACATCAATCAAATCTGTGTTTCTAAATCCATCCACATTCTGAACTTCTCTTGAATAATCACAGTTCTGGTAGGAGTTGGAGGTTGTAATATCCCCAGTATCATTAGGATCATAATCAAGGAAACCATAATAGATGGTCAGTTTCTTGGATGGAGTTGCTACAGCAGCCTTTCTTTGGATTCTTGAAATGTCGTAAATATCACGTCTCTGACCATTATCAAATGTGAATGATTTAGCAATATTGGGTGAACCAGCAGTAAGTTCAGTAACATTTGCCCTTACACCAGATTTTACAAAATCAATAATCTCATTATCTTGGAATGTCTTATTATTCAGATAGGCAAACTTGATTCCTGTTGTTGATGTTTTTTCAAGGTAGATTGCCTTAGCATTACTCAGATTGCCAGTGAATGTATCACCAATAACAAGGTCATTGGTCGCTGCATTTGGACCTGACAGATTAGCACAGGTCATTGCTGGTGCGGTGGCATCATTCACATCAAGTGATTCATAAACACCATGCACAACAAAGGCATCAGGGACATTCAGTGATATTTCATTATCCTGTACCCTAGTTCCATATGGGAACGCACCATAAGTAAGACCATCATTCAGTGTGGTGCCAGCAACTCCAACAGCATCAGTTCCAGATGCTGGGTCAGTGGACTTATCAATAACAATCTTTGTGACAATATTTTTTCTCTTCTCTTTGGATGTAAGTTGTGTTTGAACAATTGTACCAATGAGAACTGCTGAACCAGATCCAGCAAGACCCTTGATTGTTACAGTGGTTCTATCAGAGTTAAAGGTAAACTTGTCCCTTGTAAGGACTTCCGTGCTACCATCACTGTCAACTGAGAGGGTATATCTTTCCTCATCAAATGCTGTCCAGGTTTGAGTGTTGATATTATCTACACTAACTGTGCCAGTCTCACCATTGGTGATTGTAATTTCCTTTCTAACCCTGAATGTGGCGTTGGAACCCTCAAGATTTACAGATTGAACATTAGCATTTGGAAGGACACTATAAAGTGAATTACCACCAGAAAGGTTTCCACTTTGGGATGATCCTCTTAACTTCGTTGTAACAAGTTTCAGATCATTAGCATCAAAGTTAGCAGTTGGAAGACCACCATCAACTACCCCAGTAACAGTTGTAACACCTGAGATCTCAAAACTAGTAGATCCAACAGAGACAACCCTTGCCATAGAAATATCCAGGAATCCTGGTCTCTCATATGTTATAAGGTTTCCTGTTGTTACAACTCCAACAAAAGATCCCCCATCAAGTGCTGGACTTGTTACAGTTGATACTCCAACCCCACCATCAGCAACGCCAAGGGTGATTTTTGCATTCTCAAAGGTAAGAATGTCGCTTTGAACAATATCAGCAGCAAATGTGTGAGATGTTCCAACTTGAGAATGAACAGATTTTGCATCAGATAGTGAGAACTGTCTTGATGATTTGAGGATCCTACTTACATCAGGATATCCATTAAAGAAAATCTGCTCACCTCTTAAAAATCTACCTGTAACACCAACAAGGATTGCGGATGTAGAGTTGGAAGTTGCTTCCTTGATAAAACCTGCTGCACCACTTTGAGCACCCTCAACACGGGTTGACTTAGCAAGTGTTGCCGCTAGATTTAAATTAATTTCTGTATCGGTCTGAACATCAAAGAGAGATAGATCCCATACATTAAGGGCAGAGTTAGCAGCATCATATGAACCTGATTCTAAGGCAAAATCATAAATTCTTGCCTTACCAATCTCAGTACCAACAGGATCTCCATTAGGGGTCTCATTAACCCTCTGATCCCTTAGGGATAAGGTGTTTGTGGTGATAAAACCAATAGGACCACTACCAAATACATTATTAACAGCGATCGTTGGAGCAAAATCAAAACTGATACCAGTGTTTCCAACTGTTCTGGTGGTTCTGGGTTTTGGAACATCAATAAACTGTGGAGACTTGATTTCAGTCTCATAACCTCTTACATATGCCCTACCAGGTGATACCTGGTAGATCATTAGGTCGTCACTTGGTGTTTGACCACTTCTTGTGGTTTGACCACTAGAGAATACACCACCATTACCTTCTAAGTTATTAAGACTTTCCTTGATGGAGGTCTGCAACTCAGTAACATAGTAGTGACCTGATTCATCAAAGGTTCTTCTTGCTAACTCATTACCAAGAGTATTATATTTGATCTGATTATTAATGGCATTCTTCAGTTGACCATTAAAAACCTCAGCAATCTGAACAAATCCTTGTGTATCAAAGTTACCAATTTCTTTTTTTGCTAGAGTTGCTGTGATCTTAAATCTATCAGCACCTGGAGCAGTGTAATTGTTAAAACCACTCGCATTATCATAGAGAGAGTTGTCATCATCCGCCGTGATGATTTTTTCTTCAATCTGAAAACCAATTCTGTAGTTTGATACGGTCGTATATTGATCAAGAATCAAGATTTGGTTATCAACAGTGACGAAATTGCCCCTAAGATAGAATATACCCGCACTTTGGGTGAAAGCAGTTCCAGTTCTGGCTGCCTGCTCAACAATAGTGTTGGCAAAACCCTCACCAGCAGCAATAAATGAGTTTCCAAATGCTAATGCTGTATTTGTGGTAAGAATTTCATCATCAAAGAAAACTTCACTAGAATTCCCATCATCACTGGAATCCTCATAGTTCAAATAAAGTGTATAATTACCATTATCTGACTGTTGATTGGTAATATATGTAACTACCCTTGCTGTTACGCCAGAAGTTCTACCTGTAATCTTTTTACCAAGAAGATTATCAAGATAGAGATTTACTGGGATGCCTAAAAACTCAGATTGTATCTGAATACAATGTAATCTTGCTTTATATGATGAATTACCAGGTATAACAACACTTCCTTCCTTGAAAGTGTGGTCACCCATTGCTTCAATCTGTCCCTGAAGGATAGATTGAATATTATTTAACTCCCTTGCCTGTATTGGGTAGGCAGGTTTAAAAAGAACCTTATTGTAGTTTTTAGTTGCGTCAAAATCGTCAAAATAAGGAGCAACGTTGAGATTAGTTTCCTGTGGCATAATTCTTTAGAATTGCAAAATGATTTTGACGTCTTCTTTCTGGGAGGTAGACCTTGTGACTGGTGGTCTATTATCAACGTATATAATATTTCCAGAATATTTTTTGGATTCAGGATTCGCAGTACCCATTGTAAATTCCTGACCCAGATTATATGTCTTACTATTTATTACGGTACTTATACCTGAAAATGAAGTGCTAATCTGTAATGTGGCAGTTCCACCAACAATGTCTACACTTCCTCCTGAGTTTGCTCCAGCATCTCCGTCAAATAGTATATTAGTAAAACCGTATTCTGGAGTTGCATTTTGTGTTCCATCAGAGTTGAAACCTACATTGGTCCTATCCTGCCAATACTTCAAAACTCCAGTTGTTTGATCATATGAAATGACCCTACCAACTGCTGTTGAACCAAGACCTACAGTTTGAGTAATCTCAGCATCACCAGAAAATACAACAGAACTATAACCAGCACCAGTCAATCTGAGTGCATAAGTTGCTGCTGCCTTATCTGATGATAAAAGACTGGTTGAACCAAACTGCTGTGGGTTCTCCACCAATCCAACCCTGGCAAATTGATTACCAGTGATAAAATCAGGGTTATCAGTATCATTCTCATACCTAGAATAGGCAAGAACATTAAAGGCACCCAACTCAGTGTAGATATCATGACCGTGACCACCAGAAGGAGGAATAATCACATTAAACACTGGGGTGGTTGTTCCTGTCAAACCCTTTTCAGTAAGATCAATCGTTCCGTAGGTATAACCTGAACCACCATTTGTGACTGATATAGACTGTACCTTGCTATCAGCATTGATTACAACAGTTGCCTTTCCACCAACACCATCACCTTTAATAGTGACACCAGTGTAGGTATTGGCATTACCAAGTCCAGCACCCCTGTTTCTGATTGTAATAGTCTTTAACTGACCACTTGATGCAGCATTTGTTTTAATGGTTGCTGTCTCAGTTGTATCTCCCCAGTTTGAAGGAACTGGAATATAGTTTGTTGAATCAAACTTGATAGCATCACTTGGTTTGATAGTATAAAGATATTTCCACACATAACCATCACCACTTGAACCTGCTGCTCTTGGCTCAAGGTCAGTAAAGGTAGGTTCATCCAAGGAAGGACTACCTTTAAAATTGTTTTCTGGATTAGCATTATTAAAAAGGCAGATATAAACCCTGTAATCACTATTCATCACATAATAGTTGGATGAATAGATGTTAAATGCACCAGATGGTTGTGAAGGATTAGACCTTGAAATGTCATTCCTCCACATATCATAAATGTTACCAGATGACCAGGTGTTCTTGGTAACAACCTGAGCAACATCACCACTATTGACCTTTTTCAGGGCAATCATCGTGTCCCAATAATCATTTGACTGATCTAAACTATCCTTGGGAGATGGGGGTGTTGTATCCCAGGTAGATGAATAGTCACTGGCATTGGGCAGACCAATAAACGTATAGTATGAGTTTGTGTTGGTTTGAACCCCCGCCACAAAGTTTTTAGCATTTAAAATACGAAGTTGATCAGTTATAATCGCAGCCATTTTATTAGGACTTTTTTGTTTATTTATAGGGGATTAGACGTAGTTCTTAAATTTCAATGATTCCGTTCTGTTGACCAGACCAGAGGTTGATATTCCAGTTACACCTTCTTCACCATAGAAGTCAAAACTCTTGGGAAGAGGTCTATCAGAGAATCTAATAACACCCCAACTGAAGTTACCCAATGATGGTTCTCTCTGAGGTGTAGCAGAAATACCAGTTCCATAATCGTCAACATTACACACAATTCTCTTGATTGTTGTTGTAATGCCAGCATTGGATTCATTCTTCACTGTCCTCATCTCTGTGACTGCTGATGCGACCTCATAAACACAATCAAGGAATGTGGTTGCTGTGCCAACAGAAGAGGCAAATGTGCTTCCAAGTGATATATTTGTGTTACTAATAACAACACGATCACCAACATCAAGACCACTTACTGTTACAGCAGTTCCAACAACTGAAAGATCCCTCATCACAGAATCAGTTGGAATATATGTCTCAAAGTAGATTTGTTTCTGTGATCCATCAGTGGTAGTTCCAATACCAGTAATAACACCAAAGTCTCCACTGTATGATGAAACATCAATGGTCTCAGTTGTAATCTTAGGCTCACTGATGAGTACAATGGGTGCTGTGGTGTAATTAGTGCCACCATCATCAATGGTAACAGAAGTTACTGTTCCACCTGTTACAGAGGCAGTAGCAGTTGCCTGAGTGCCTGTTTCAATACCAATAGTCACGGTTGGTGTAAAGTCATAACCCTTACCACCATCTGACAGTGTGATTGCTGTGATGGTATTACCTGTTCCAACAGTTGCTGTAGCAGCAGCACTTGTTACCACATTCTGTGATGTGAGTGTTATCCTGTTCTGGAAGGTTCTCAGTAATTGCTCATTATTAGCATCAAACAGGGGTCTTACAGAATCAACATATGCCTGTGTAGAGGCAGTTCCAACTGCTGATGTAAGATAGGATGTTGGGAAGATGCCTGGTTCATACTTAATCCTGTCCTTACCCACAAACTGACCATTTACCTTTTTATCAACAGTTTGTCTACACCAGGTAGCTGGTCTTGATACAGTCTTATCCAAGGCAAGTCCTGGACCATCATAAACATTTGTGAAAACAGCATCCACAGTGCTGATACCTGTGACAACCCTCTTATTCTGCTGGAGTATGGATGTATGACCCAATTCTGGGTTAGCATTCAACTGAACAGTGTCACCCTCCTTGACTGTCTCAAGGACATCTCTAAACACAACATCAGAATCACCACCACCCTTGTAGAATAGGATTCTAGAAGAATCACCAGCGGGAAGTCCTGATCCAGGACCCTTAGGTGCCTCATTAAATGTAATCTGACTTCCACCCTCAAATGTGTAAGATTCTCCAGGAACTTGAAGAATATCATTGATAAACACAAGAAGTGTCTGGTCAACCTCAATGTTAGAATCTCTAGCAGCAACAATAGAAACTGGATTACCAGCAAGAAGAAGTGGGAATACCCTATCTACACCATTAAAGAACTGATCAATCCTATCAAGCACCTGGAACTCACCAGGTGAGAAAGCATTGAAAGAATCACTATAAGTATCCTGAACTGTAATCTGGAACTCACTGAATGTACCACTTGTGGGAATACCAGTTGCTCCGCCAACAGGAACAGTCAAAACATCCTGCTTATTGAATGAATATCCAAAGTTCTGAATCTCAAAATCAATGATACTTGAACCCTGACCAACCTTAATATCAATGGTTGCCTCAGTTCCAATACCTGATGAGGAGGAAGAGTATATTAGGGGAATATTATCATAGTTAAGTGGTTGGTCTATTACAACCACAGGAGCATTTGTTGATGTGTAACCAGATCCAGGATTGGTAATATCAATGCTTGTAATGCTACCATTACTTACAACTGCTGTACCAATGAACTCAAGGACAGGAACAACACCATTGTAGGTTTGAACACCAACATTGTAAGCAGTGACAACACCAGTTCTATAACCAGATCCACTGTTACCAATACTAACTGATTGGATAGTTCCAGCAGAGGATACAACAGCAGTTCCACCAGCAGCAACCAATGGTTGATAACCAAGTCCCTCAAATGAACCAACAGATACAATCAATCCACCAATAGGAAGGTTGCCCTGATTGGGATCATATCCAGTAGCGGTTCCAAGACCAGGATTAAACTGAGCAGTGGTTACACCAGCACTCTCAAGGTTAATATATTCTCCAACTTCA
>MDTA01049518.1_pt1 | contig 13192 bp, 12 predicted proteins | sample 811151 | NCBI WGS metagenome assembly MDTA01 (sample SAMN05326648, study PRJNA326480) | marine metagenome | isolation source: seawater | place: Indian Ocean: South | collected 2010 | reverse complement strand
GAAACAACTTTTAAAGATGAATGTGAAACAGATTTATTTGGCGAACAAACGGTTCTTTGTGGAGGATTGGTTGAGCTAATTAAAAATGGTTTTGAAACATTAACAGAAGCTGGCTACCCTCCTGAAATGGCTTATTTTGAAACCTTGCACGAGGTGAAATTAATTGTAGATCTTATTTATGAAGGCGGAATAGCAAATATGAATTATTCAATATCAAACACTGCCGAATATGGAGAATACGTTTCTGGCAAGAGGATTGTAGATAATAAGACAAAAGAAAAAATGAAAGAAGTTTTAAAAGATATCCAATCTGGTAAATTTACTAAACAATGGATGGATGAGCATAAATCAGGTCAAAAAAATTTTCTTAAAATGAGAAAAGAATTAGCTGACCATCCTATTGAAAAAGTTGGCAAAGACCTAAGAGCCATGATGCCTTGGATCGGAAAAAATAAATTAGTCGACAAAGATAAGAATTAACCCAATCTGAGCAAAAAAATAAACTTATTTAGCTTTAATATTTGCATATTCTCGTTTTACTTGTAATATATACTTTTAGTAAATGACCGATAAAAATAGAATTATAATTTTTGATACAACCATGCGTGATGGCGAACAGTCTCCAGGCGCATCAATGAGTTTGGAGGAAAAACTTCAAATTTCTAGAGTTTTTGATGAACTTGGTGTTGACATAATAGAGGCTGGTTTCCCAATAGCGTCTCCGGGAGATTTTGAAGCAGTAACTGCAATCAGCAAGTCTTTAAAAAATTCTATTCCTGCTGGATTGGCAAGAGCAACTAAAAAAGATATTGATGCTTGCCATGACTCACTAAAACACGCAAAAAATTTTAGAATACATACATTTATTTCTACTAGCCCACTTCATATGAAGCATAAGTTAAATAAATCTCCAGAAGATGTTTTAAGCGCTATTAAAGAAAGCGTTTCTTACGCAAGAAAGTTTACTGATGACGTAGAATGGTCTTGTGAAGATGGAACACGTACAGATATGGATTATATGTGTAAAACAGTTGAACTTGCTATTAAGTCAGGAGCAAAAACAATTAATATTCCTGACACTGTCGGTTATACAGTTCCTTCCGAATTTAAAAAAATTATAGAAACTCTTATAAATAAAGTTCCAAACATTGATAAAGCAATACTTTCTACACATTGTCATAACGACCTTGGTTTAGCTGTTGCTAACTCTTTAGCGGGCGTCATGGCCGGAGCTAGACAAATAGAATGTACAATTAATGGAATAGGGGAAAGAGCTGGTAATGCTGCTTTAGAAGAAGTGGTAATGGCTATGAGAACAAGACATGATTTAATGCCTTTCAAAACCAATATTAACACAAAACTTTTAAGCAAGGCATCAAAAGTTGTATCAAATGCAACTGGTTTTCCTGTTCAATTTAATAAAGCTATAGTGGGAAAAAATGCTTTTGCCCACGAGTCGGGAATACATCAAGACGGAATGCTTAAAAATAGAAATACTTACGAGATAATGACCCCTGAAAGTGTTGGTGTAAATAAAACTTCATTAGTAATGGGCAAACACTCTGGAAGACATGCATTTAAAGATAAATTAAATGATCTTGGTTATGTTGGTGTTACTGATGATGTAATTCAATCAGCCTTTGGAAAATTTAAGGTTTTAGCAGATAAGAAGAAACATATATATGACGAAGATATCGCTGCTATTGTTGATGATAGTTTAGTATCTGAAGATAACGTAATAAAATTAAAATCACTAAAGGTTTTTGCAGGCACAGGAGAGCCTCAAAAAGCAGAGATGACATTAGAAGTATTTGGTAAAATAAAAAGTGCTTTTGAAACTGGAGATGGTCCAGTTGATGCTATATTTAAGTGTATTAAAAAACTTTACCCGCATGAAGTAAAACTTTTATTATATAACGTTCATGCAGTTACCGAAGGAACAGATGCTCAAGCAACAGTTAGCGTAAGAATTGAAGAAAAAGGAAAAACTACTGTTGGCCAAGCAGCAGATACTGATACGTTAGTAGCTTCGGCTAATGCATACTTAAGTGCGCTAAATAAATTAATAATTAAAAGAGAAAAAACAGCACCAGACCCTAGTCTGAGTGTTCAAATATAAGGAGAAAATATAATGTTTAAAGGATTAACGGGTTTATCGTCACTATGGTCTCAAGATATGGCAATCGATCTAGGAACAGCTAACACTCTAGTTGTTTTAAAAGATCAAGGAGTAGTATTGAACGAACCTTCAGTTGTTGCTGTAATTGAAGATGGAGGAAAAAAATCAGTACTAGCCGTAGGAGATGAAGCAAAAACTATGTTAGGAAGAACACCTGGTAATATTTCAGCAATCAGACCATTAAAAGATGGTGTTATAGCAGATTTCGTAGTTACGGAGGAAATGATAAAGCATTTTATTAAAAAGGTTCATAAGAAAAATGCCTTTGCTAATCCCAGAATTTTAATTTGTGTACCTACTGGCTCAACCCCAGTGGAAAGAAAAGCCATTCAAGACTCAGCTTTAGCTGCAGGGGCAAGAAAAGTTCAATTAATTGAAGAGCCTATTGCAGCAGCTATAGGTGCTGGGTTACCGATTTCAGAAGCAACTGGTTCAATGGTTGTAGATATTGGAGGCGGAACAACAGAAATCGCTGTTATGTCTCTAGGAGGTGTAGTTTATTCTAAATCACTAAGAGTTGCTGGCGATGCACTTGATCGATCAATCATTGACTATATGAGAAAAAAAATGAATTTATTAATTGGAGACTCGACAGCAGAAAAAATTAAAAAGGAAATAGGAACAGCGATTCCTTCAACACCAAATACTTTTTTAATGAAAGGTAGAGATATAAGATCTGGAACTCCAAAAGAAATTGAATTAACCGAGCAAGATGCTTGTGACTCATTAATGCCAATTCTTAATCAAATTTTAGGTGGCATTAAAGAGGCACTTGAAAATACTCCTCCAGAATTATCTGCTGACTTAATTGACATGGGATTAGTTTTGACAGGAGGTGGAGCTTTATTAAAAAATATTGATAAATTAATCTCACAAGACACTGGACTACCTGTGACAATTGCTGATGATCCATTATCGTGTGTAGCTGTAGGAACAGGAAGAGCTTTAGAAAATGAAGAACTATTTTCTACAATGTTATCAGAGTATTAATTTATCTTAACTAGTAAAAGATAAATGTCTTCAAGTAGAGATGATTTTGGTATAGCGTTTCGTTCAGCTCTTTTACAAAGAGGAGCTGCACAAAAATTTTCTTTAATTTCTTTAATAATAATCGCTTTAATCATTTTTTTTTTAGACACTTATAACCTAAATTTCATGAAGCCAGTAAGAGCTATCATTAATGATGGGGTTTATAGAGTTTCATTAGTAGCTTCTTCTCCATCAAGATTTTTTCCTCAAGCTACAGAAGGAATTACAAATTTATTTACAATTAAAAAAGAAAATGAGAGATTAAAAAAAGAATTAGAGATTTATAAAAGTAAAGAGCTAAATGTTGAATTTTTGACTAATCAAAATAAAAATTTGAAAAAAATGCTAGAGTCTGACGATACTTACTTTTCTTTAGAAGATAATATTATTATCTCAAAAGTTTTAATTGATAAAGGAAGCCCTTATTTAAAATCAATAATTATAAATAGAGGATCTAAGTCAGGTATCCTTAAAGGAATGGCAGTATTGGATAAAGATTTTTTAGTTGGGAGGGTGGTTGAAACCAATTATTTATCTTCGCGAGTTCTTTTATTAAATGACCTAAATAGCAGAATACCTGTTACTTTTGGAGAAGATGGGACTCAAGCAATTTTAAAAGGAAATGGAGGATTAAAACCTATTTTAGAATATTTACCAGAGGGATATGTTGTAGAAGAGGAAGTTGATATTTTTACATCAGGAAAAGATGGAATTTTTTTTCCAGGTATACCTATTGGAAAAACTATGGCATCTGGTGAAGTGAAACTTTTTTCAGAGTCTAGCCAACTATCATTTGTCAAAATCGATAAATCAAAACAAAAGAAAGAAATTTTTTAAATGTTAAAGACTAAAATAACAACAAAAGTTCTTAATCTTGGTCCAATTTTACTTTTATATTATCTTTCTATCAGTGAGATAGATACTCAATTTGAAAATTACTTTGAGATTTTATCTTTTAACATTCAATTGATCATAATTTACTTTTGGTCCTTGAAGCGACCAGAAGTTCTTGGAAATGGGCATGTTTTTTTTGCTGGAATATTAAATGATGTTGTAATGGGTATACCTATGGGTTTAAGTTCACTTTGCTATTTGACAATTTCATTAGTAGCTACGTATGTAAAAAATATGACTGTGAATACGAGTATTACCACTGACTGGTTTACTTTCTTTATTGGCCTAATAATTTCAAATTTGATATTTGTAATTTTGGCATCCAATTTTTCTGAAGTATCAATACAGTTTGTCGAAATATCTTATAATACTTTTTTCACTTTAATTTTTTTTCCATTTTTTTGGTTTATTTTTAATTTTTATAACTCAATAATGATTACTGGAAAAAAAGATGTTTAGTTCTGGATCAGGTAATACGGTAATTAAATCCAAGTTAATAAGTAGAAGGATGTTTTTGTTGTCGGTAAGTAAAGCTGTGGTTGTAGTTGGTGTTCTTGGAAGGTTGATTTCACTTCAAATAAATGAGAGCAAAAAATACAAAACCTTGTCGGATAAAAATAGATTTAGAGAATGGAAGTTAGCTCCCGAAAGAGGAGTAATTAGTGACTATTTTAATCGTGAAATAGCATCTAATAGGCAAGTTTATCAAATACACTTAATTCCGGAAAATACACAAAGTATCGAAGAGGTTTTTTTCAGATTAAAATCAATATTGAACTTAAGTGACAAAAAGATATTTATTTTAAAAAGAAAAATTGCAAAACAAAAACCCTGGGATCCAATTATTATATCAGATAATTTAAACTGGTCTGAGTTTTCAAGAATTAATCTGTTTCTTCACGAGCTACAAGGAGTTGAACCCGTAGTATCAGTGGCAAGAGTATATATTGATAGTTCATCCTCCCACGTTCTGGGTTATGTTTCTCAAGCAAGTGCCAAAGACTTACGAAACAAAAAATATTTAAAGGACATGTCTGTTCCTGGTATGACAGTTGGTAAAACAGGACTAGAACGAAAATTAGATGAAAAAATAATTGGTAAAGTAGGATTTCAAAGATATGAGGTAAATGCATTTGGTAAAAGAATTAAACAAATTCAAGTTGATCCTGGGAAAGCTGGAACAAGCTTTAAAACCACTTTGGATATGGAAATTCAGCAATATACTAGTGAAATATTAAAAGATAAAGCCGCTTCAGTCTGTGTCATGGATATTTATAATGGAGATATAGTTTCTTTGGTTTCCTCTCCTTCTTACGATCCAAATGCCTTTGTTCATGGGGTTGAACAAAATTATTGGAATCAACTAATAAATGACGATAAAAAACCTCTTACAAATAAAGCTTTATCAGGCCTTTACCCTCCTGGTTCAACAATTAAGACGCTTGTTGCCCTTAGTGCTTTAGAAAACAAAATTATTAATCCTTCAAATACAGTTACTTGCAAAGGAAAAATTGAATTATTTGGAGAGAAATTTCACTGTTGGAAAAAAGAGGGTCATGGAATAATGAACATGAGATCAGGAATTAAGAGATCATGCGACGTATATTTCTATGAAGTAGCACGTAAATTGGGAGTTGATCGTCTATCTGAAACAGCAAAGAAATTTGGTTTAGGGAGGAAAGTATTAAATGATTTTACGGAAGAAAGATCTGGAGTAGTGCCAAGCACATCTTGGAAGAAAAAATATATTGGTCAAAATTGGTATTTAGGAGAAACTTTACACTCAGGTATCGGGCAAGGTTATTTTTTAAGCACACCTATTCAACTATGTTTAATGACAGCCCAGATTGCAAATGGAGGTTTTGAAATAAAACCTAGGGTGATATTTGATAAAAAAAAGAACAATTTAAAGGAATACTTACAATTTAAAAATAAAAATCCTGGTCAACCGTTGCCTGGAGATTTATTAGTATCGAATTTCGATTTGAAGCCGCTATTTAAAAATCAAGAACATATAAAAATTATACAAGAAGCAATGTACTCTTCCTCTAACGAGCCTGGCGGAACATCTTATGGGTCAAGATTAGAAGATAAAAAATTTACTTTTGCTGGAAAGACTGGATCATCTCAAATTAAAAAATTTACCGAGGAACAAAGAGAAGCAGAAGTTAAACAAGAAAGTTTAGATTATAAAAGTAGAGATCACGCCTTATTTGTAGCTTTTGCTCCATATAGTGATCCAAAATATGCAATAAGTGTGGTTGTTGAACATGGAGGTTCAGGAAGTAAATCTGCAGCCCCAATAGCAAAAAAAATTATTAAAAAAGTTTTAGAAAGACATAGCTTAAGACAATCAATTATTAATTTACCAGGAGACTCAGTATAATGTATCAGACTAGATCTATACAATCATCTTTAAGTTTTAAAGACAAACTTTTTTCTATTGATTATGTATTAGTCTTTTCTATTTTTGTTTTGGGAATAGTAAGTATTTTTGCAATGTATTCAACTGATGGCGGGGAATTTAAATACCACACTGAAAGTCATATTCTTAGATTTTTTGTATTTTTCGTCATGTTTTTTATTTTATCGTTTATTCAAATAAGATTCTGGCATCAAACAAGTTATCTAATCTATTTTATTTTTTTTATTCTTCTTGTTGGAGTGAAATATTTTGGATTAACCTCATCTGGTTCACAGCGTTGGTTAAATTTTTATTTTATGAATCTACAACCTTCAGAGCTTATGAAAGTTGGTTTAATATTATTTCTCGCAAAATATTATCATCGAGTATCATTAGAAAATATCAATAAGGTAAAATTTCTTTTTCTTCCGATTGTAGTTTTAGTTGCGCCAGTTCTTTTGGTAGTTATGCAGCCAGATTTAGGAACTGCTCTTTTAATTGCTGCTGGTGGCTTAACCGTAGCTTGGCTTGCAGGAGTAAGAGTAAAATTCTTTGCTTATGCTTCATTAATCTTTATATCCTTCCTTCCAATAGCAATTTCTTTTCTTAAACCATATCAAAAAGCCAGGATATTGACTTTTTTAAATCCAGAAAACGATCCTTTGGGTGCTGGCTATCAAATTATACAATCCAAAATAGCTATTGGGTCTGGAGGTATTTTTGGCAAAGGTTTCTTAAACGGCTCACAAAGTTATTTAGATTATTTGCCAGAAAAACATACTGATTTTATATTTACTTTATTTTCTGAGGAATTTGGTTTTGCAGGTTCGGTATTTATTTTATTACTTTACGGTGTGATTATTTCAAGAATTGTTAAAATTGGCCATATAACTCGGAGTAATTTTGGAAAGCTTTATTGTTATAGTTTTGCAACTGCATTTTTCATCTATGTTGTTGTAAACATGGGAATGGTGCTTGGATTATTGCCTATAGTAGGGTCACCTTTGCCCATAATGTCATACGGAGGATCATCAATGATGGCGATAATGCTAGGTTTAGGAATAGCAATGTCATGCAAAATTTATAAAGATACCCCAGTGAATTAAAAAAAAAGACCTATAATGGTCTAAATTTATTTTTTTAAAAGCTTGTTAATATGGCAGATAGGTGATTAAATTATCAGTAATTATATGTTTGGTGATAAAAAAAATAAAATTAAAGACAGTGAAAGATCTCTTATCAGCGAAACTGTGAGCATTGAAGGAACGATAAATAGCTCTGGAGCAATCGATATAGCTGGTTTAATAAAAGGTCCAGTTATTTCAAAGGAAATTATTGTTAGAGAAACAGGTTCAGTCACAGGCACAATCGAGGGAGATCGTATAGAAATTCATGGCCATATGGATGGTAAAATCGTTGGTGAAGATGTAGTTGTGGGTAATACAGGAACGGTTAAAGGAGATATTGAATTTGGAAATAATTTGAAAACTGAAAATGGCGCAGATATTGATGGCTACATAAAAAAAACTCACGGATCCAAGTCTAAGCTAACTCCAGACTTTTTATTTAGCAAATCAACAAAAGAAGAAAAAAAATCTAAGGAAAATGGTGGCTCTGACAACAACATAAATAAAGAGTCAAAAATTACTGCATAATCTACCGCACTATAAAATACTTTAAGTTTACATTATAAATTTCTTATGAAAAAATATAAATGTAAATCCGTTGGAATCATTGGGGGCGGGATACAGGGTATATGTACTGGGTTACAATTAATTAAAAAAGGTATTCCAGTTACTTTGTTTGATAAAAGTGATCCTTTATCAGAAACATATAAATCAGCCTCTTACGGTAACGCTGGTCATTTCTCTCCGTACGCTGTTTTACAATTTAATAGAACTGATATTCTTTACGATGTTCCCAAAATGCTCGTCAGTTCTTACGGACCTTTATCTTTAAAATGGAATTATACATCAAAATTATTTCCTTGGATTTTTCATTATTTAAAAAATTTCAATAAAAAATCTATGCTTCATACTGCAAAATATATGCACCAAATTTTAAGCTTATCAAATGATGCGTATGAAGAAATATTTAAAGAAATAGATGTATCTAACTTAGTCGATAAAAAAGGTATTATTTATGTTTGGACTAATAAAAATTTAAAAAGTAGGCAACTTGAAATAAAAGTTAGAGAAGATTTAGGTATTGAACAAAAACTTTTGACACAAAAAGAAATTTTAGATTTAGAACCAAATTTGAGTCCAGTATTTGATGCAGGAGTGATATATGAAAGCGCAATGCATGCAAGAGATCCCCATGGAATTTTAAAAAAAATATTTAAACTATATTTAAAAAAAGGCGGTAAATTTATTCAAGAAAATATTAAAAGTCTTCAACAAGTAAGTGAAGATAAAACCAAAATAGTATCAGAAAAAAATAAGTACTATTTTGAAAAAACTGTTGTAGCTTCTGGGGCTTTCTCAAAAAATTTTACAGATCAATTAGATGAAAAAATTCCTTTAGATACAGAAAGAGGGTATCATGTTCATTTTAAAAATATGGATTATTTAATTTCGAGACCTGTAATTTTTTTAGATCGAGGTTTTGGAATGACACCTATGAATCAAGGATTGAGAGCAGTTGGTACAGTCGAATTAGGAGGCTTAAAAAACCCACCATCAAAAAAGAGAATAGATTATATTATAAAGTGCGCAAAGGAACTTTTGCCGAGTCTTAAAGATCATGAAGATGAGTGGCTTGGGTTTAGACCAACTCTACCAGATTTTTTACCTATACTTGGTCCATCATTAAAAAATAAAAATATAATTTACGCTTTTGGCCATCATCATTTAGGCTGGACTTTAGGAGCTATAACGGGCAAAATTATATCTGGAATTGCTGCTGGAGAAAAAACAAATTTGGATTTAACTCCTTACAGTTCTTCAAGATTTAACTAGGAGCAAATTGTCTAAAAACTATTTAGCTTATTTATTTTTAGTGCTAGCTGCATTGTGCTGGTCTGGCAATTTTATTGTTGGAAAATTTGCAACATTATTTCAAATTCCTCCTCTAACTCTCAACGTGTTTAGATGGATTGCTGTTTGGTTTATATTGATTCCTTTTACTTATAAAGAAATTTACAAAAATTTTCCTCATATAAAAAAAAATTGGCTAGTAATTAGTTTTATGGGAATAATTACAATAAGCACTTTTAACTCGGTCGTTTATTTTGCGCTAAACTATACGCAAGTTGTGAATGCTGTTTTAATGCTTGCTGCTATCCCAGCCGCTACTATTGTTCTTTCTTCATTAATGAAAATTGAAAAAACAAATATTTTTCAACTAATAGGATTATTATTGTCAATTATTGGAATAGGATCAATAATTTCTAATGGAGATATTCAAAAAATAACTTCTTTGAACTTTAACAAGGGTGATATATGGATGTTAGTCTGTGTAATCACTTGGTCTCTTTATTCAACTTTGCTCAAAAAAAATAAATTTAAGTTTTCACAATTTACTTTAATACAATTAATGGTTTCTGTCGGAATACTTTTTTTAATACCTCAATTTTTTTATGAAAAGTCCATCGGCTTAGAATTAAATATAAATAAAGCTTTTTTTTTAATACTTGGTTATGTTGTAGTTTTTCCAGCTATAGCAGCTTATTATTTTTGGCAAAAAGGAATTGAGATAATCGGTCCAAATCGCTCAACTATGTTTATTCAATTAATGCCTTTGTTCAGCGCTATTATGGCAATTATTATTTTTAAAGAGAAATTTGAGTTATACCATTTTGTAGGAGCGGCTTTTATATTGTCCGGTATTTATTTATCAAATAGGAAAGTTCATGCTTAGAATTGCAGTTTTAGACGATTATCAAGAAATATTTTCTCAAATAATTGATGTAGAAAAATTTACAGGAAAATATGAATTTAAAATATTTAACGAGCCCTTTTTAAATGAAGGCGAAGCTATAGTTACTTTGGAAAACTTTGAAGTTCTTTTCATAATGAGAGAGAGAACAATTATATCAAAATCATTGCTTAGTGCTCTTCCGAAATTAAAATATATAATGACTTCTGGTATGAGAAATAATGCCATTGATTTAATTACAGCTAAGAAAAACAATATAACAGTTTGCGGCACTGATATTAATTCTAATCCAGCAGCAGAAATTACTTGGGCCTTAATATTAGGTTTGTTGAGAAATATTAAACAAGAAGTAGATAATATGTTCCAAGGTTACTGGCAATCGACGATTGGATTAGAATTAAAAGGAAAATTATTAGGTTTAATAGGGCTTGGAAAAATTGGATCTCAGGTTGCTAAAGTTGCTAAAGCATTCGGAATGGAGGTTTGTGCTTGGAGTGAGAATTTAAATTTATCCCATGCTAACGAAATTGGCGTTCTTCCAATGAGTAAAGAAGATCTGCTCAAAAATGCTGATATTGTTTCTATACATGTAGTATTTGGAGATAGATACAAAAATTTAATTACTAAAAAAGAATTAAATATGATGAAGAAATCCTCTTTTTTAATAAATACTTCACGTGGCTCAATCATAAATGAAAATGATTTAATACAATCACTTAAAGATGAAAATATAGCTGGCGTTGGTCTAGATGTTTACGACAAAGAACCATTGCCGCAAGATCATAAATTAAGATTTCTTCCAAATGCATTTTTACTGCCTCATATTGGATATGTAACAGCAGAAAACTATTCGAAGTTTTATACGCAAATGATAGAAAATTTGGAGTCTTGCGTAGCTAAAAAGCCCATAAGAGAGATAAAATAAGCTTTGTATACAATTAAAAGTTGATTCATAAAAAGACGTTGATAAGCTCAATTTGAGAGAGTGATTTGTTTTAAAAATAACAAATTTATGTATAAGCGGATTGGGAAGTATGAAAAAAATTTTAGGTCTTTTGACTACATTTTTATTGTTAAGTAACTGCGTAGAGTCAATGGCATTACTTGGACCTGTTTCTACAGGCGCTGGAAGTGGGAATTTAGCACATTCGGCAGTCTCATCTGTTTTGAGTTATGGAGTAAAACAACAAACAGGGAAAACTCCAACTGAACATGCGATAGCCTATGTAAAAGAAAATAATCCAAATGATAAAAGAGAAAAATGTATAGACTTAATTAAAGTTACAAAGTCAAAGACTTGTGCAGCAATAAATAAAAATGTTCTTGAAATTAAAAATAAAATTTTCAAAAAATCTAAAATTGAAAACTTAGCCTCTAAAACAATTCAAAATAGACCTAGATAAAGTTAATTTAGCCCCACAAAAAAAAGTAAGTGAGGCTTAAATAAAGTTAAGCGGCTAAAGCTTGTTTAATATCTGCTATAATATCATCGGGATGTTCAATGCCTATTGAAAGTCTTACGTATCCTGGAGTTACGCCTGCAGCCAACAACTCTTCGTCGTTTAATTGACTGTGGGTAGTTGTTGCAGGATGGATAGCTAAACTTCTTGCATCACCGATGTTAGCAACGTGATAAAGCATTTTTAAATTATCAATAAATTTTGCCCCCGCTTCTCTACTACCAACATCCATTCCTACTAATGATCCATATCCACCTTTCATATATCTTTTAGCTCGTTCTTTTATTTCTCCTTGATGGTTAGTAGGATATATTACGTTTTTAACTTTTTTTTGTGTCTCCAAAAACTGAACAACCTTTTCAGCATTAGCACAATGTTGTTTCATTCTTAATGCCACTGTTTCTAAGCCTTGGATAATTTGGAAAGCATTAAAAGGAGCTAATGGAGCACCTAAGTCTCTTAACAAAACTACTCTAGCTCTTATAGCGAAAGGAATGTTTGCTCCAGTAAGTTTTGGTACATCTCTTCCCCATACAGCGCCGTTATAACTTGGATCTGGTTCATTAAAAAGAGGTTGTCTTTTTGCATTTTTAACCCAGTCAAAGTTTCCTCCATCAACAATTATTCCACCGATAGAAGTTCCGTGTCCACCAATATATTTAGTTAAAGAGTGCATAACCACTGCTGCGCCATGAGCTAAAGGCTTGCAAATTACTGGAGAAGATGTGTTGTCTATTATCAAAGGTATTCCATTTTTTTTTCCAATGTCTGCAACTTCTTTAATTGGGAAAACTCTTAAATAAGGGTTAGGACAAGATTCACCATAGTAAGCTCGTGTTTTATCATCCGTTAATTTTTCAAAGTTTTTAGGATCCTTTGGATCTGCAAATCTTACTTCAATGCCTTGCATGCTTAAAGTGTTTTTAAATAAATTAACTGTACCTCCGTAAAGATCAGTAGACGAAACAATATTATCACCAGCTTGACAAACATTTTGTATACAAAATGCAGAAGCAGCTTGACCTGAACCAACTGCAACTGCAGCTAATACTCCTTCTAAAGCTGCCACTCTTTTTTCAAGCACATCATTTGTAGGATTCATTATTCTCGTATAAATATTACCAAATTCCTTTAAACCAAATAAATTAGCAGCATGTTCTGCATTTTTAAATTGGTAAGAAGTAGTTTGGTAAATTGGTACAGCAACAGATGTTGTTGCAGGATCAGCTCTATATTCACCACCATGCAAACCTATTGTTTCTGGATGTTTTATTTTACTCATTTTTTTTCTCCTTTTTTAGTACTTCGACGAAATGTCAGGTGTACAATACAGTTCAAATACCCGGT
>MDTA01199953.1_pt1 | contig 13196 bp, 11 predicted proteins | sample 811151 | NCBI WGS metagenome assembly MDTA01 (sample SAMN05326648, study PRJNA326480) | marine metagenome | isolation source: seawater | place: Indian Ocean: South | collected 2010 | reverse complement strand
CTAAATTTCTATTTTTATGATTGATATAACCCCCCAGATTGACAACTATATCAAATTTAGTATTTATTTTTTTTGTTAATTCTCGTTTTTTTGATATGTCAACAATTAAATATTTTACACCTTTTAACTTTTTTTTTCTTTTTGGCTGATTTAAAGATATGCTTGTTACAATATGTTTTGTTCTACATTTTTTTGCTAAATGATGCCCTAAAAATCCAGTTCCACCAACAATTAATATTTTCTTTTTTATCATTTAAATTTTTAAAATATTTTATAATTTTTTAGAGGTCATTTACAGGCTTTTTTGTTCTGATGCATGTAAATAGAATTTTATTCTTTAGATTTTAGATTGACTTTTTTTATTAGTTACAATTCTAATATTTTTTTTACAAATAAACTATCATTAAAATTTTCTCTTACAAATAAAGTTTTTCTTAATTTGATATAGCACTTTGAATTAATTGTTTTATTCCAATTCAATATAATGTTTTCAAAATTTTTATCTAAATATTTCGCAAGTCGCTTTTCATTTTCAAACCATAAATTTATCTTCTTGAGATCCTTAATTGCTTCCCAAAATTTTTTTTTAAAATTAACATTTGGTGAAGAATTGAGGACTATAAATGGTTTTTTGTTATATAATAATTCATAAAATGCTGTGGAAAAGTTATCAATTATTATTAGGTCATATTCTTTAAATATACTACCTTTATATGATTTATTGCTATCTAAAATTTTTACTTTCTTACCAAAATAATTTTTCCAAATTTTTTTAAAAAAATCGTCATTTTTATGATTAAAAAATTTTACGTCTAAAAGAAATTTTTTTTTTATGATCAATAATTTTACTAAATTAAAGTATTGATTTAAGTAAATATGGTTATTTTTTTCAAGGACATCTAGTTCTTGATTAAATAAAATATGGCATGGAAAAAATAGAATTTTATTTTTAGGTTTATTAAATTTATATTTTGAGTTTAAAAAATATTGAGAACCGATATTTAACTTTTTATCGTGCCATAATAAGTTCAGATCACTCATTTTTTGATTAATATAATCCTCCGGATTAAACACTCTATTTCCCATGAGTGCACCGTGTTGTAAATTAAAGGATTTTTTTTTTTCTTTTTTTAAGTTTAAAACAGCAAATTTAAATTTATCATTAGCTGCAAAATGCAGTGAAGTTCCAATTTTAGATATATTGAGGTATTTATTTTTATTAGCATTTAAATAACTATTAAAATTCTCCAAAAAAGAACTGGGTAAAGTATTTTTAATAAATTCATTATAAATAATATCAAAATCATCTTTAATTTTTATTGATATTTTTGACCGAGATTTAAAGTTTTTTTTTCGGCTAATTATCTCTGCTGGAAAGTCTAAATAATCGATACTAGCGAATAAAATTTTTAATTTACTTTTAAATATGACCCTAAGTGCATTATTTTTTTCAAAATATCCATCAAAAATTATTATGGGTTTAAGAAGATTTTGTAAATTTTTATAAAAAAAATAAATAATCTTTCTAAAAAATGTTTTTTTCTTTATTTTTTCAAAAAGAAAAACTTTTTTAATTTTCTTAGATTTTGAAACTTTAAATTTTAATCTTTTTGAAATTAAATAATTTATAAAAAAATTGAAATTGAAATCTTCTAATTGAAATATTTTGTAAATATCAGTATTTTCAAAAAAGAAATTGTAATTATCAGCGTATATATGGACGTTTTTTTTATTTTTAATTTTTTTTAAAGTATCAAATCTTGTCTTAATATTCATTATAGATATGATTAAAAAATACTCGATTAAAATTTCCCATTCTTTTTTTTTTAATCTACAATTATTTAATTCATTTAAGATGGGGAATATTTCGTCAAGATATCTCTGAGATTTTTTTAAAATAAAAGAATAGTTATATTTTTTTTTATAAACTTGATTTAAATTTTCAATCGAAGAACATCTATAATTTTTTAATTGGTAATTTGTATTTAGCTTTTTTAAATACTCATTCTCAAAAATTATGTGTGTTTTTTTTTTTAATTTAATATTTTTAAAATAAGTAATTAAGTATCTTCTAATCATTGATATTTTTGAATTATCATTTCACTCTAACTAAATATGTTATTTATTCTACCAAATTTAATTAGTTATTTTTTTTAAATTTGTTACAAACTCAAGTTAAAACTATTTCTATAAGTAATATAATTTTACTAAGCTTTAAGTCTCGGGGATTATATAGAAATATGAGATTTTTACCCATAAACAACTATTTAATTTCACCAAGATCTAAATTCAAAACTTTGTCACATTTATTTAGCGTATTTTTTCTATGAGAAATTATTAAAATGGTCTTTTTTTTTAATGTTTCTGATCTTAAATTATTTAAAATTTTATCTTCTGTTTTTTCATCCAAAGCATTAGTAGACTCATCCATCAAAATAATTTCTGGATCACGATACAATACCCGGGCTATAGCTAACCTTTGTTTTTCACCTCCTGATAACTTAGAACCATTAATTCCGATATATGTATCTAAACCATATTGTAATGAGTCTATTTTTGGTTTGAGTTCAGCAATTTCTATACATTGATTTAATATTTCATAATTACACTCTTCATCATCTGAATTATCAAAATTTAGTAATATGTTTTTTTTCAATGAACCATTTAATAAGAATATATTTTGAGATACGTAACCCAATTTTTTTTTCCAGATTCTAATATCTTTATTTATATTTTGTCCATAATGACTAACTACTCCACCTTCTGGTTTTAAAAGTCCCATTAGCATTAGAAATAAAGTACTTTTTCCTGAACCTGTTTTTCCAGTGATACCTATAAATTCACCTTTCTTAATTTCAAAATTTATGTTTTTTAAAGGACGAGAACTTTTATTATCATAACTAAAAGATAAATCTTTAACTTCAAGATATCGATTTTTATCTAAATCATAATTTTTTTCATTATCAGAGAAATTTTGAGATTCGGTTATTATTGAACTTTTATTTATTTCATCAACTATGATTTCAACAGAAGGTTTTGTAAGTCTCATGTAGTACCTGCTTACAGTAACCGCATTAAAAGCTGGTAAAAATCTAAATATACTTACTAATATCAGTGATAAAACAGGTAGTATTTCGGTGATATTATTATTAACTTTATTAATAAAAAAAACAGAAATTAAAACTAAAATTGATATTGCTAAAAATTCTAAAATAATTTTTGGTAATTTTTCAATAATAAAAAAATAATAATTATTATTTTCTAATTGATGAAAATCTTTTTTAAAATAATCTATTACTTTATTTTCTTTCATTTGGACTTTAATATCTTTAATTGAACCAAATGTTTCATAAATTGTTTCTGTAAGATTTTTTCCTAATTCAATATTTTTTTTTGCTCTTAAATTAATAAAAGATTTAATTATTTTTAAAAATGATAAACCAATGAGACCGAAAACAAAAAAAATTAACAAAATAAATCCTGGTGATGAGAAAATAAGTAAAATTAAAATGACAAATATTGTTATTAATTCTCTAAAGTGTAAAATAAAATTTACGAGATAAGTATTTAGATTTGTAATTTCAGTGGAAACATATCTCGATAAATAAGCTGGATTCTTATCTAAATGAAGCAGGTAAGGCATATTAATGTAATATCTAAATAATTTTTCAGCAATATTACTTTTAATTTTTCTCTGAAAATTTCCTTGGAATATCGTTAAGAAAATAAGAAAAACATTTTTTACCACAAACGAGATAATGACTATTGAACCAAATAGAATAATTAATTGATTATGTTCGAGTACCGCTAAGTAAGAATTATTTTTTAAAATTTCAAATTTGTCAAAAATATAACTGCTATCAATTAGAATACTTGCAAAAATAGGAATTGAAATAAGACTGACACCCTCTAAAAAAAACATTGCTGAGTTTAAAAGAAGTATAATCTTAAAAAAAATAAATTCTTTATTATTTAATAATTTTCCTAGTATTTTCATATTTTAATAATTTTTTCTGTTAGTTATGCAAGGATTTTTTATTTTTACTCTCTTTTTCTAAATTTATTTCAAATTTACCTAACAAAAACTAAACACATAAAAAAAGTAAAAACTATTTTTAGTTCAGTAAAAATACCTGAACCAAACCTAGACTCATCTGATCTAATTTTATTATTAATTTTTAATTCAGTAATATTTATTTTTCTTTTTTTTCCTTTTATTAATAATTCTGTACTTATAGAATTGAAAAAAATTTTCTTACTAAAAAATTTTTTTATATAATTATATGAATATCCTTTAATACCACACAAAGGGTCTTGTAAATTCCAAATAATTTTTGAAAAAAAAAGAAAAATTTTTTCACCTATTCGATCTACTCGACTTCTAACCCCACAAACTATATCTCTATTCAATTTCAATTCTTTTTTAAATAATTTTATATAATTTGGAGGTAGTTGTCCGTCAGCATCTATTGTAATTACATATTTATATTTTTTTTTTTACAAAAAATTCCAAACCTGAATTTATAGCTTGATCATAGCCTAAATTGATTTTGTGACTAATAACCATAACTCCATTTTTTTTAGCAATTTTTTTTGTTTCATCTATTGAACCATCATTAACTACTAAAACATCTCCAAATATTTTAGTTTTTTGAATAATCTTTTTTATTGTTTTTTCCTCATTTAATGCTGGAATTATAATTAAAAGTTCTTTCATATCTTAAAATTAAAAAACGTCACTAGATTTAATTATTTCGTGATATTTGATATCTTTTTTTAATCTTTTATTAATGATTTTTTTCTTATCACAGGGTCTAAGCGCACCAAAAGGACATGGTCTTAAATAATCCAACATATGTTCTCTTATGATTGACCCTTTATTTAATTTTTGATTTGCGCGAATTCCTCTTCTTTGAACCACACTTGAATTTAGCTCATTTTTTTCAATTCTTTTTACTCCATCCCCCATTGCTGATTCCAAATCTCTTGTTGCTGATACCATTGCTTTCCAACTTTTAGGATTCATAGCAAAAAAGTGGTCAGGTCCTGTCCTTTTATTATCATCTGTAAAATGCTTTTCTATCACTCTTGCTCCAAGCATAACAGCTCCCAAAACTGTAACATGGCCAAATGTATGATCACTAAGACCCAAAACTACTTTTGGAAATTTTTTTTTTAAACTTATTTATGACATTTAAGTTTGAATATTTGATATTTTCTAAATCACCTGTGTAATTTGTATTACACTGCATAAGAACCAAAGATTGATTAATTTTGAGATACTCTTTAACTGCAGTTTCAACTTCTTTAAAATTAGAGGCCCCAGTAGCAATTATTCCTAATTTTTTTTTAGATGCAATCTTTTTAATTATATCAATCCAAGTTATATCTCCTGAACCAATTTTGATTACATTCACATATGGATTTATTTCATCAACAATTTCCATTGAATATGGACTAGTCATAAACTCTATGTCTATTTTATCACAGAATTTTTTTAATATCTTAGTCCATTTTTTATTAATCGAAGCGGCTTGATAAACAGAAAAAACTGATTTCTTCCACTTGCTTTGATGGGACTTTAAATTTTTCAATTTTTTAAAACCAACATCACTCACAATTGTCTTTGCAGAGAAATGTTGAAATTTAGCTGCATCAGCACCAGCTAACTTAGCCAAGCGTATAAGTTTTTTTGCCCTAGCAAGACTCCCATCGTGATTAGCACCAATGTCTGCAATAAAATAAGTAGGCATATTTTTGCCGATTCTTTTTTTTTTTATTTTAAAAAATTTCATTTATATTCCTTTGCTAATTTTTCTATTTCATCCGATACATATGGAAGTTTAATTTGAGTATTTTTCTCAAAATGATTTATGTTAAGACTCATATCTAATGGTCTTCGAGCAAATAGATGTTTATTATACTTAATTTCCTTTAGCAAGTCTAAATCATAATTTAAAATTGAAACAAGCTGTGAGGCAAATTTAGCTTTAGAAATTTTGTCTTTAGAGCCTAGATTATAGATGCCCTCTATTTTTCTTATCATTAATTTGTCAATAATTTTGATTAAAGTAGATGTGTGTAAAGGGGAGAAATAGATATTTTTAAAAGTGTTAATTTTGTTTTTATTCCTAAGGTTGTAAAGGATCCAATCACTTAAAGTTTTTTTTTGATTTTTGTCACTTTTTCCTATGAAATTTGTCCTAAGGATAAGAGAAGGTAAATCTTTAAAATATTTCTCTCCCTCAAATTTTGAGGTTCCGTAGTAATTAATAGGATTTATAAATTTTTCTAAATGACCACCCTTGCCATTATAAACTTGATCAGTAGACATATGGATCACATAAATACTCTGTAAAGTTTTTTTAATAGCTTTTGCTAAATTTAGTGGAAATAATATATTTGACTTTTTAGCAATTTCTTTATTTTTTTCACATTTATCAACATCAGTTAAAGCAATTAAGTTAATTATAATATTTGGTTTAACTTTATTTAAAATTTTTAATATAAAATTATGATTAAAATTTTTTTTTAAAGTCTTTTTATAATTTAAATCAGTAAAAACTTTATAATTTTTTTCTTTAAAATTTCTTACAATTTTTTTTCCTAAAAATCCACTTGACCCAAAAATTAAAATTCTTCCTGGAAGAGAATTGTTAACTTTTCTCCAGCTTTTTCTGTCAACTGATATCAGTTTATTTGATCCCTCATCTCTGGTAATGTGTCTATTGTGATAAAAAATTTTAGGATTAGTTGATTTTAACTTCAAAATACTTTTCCAATCAAAGTCTAAATTTTTGAAATGTGATATAATTTCTTTTATGACTTGAAAATCCTCAGGTTCATCTACAGTCCACCTTTCTGAAGATAAATCTATATTATGTGTTAAATTAAATTTTTTAAATTTTCTACTTTTTTGTATGAATGGAACAACATGCTCTTTTTCAAATTTAGATTTAGAATTTTTCCAAGCATCGTAAAGAGTTTCAGATCTAATCACAGAAACATCAAGTCCATTTGGAAATGTAGGAGGATTAACATTTGAAACATAATCATAATTTTTTTCTTTAGCAATTTTTAATAATTTATCTATAATTTTTCCATCCATTAAGGGACAGTCTCCCGTTACTCTTACAATAAAATCCGATTTGTTTTCTAATGATGCTTTGTAATATCTGTCTAAAACATTACTTTCATCTCCTTGAAAAACTGTTACATTTAATTTTTTTAAATGGTTATAAAGTTTTTTTTGCTTTGAATTCTTTGGAATAGCAATCACAATTTTTTTACTCTCTTTGCTTTGCTTCAATCTATGGATTAAGATTTCTATTAAAGTTTTATTTTTGATTCTTTGCAATACTTTGTCTGGGAATCTTCCAGACGTCGCTCTAGCTTGAACTATGATAATTTCATCTAAATTTTTTTTTAATTTTTTCAAAAAAATATTTAATTTATCTTTTTATGTTAACTTAAATTTTTTATAAAATATTATTAATTTACATAATTTTTAATAAGAAATTTTAACTCTTTAATATTTAAAAATTTACTATTTGTGCCTGACGAATATCTAAAATTAGGCTGAACTTTTTTAATATTAAATTTTTTATATCTACTAATTAGACTCTTATTTTGTGTAGGTAGAATTATGTAATAATCTCCAATATCAAAGGTCGTAAAACTATCACTTTCGGAAATCATTTCCTCGTGAATTTTTTCTCCTGGTCTAATTCCAATAACTTTTATTTTACAATTAGGCTCAATAGATTTAACCAGATCAATAATTTTATATGAAGGTATTTTTGGCACAAGAATTTCTGCGCCTTTCATATTTTTCAGAGCAAATAGAACCATTTTGACAGAATCTTCAAGAGTTATGTTAAATCTTGTCATATTTGGGTCAGTTACATTAAGAACTCCTTTTTTTGCTTGTTCTAAAAATTTTGGAATAATTGAACCCCTTGAGCCCATCACATTTCCATATCTAACTACTGAAAACACTCCGTGCCTACCTGCATAACTATTTGCAGCTACAAATAATTTATCACTACATAGTTTTGAAGCACCATATAAGTTAATTGGAGAACAGGCTTTATCAGTTGAAAGGGCAATTACTTTTTTTACTTTTTTTTCTATTGCTGCTTCAATTATATTTTGAGCACCCATTACGTTAGTTTTTATAAATTCAATAGGATTGTATTCAGCAGCTGGAACTTGTTTTAAAGCTGCAGCATGAATAATTATATCTATACCATCTAAAGCTCTTAATAGCCTTTGATAATCTCTCACATCACCAATAAAGTATCTTAAATTTTTATATTTCTCTGCAGGGAACTCTTCATTCATTTGATCTTGCTTTAGTTCGTCCCTGCTAAATACAACCAGTCTTCTAATATTGGGATAATTTTTAAGTAGTTTTGATACCATTGCTTTTCCAAAAGTACCTGTTGCACCTGTTATTAAAATTGAAGTGTTATTAATTTTCATTAAAACAAATTTTTACAATTTTTAACAATTTTTTTGTTTTAAATATATGATCATTATAATTTAACATATTTTATCTTTTTTTCTTAACTCTTTTTTAAGCTCCTCATATTCTTTAAATTTTTTTTGCATATAATTTATGGTAAGCTTAGTTTTTTCAGATATTCCTTTTGGTGTTAAAACATAAAGATAATTTGTTTTATTTGGACTATTTTGAAAGTTTCTGATTTTTATTAAACCTTTATTTTTAAGAGCTTTCAAACAATAATTTAACTTTCCTAAACTGAAATCTAATTCTTCAGCCATTTTTCTTTGAGAGCTATAGGGGCTATTTGTTATTTTTCTCAACACTTCAAAATAATCTTGATAAATTTTTTTCATCTATTGATTATATCGTTCAATTATTGAACAGTAAAGCAAAAAATAATACTTTTATTTTAAAAATTTAAATATTTGATCAATTGAACTGATAGTATTTATCTTATTGATTTTTAGGTTTGAATAACCATATCTAGCATAAATAAATTTAACATGTGATTTCTTTGCAGCATGATAATCATAAAGACTATCACCGACATACAAGACTTGATCTAAATTTACATTATTTTCTGCTATAATTTTAAGTAATAAGTCAGAAGACGGTTTTGATCTAAATTTTTTTGTGGGAGATTGCACAGATTGAAACTTTATTTCAGAAAGAAATTTTTTTAGGATTTTTTTTGTTCTATCTGAATCTTTAGATGTTAAAATTGCAAGTGGCACTATTTTATTTAATATAAGTAAAGTTTTTTTCACATTCCTATAAAGTTTAATTCTATTAAAGCTATTGTTTGAAAATTTTGAGTATGTTTTTTTTATTTTTAAAAAATCTTTTTTTTTAATTCTTAAATTTTCTAAGATGCTATAAAAGTCAAGTCCAATAAACTTATAAAATTCTTTAAATTGATTATGAATTTTAAACCTTTTTCTTACTTTGTTCCAACTGAAAATCATATTTGGTAATGAATTAATTAAAACTCCATCAAGATCAAATATAATTAATTTTACCTTCATTTTTAATATTTTCTAATAAGATACTGTTATATTAAAAATATTATACTTAAATAATTTTTTTATATAAATAAAGATATAATACTAATATGAATTAGAAGTAGTATTTAAAAAAAAATTTAGTTGTGATTTTTGATCAATTTTTTAGCTTAGTCGAAAGTGCTTTAAATCATATATCTAGTTACTATATTTTTTGGCTTTTTTACATCGGGGCTACCATACTTTCATTGCACTATTTTGTGCAACGGAGATGGTTAAAGTCTATCTTATTTTTTGGACTAGCCTTGTTGTGGTCCAGAGTTATGGTGGTATTTTTACAATATGTTGGTGGTCTTGGTACTGACTCATTTCATGAAGCTAGCAATTTTAATCTGGAGGAAGCTTTTTTTTGGTTAAGCACATTTTTAAATTTATTTATAAACTATGCTTTTAGTCTAAAAATATTATCTCTTTACAGTTTAATTGCTTTTTTCTTATTTATTTTAATTTTAATTTTACAAAATATATTTTTTGAAAAATTTATAAAACACTCGTCCTTTACTGCATTAATAGGATTTTTATTAATTCTTATTGGGTTATATTTGCCTACATACAAATCAGTGAAAATGTTTTTCGAAAATAGTGATTCATTTGACAAGGTAACATTAAATTTCTCCAACGATATAAAGCTCAAGCATTCTAAACCGAGGATTAATGTATTCTTATACATAGGGGAGTCCACTACGTCAATGAATATGGGAATTTACAACTATCCACGACAAACAACTCCTCATCTTCAACGATTAGAAAAAAAGAATGGATTTATTAAATTCGAAAATGTTTTTTCTACACATACACATACAAGTCCATCGCTTCTAGAAGCATTATCATTAGGTTTAGATTACTCCGAAAATTTCAAACCAATTCATGAGCGAAAAAGAATATCTATAGTTGATGTGCTAAAAAAAGCTAAAATTCCAACACAACTTTTTAGTAATCAAGGCAGTACAGGTACAATTAATCAAGCTAGCTCTATAATATTCAAAAATGCAACTAAGAAATATTCACAACCTTCAAGCAGAGCCTTAGGTAATAATGATACCATTGTTGCTAAACCATGGGATCATGATTTATTTAATAGTCTTATTAATATTAAATCTTTGAATAAATCAAATACATCGTTAAAAGTTTTTCATGCTTACTCAGGACATGGACCATACATAAAAAATATTCCTATAGAATTTCGAGATCCAGTTGATGAATATTTTAATAAATTTAACCCAAGAGCTATAACAGGAAATATAAAGTCTTTAAATGAGGTTGAGCACTATGACTCTACGATAAGTTATGTAGACTTTTCAGTCTCAAATGCAATTGAGTTGATTAATAGTTCTAGTGCTCCTTGGGTCTTTATTTATTTTTCAGATCACGGTGAGTCTGTTTTTTCAAACAAAGGTCACGACTCGAGTAGGTTTGAGCACGAAATGGTAAGAGTTCCTTTAATAATGTTTTTTAATACGGCTGCTAAAAATATTACTCCCTCGTTATTCAATAAGTACTTAAAACTCGCTAATTCAAATGCTATAGTTACTCTTGCACAACTTCCATCAACAATATTAGATTTATTCGAAGTCACAGTAATGAAAGATAATATATTGAATGTAATTGGCACACCACAAAAACCATATCCTATAATGGTCAAAGAAACAATCGAAGGTGTAACAGCAGTAAACTTATCTAATTCATTATTAAATGATATAATTGATAAAACTGACAGCGCGACATTACATTTTACTAACAGAAAGAAAAACATTAACCATCATCCTTTAATTTGTTACCACAGATCAAACACTATAGCGAAAGCGCTAAGAGGGAGTATGGTAGCTGATTGTTTAGAGATTGATACAGTAGTAGATAGTGGTGATGTACTGGTATTTCATCCACCTAAAGAAAATAATACAGGCTTACATCTCAAGGAATTACTTTCATCAGTCGCAAATAAAAAAGATTTGTCTTTTTGGTTTGATGGTAAAAATATATCAACAGAAAAAAATTGTTTTAGTTTTGAGTCAACGTTAAGATCAAGTGGCTTAATTAATTCAAAAATTCTAATTGAATTTCCTACTGATACCTATGCTAAATCAACACTATTAAACAGCTGTATAAAAAGTTTACAAAATCTTGGAAATGACATTAGTATATCTTATTATATCTCCACGACTGATGCAGTATCTTGTTCCCGTTTGCTGACTCAGGGACTTAAATTTAATACAGCTAATCCCTGTCTAAAGTTAAAGAAAGACTTGTTGGAGATAGATCGTTCAGGACTTTTTAGTGATCTCAGTTTCGACTTTAGAGGTCTCAAGGCTATTGAAGGGTTGGACTTTAGTTCTAAATATAAATGGAATACATGGAATGCTGAAGTATCAGATTTAGACTCCATTGATAGTGATAAATTTAGGATGGTAATTTTAAAAAATGATGATCCAAATACTATTTAATAGTCTATTATGTTGAGCAGAAATTCTTTAAGTAAATTTATGTTATAATTAATTAATTATAAGTTACATATTTTTTTATAGTGTCCATACAAATAAACGTGAATAATAATATTTTTTAAATGATATTGCTTCAAAGTGATTTAGATTTTTACTTTTTGATTAAATTTTAAATTTTTTTGGTATAAGAATTGATAATACTTAAGATTTTTTCTGTTGATTGATTTTTTTGATTTACACATAGATCATAATTTTTTTTAAACTTACATAATCTAAAATATTCCTTGGTTGAAATATTTAAAATTTTGTCCATTCTTTTTTTAAAGAAATCATATTGACAATCAAAGTTTATAGAGCTTATTCCTTTTATTGGAAAATCATAAACATTATTTGAAGTAAAGTTGCATGCTAAAATTTTTTTTTTGTAGAAAAAAATTCTCTCAACATAGTTGACATTGTTCCAATCAATACATTGCTTTCACTTGCCGCCTCATAAGATGAAAAAGCATTTTGGTTTTTAAATTGTTTTTTTAAGTACAAGTAATCAACTTTATTTAAATTTTTTTTGTACCAGTTTTGCTCTTGATTATAACTTCTAAAATTAGCATTAAAGTTTGATAATTCATCTTTATAGGGTTTTCTTCTTTTTAATGGAAAAACTATTTTCAAATTTTTTTCTTTTGAATACCTAATTACGAATTTAATAAGTTTAATGAAATTATAATCTTTTTTTTTGAATTCCAATTCAATCGCACCAATTTCTGAAAGAAGACAAATGTCATATTTTTTTTTCTGTGGCAGAAATTTTTTTTCTAATAACTTTTTTTTAAAAATTTCAAGCTTTATACTTCCAACTACTTCACTTTTTCTTATTTTAATTTGAGGAATCTTCTTAAAATTTAATCGGTCATAATCACTAAGCAACAAAATGTGTGGAACCAAATAAGAATAAAAATTAATACCTCGATTTTTTTTTAGATAGAGTTTTTCATTAATTCTGTAACAATGACTGGCAATTTGTAGCCATAAAAAATTAAACTTATTTTCTAATATTTTTGCTAAAAATAAAAAATTTCTCGATTCATTTAATATGGTAAGAATTAATTTTGGATCTACTAATTCTAAAATTGCTATTGTGTAGGCATTTTTTAGACCATATTTAAAATTTGTAATAATATGCTTTATTAT
>MDTA01103480.1_pt1 | contig 13197 bp, 8 predicted proteins | sample 811151 | NCBI WGS metagenome assembly MDTA01 (sample SAMN05326648, study PRJNA326480) | marine metagenome | isolation source: seawater | place: Indian Ocean: South | collected 2010 | reverse complement strand
TTTTGATATTCTGGATGTTTGGTTTGATTCTGGCTCAACCCATGCTTTTGTTTTACGAGACCGGCAAGATGGTGGTTGGCCGGCTGACTTATATTTAGAGGGTACGGACCAACATAGAGGCTGGTTTCATTCTTCGCTTTTGCAATCATGTGGGACGAAAGGATTTGCGCCCTATAAGGGTGTCTTAACTCATGGTTTTACCCTTGATGAAAAGGGTATTAAAATGTCAAAATCACAAGGAAATGCGGTTAGTCCAGATCAAGTTATAAAGCAATATGGTGCTGACATATTGAGGCTTTGGGTTGCTCAATCAGATTATACTTCTGATTTGCGCATTGGTCCAGAAATTTTAAAAGGTGTATCAGATAGCTACAGGCGATTGCGCAATACTCTAAGATTTCTGCTAGGAAGCTTAACGGATTTTGATAGGGAAAAAGAGGCCATGGAGTACGAACAAATGCCAGAGCTTGAGAAATGGATATTGCACAGGGTCGCTGAACTCGATTTAGTGGTAAGAAGGGGCTACGATGAATATCAATTTCAATCAGTTTTTCAGCAGGTTTTTCAGTTTTGCACAATTGATTTGTCATCGGTCTATTTTGATATTAGGAAAGATAGTTTGTATTGTGACTCCTTGGATAGTCTTATGAGGAGGTCTTCACGAACGGTTTTAGATATCTTGTTTTATCAGTTGACTAGTTGGTTAGCACCTATCTTAGTATTTACATCTGAAGAAGTATGGCTAGAACGCTTTCGGCGTAGTGATACCTCGATACATTTACAAGACATACCCGAAATCCCTAAAAATTGGGATAAGCCCGCAATAGCTAAGAAATGGGATGAAATAAGGCGTGTGCGTAGGGTGGTCACCGGTGCGATAGAAGTTCAGAGGCAAAATAAGGTCATTGGGTCAAGTTTGGAGGCATCCCCGACTGTAATTATCAATAATAAAGATTTATTTAAGATAGTGTCCTCTATTGATTTTGCTGAGGTCTGTATTACGTCGTCAATAACCATAAAGTTTGGAGAATTGAACGATGACATGTTTAGATTACCTGAAGTGGATAATGTAGGAGTTATTTTTGGCTTAGCATCTGGAATGAAATGTCAGCGATGTTGGAAATATACAGATAAAAGTGATTGCAGAGAAGAGCCTAAAGATTGTTGCCAAAGATGCTCTGAAACCTTATTCAAGCAAGCAAAATAATTAACCAGCATTATTTAGCTTTTGGGTGAGCGCTGTTGAAAACCTTCATCAAATGCTTTTGATCCACCCCCGTATATATCTGTGTTGAGGCCAGAGATTGATGACCAAGCAGTTCTTGTATAGTGCGAAGGTTGCCACCGGCCGAAAAAAGGTGGGTAGCAAAGGAGTGACGAAGGGCGTGTGGAGTAGCTGTTGGTGGCAGACCGAGCGACTGGCGAGCTTTTGAAATAATGTCTTGAACAATTCTGGGACTTAGTTTTTTACCTCTAGATCCCACGAAAAGTGGGCCATCAGTGTCAAACTCATATGGACAAGTGCGTAAATAATTGTTCACGCTTTCCTGAGCTATAGGTAAAACTGGTATTATTCTTTCTTTCTTGCCTTTACCTGAAACTTTTAGAAGGTCACTTAAAGGGGTACAATTGAACTTAAGATTTAAAGCCTCAGATATTCTCAAGCCACAGCCATATAATAAAGTTAAAATCGCAACGTTTCGAGCATTGATCCACGCTTTTCTTGGTTCTTTATCAATATAGTTTATAAGCTTTTTCGCATCGTGTACCGATAATGGACGGGGCAATTTTTTTTTAATTTTTGGTCCTGTAAAGCCAGCGACTATCGTATTATCAATTGATTCGTTAACGTGCAACCAGTGGTAGAAGCTTCGGAGAGCTGATAAAGACCTAGCTAAAGATCTGTTGCTTAGGTTTGCCTGTTTTTGGCTAGCAACCCATGCTCTGAGGGTTATTAGGTCTACGTCGCCAAATTGTTTTTTGGTTGTAACTTCACCATTATATTGATCCAGAAAATTTACAAATTTGTAAACGTCCCTTTGATATGCTTTTATTGTATTTACTTCCCTGTTGTGGAGTTTTTGAGTGTCAGACAACCAATTTTCAACGAACAAATTTTTTGAGCTCATACTAAACTTCACTTTTATAATCCAACAAAATTAAAATATATTTTGTTTTGGAGGCGCATCTTCGATACTGTTTCTATTGTAAAAGCATTAGGGATAAATTGTTAAGAGAAAATTTCAGTGAGGTTTTGACAAAGTGCTTCATTAAATCTATCTAAAACGAATTTTTCAAGCTTTCTTATATAATATTCTAAAAATTTTTGTGTTCTGCGTGCATTGTAATTTAAGTTTAGTTATTGTTTTGGGCAGATATAGTATTCATGGGGACACTCACTTTATCTATGAATTCGATATGATTAAATTAATAATTCGTGCAAACCATAAACCTAAAAAATCATTTAAAAAAGAAAATAATGCGCAAAAAAATTTTTAACAAGGGAGACATAGTTCAGGTTTTGACCACTGAACCTATCAATGGAGGTCTCTTGGATTATATTGCATCGGAAGATGGAATATCAGTGGGAAGTTTTGTTGAAGTGAAAGTTATGTATAGGTCCTGTGTAGGTGTTGTATGGGGTTGTGGTTCATCGAAAATAGAAAGGGAGAGACTTAAATCAATTGTTCGAGTATTGGAAATTACGCCTATGAGAAACGAATTAAAAAACTTCTTGTTACGGGTTGCAAAATATACTGTGAATCCGCCAGGCAAAGTAATGAAACTCACCTTCGGAGCACAAAACTTTCTTAAGCCTGAGCGAAAAAAAAAGTATTATTATATAGGCGTAAAAGAGCTAGCAAATCAGACTGAAAATAAAGCCAAAATTGTTCAATTCTTAAGTCGTCATTCTGAAAAAAAATTTTTAATGAATGACCTAGTTAGTCGATTTAGTGTCTCTAGAGGACTGATAAATACTTTGGTTGCAGAGGGTAATTTGAACAGTTGTTATGATTATGAAAATCTCAAATATGAGTTGTGTAAAGCCGAGTTCAGTACCAAACTATCCAAGGAACAGGCTCAGATTTCCAGACAACTTCGAAACATCGTTAAAAATCACTCGTATAGTACAAGTTTGTTAAGGGGAGTTACAGGTTCTGGCAAGACCGAAGTCTACCTTGACGCTGTATCGGAAGCAATTAATTCGGGAGAACAAGTCCTTGTATTGGTGCCGGAAATAGCTTTATCAGTCGATTTTGTAGAAAGGGTTTTTAAGAGATATGGAGTTTTGCCTGGACAATGGCACTCTGGCATCTCACAAAAGGAGCGTCGAAGCCTTTTTAGGGCGGTTTCATCAAAAAAAGTCAATTTAATTATTGGGGCTCGCTCGGCCTTATTTCTTCCTTTTCGGAAATTAGGACTTATTGTTGTCGATGAGGAGCATGATGCATCATACAAACAGGATGACGGTGTATGCTATAATGCCAGAGATATGGCCGTAATGCGGGCTTCTTTAAGTGACGCTAGAGTTATTTTGGCGTCAGCCACTCCAAGCCTCGAAACTTGGGTTAATGCAAAAACTGGTAAATACAATAGGTTCGACCTTTGGTCTCGTTATGGGCAGGCAATATTGCCTGGGATAGAAGTTATAGACCTTCGAGGGCAAAGAACTAAAAACGGTGGATTTATATCTGAAATCTTAAAGACCCAAATTGAAATACGGCTAAAAAGGGGAGAGCAGAGTCTTTTATTTTTGAATAGGAGGGGTTACGCACCGATAACTGTTTGTACTAACTGTGGGTTTCAGTTGGGTTGTAAAACTTGTGATTCGAGATTGGTTTTTCATAAATTCAAGGAAAAGCTTATTTGCCACCAGTGCGGAGAAGAAAGTAAGATCGTATCCTCTTGTCCAAAATGTGGTGTCAATGGACGACTTGCCTCAGTAGGTCCTGGCATAGAGCGGCTCCAAGAGGAGTGCATTAACATTTTTCCAAATTCGCGAGTCGGAGTTTTGTCATCTGATACTGCAGAAGGCGTGCTCGAACTCCGCAAAAAATTTGATGATTTTAGGTCTGGTGAAGTAGATATTATAATTGGGACACAATTAGTTTCTAAGGGCCACAATTTTCCCAAAATTACGTTGGTAGGTGTTATTGATGCTGATCTTGGTCTTCAAGGTAGCGATTTGAGAGCTGCAGAAAAAACTTTTCAGTCCCTTCGACAGGTTTCTGGAAGAGCAGGTCGTGACAGTACACCAGGCAAAGCATACATACAAACCTATTGTCCAGAACATCCAGTAATTTTAGCAATTTCAAAGGGCGAAGATGATGAGTTTTGGCAACTGGAGGCCGAACTCAGACGTCGGGCAGGATCACCTCCATTCGGTAGATTTGTTTCATTAATTCTTTCTGGACCTAATGACAAACAGTTATTTACGATTGGTAGGAAACTTAACCAATCTTGGGAGGAATTACACTTTGATGATACATATATTTATGGCCCTGCTTTCGCCCCAATATCTAAAATTCGAAATCGATTTAGGGTAAGATTATTAATTAAAGCCAAGAAAAATAAAAACATTCAAGAAATGATAAATTACTTGATAAGGAATATTTCGTTACCTAGAACTGTTCGAATGACAGTAGATGTTGATCCTCAAAATTTTTATTAGTTTTTAAGTTTCCACACTAGCTATTTCTGACTTCTGAGTTTAAGACAAGAATAATTAGGATGGAGTAACCGATGAAAGCATCAGCGACAATAATACAGCCAAGACCTGGTATTTTGAAAATCCCGCTTTATGAAAGCGGTAGTAAAAATATTAAAAACTTTAAAAATCCAATTAAGTTGAGTTCAAATGAGAATCCTTGGGGGCCAGGTCAAAGTGCAATAACTGCTTTCGTTAATGCTCAGAGAAGCCTAAGCACTTATCCAGATAGTAGTCATTCGAAGCTGCGTCGTGCAATAGGGCGAGTGAATGATATCGATGAAAATAGGGTGATTTGTGGGGCTGGATCTGATGAAATAATTCACTTTTTGTGCCAGTGTTATGCGGGTAGTGGGGACGAAGTCATACATACCGAGCACGGTTTTTTGATGTATAAAATTTCTGCGCTAGCAGCTGGGGCAATACCCATAAGTGTTCCTGAAAGTAATCGACGGGCTAATATTCATAATATATTACAAGCTTGCAACGAAAGGACGAAATTAATATTTTTGGCTAATCCGAACAACCCAACTGGAACATTGATAAGCGCTGAGGAAGTCGTGGAGCTAATTGATGGTATTCCCAAGCACACCTTGTTAATTATGGATGGAGCTTATGCGGAATATATTGATAAGTTTGACGCTAGTTTAACGATGGCTGAAAAGCACCATAATTTGTTTGTGTTGCGTACATTCTCCAAAATTCATGGTTTAGCCTCCTTACGAGTAGGTTGTGGTTATGGTGCTCAAAATGTAATTCAAACCTTATTGAGAGTAAAAGGTCCGTTCAATATATCATTGGCCGGACAAGAAGCTGCTACCGCTGCAGTGCTGGATACTGATCATGTAAAAAGTAGTAGAATCAAGAATTTAGATCAGCGTGATAAATTGGTCAAAGAATTACGTAAAATAGGGATTTCTTGTGACCGTTCTTTTGCAAATTTTGTTTTGGCTAGGTTTCGAAATAGCAGCATTTCTGCCGCTGCTGATGAATTCTTGAAATTGAATGGCCTAATAGTTAGAGATACGAAGAACTATGGTTTGGAGTCTGCCCTTCGAATTTCAGTAGGCACGGCAGAAGATTGTGAAAAAGTGGTGTCGCATTTAAAACAATTTCAGGAGAACATGGATGCTGTATAAACATGTTGCTTTAATTGGATTAGGACTAATTGCGTCATCCATATGTTTATCTTTGAAAAGATCTGGAGTTCCGGTGAGGATTACTGGAACATCTAGATCTTCAGAGACAAGGCTCAAGGCTAGAGAGCTAGATTTATGTGAGGTTTTTGAAAACCCGGTTGAGGCTACAAAAGGCGCTGACCTTATTATACTTTGCGTACCTGTAGGGGCGATGGTGGAAGTCATCAGAGAGCTGTTACCTTATTTAAAATCAGATATGACGATTACGGATGTTGGTTCTGTAAAGGGTGGTATAGTTGAAAGTATTCATTCACTGATCCCAGATGGAGTTAGTTTTATTCCAGGGCATCCGTTGGCGGGTACTGAACATTCTGGACCAGAGGCAGGTTTTGAAAGTTTATTTGATAATAGGTGGTGCTTGCTTACTCCTTTGATTGGTACATCAGATAGCTCTATTCAAAAACTAAGGGAATTTTGGAAAGTTTTGGGAGCCAAAGTTGACACAATGACGCCTCAACACCATGACCTAGTTTTGGCTGTTACCTCTCATGTACCCCATTTAATTGCGTATACGATGGTTGGCGTTGCGGATGACTTAGCTAAAGTCACTAAGTCAGAAGTGATCGATTATTCTGCTGCAGGTTTTCGTGATTTTACCAGAATAGCTGCATCTGATCCAACGATGTGGCGTGATGTCTTCCTCTATAATAAAGAAGCATCACTTGAAATTTTAGACCGATTCACTCAGGAGCTTTCAAAGCTTGAGGAAGCGGTAAGGCAGGGAGATGGAGAGCTATTATTCAATTATTTCAGCCGGACGCGAGAAGTTCGACGAAATATTGTAGCTGCTGGTCAGGATACTGCTGAGCCAAACTTTGGTCGAAAAATAAGTTGAGTAATTTAGGTAGTGGAATCCCAGTTTAGAATAATTGAATAGATGGTTCAATTAGGGTTCCTAAATTTTTAACTTTTAGCGGCCCAACAAATAGCACATTATTTTTTATTTTGATGGGGATTTTAATTGGTTGGTTCGGTAAATTTCTTTGACTTCCAATAAATGTTAGACCAGCTCTAAGCACCCTTAGCTGTTCAGAGTCTAATAGACTATGCTGGTAAATATAGTCCAGAAATGTTTTCCAATCTTGAACTATCATTTCAATTTTTGCATTGAGTTGCCCATCTTGGGAAAAGCTTATATCACCCTTTAACGAGGACTCGAAAATTCTGTTTTTCACTATAATTGTCAGATCTGATATTTTAGCAATTTTCTTCAACAAAGCGTTTTCTGGATCTTTTCCAATGAAACCTAGGTCGCCTGAGATGTTTATCTTTGTGAGCAGCTTTTCTTTAGTACTTTTGACAAGCCTAGATTTGGATAATAAAGACTCTAGTGGCAAAACATTGGTGCCAACATAAAATGTATCTTTCGATTGCCCCGAGTTCTTCATTACTCGGTAAGCGATCAGTGTTTCTTCAATATGATAGTTAAATCCATTATTGGCTTTGATATTTAAGTTTTCACTTTCTATTATTGTTTCTTCAAGGCTACCTTCGTCGTCTAGTTTTAAACTACTTTTTATAAGATCACCATTTATTGAAAACTGACTATTTCCAACTTTGATAGTAATTGGAGGTTTAGCAGCTATAACCGTTAGTTTCTTATCGTATATTAACTTTATAAATTGGAGTATTGAAATTCTAAGAAAAAGGTCATTATCAAGCCAAGCCAAATCAACACCGCTGAGGGTTGCATCTAGCCTGGAGGGGTATCCGCGTACCGATATGTGCGCAAAATCTCGTTTCTCACTTAAAGTTTCTTCTCCAAACCATTTTTTAATAGTGGTCTCTAGTTGAGTTGCTGACATCCACCAGAAACCAGTCCAAGAAATAACGCCAAAAATTATCGTAATGACTATTAACCGCACAATTTTTTTAACAACCATACAAAAAAAACGAGATTTCAGTAACTTACCTATAAATATACGTTATCATAGTCTTTTCTGAAACTAAAATATAAATTAAGGAGATTTTATATTTTTATTTTGGTATATAATTGTGCGATAGTGAAAGTCTATTTCTATTAATAAAAAGGAAATAGGTTATATAAAATCGTTAGTTGGGGATGGAGTTTTACACCGTGACATCTAGTAGATCTTTAAGAAAGTCAAAAAATTTAGAGTTTAGCCAACCTACTAGACAGACATTTTTGATGGTTTTGGTTTTGGTTCTAGTTTTCGTAGGGGCATATTTCATGTTTCCCTCCATTTCTCCTATATTTTTGGCTGCTCCTTATTTAAATGGCCTCATAATCAGTGTATTTGTTTTGGGCATATTTGCTTGCTTTTTTCAAATTATTTCGATTGTTAGCTCGGTCAGTTGGATTGAAAGCTTTGCACTAGATCGACCGGGCCAGCAGATTTCTGATCCGCCTAGACTGCTTTTGCCTCTGGCTTCGCTTTTGAAAGATAGTCGAGCACGCAAAGCTCTAAACGCAACATCTGCAAGGTCCATTCTAGACTCAGTTGCGACTAGGCTTGATGAGGCTAGGGACATAACACGTTATATTATTAATTTACTGATTTTTCTTGGGTTACTTGGGACTTTTTATGGGTTGGCTACTACTGTTCCCGCGGTGGTAGAAACGATTAGAACTTTAGCCCCAAAGGAAGGTCAGAGCGCCATGGTTGTTTTCGACAAGCTTATGAGTGGACTTGAGAACCAACTCGGTGGCATGGGAACAGCTTTTGCCTCATCACTTTTAGGATTAGCTGGAAGTCTAGTAGTTGGTTTGCTTGAATTATTTGCAGGTCATGGACAAAATAGATTTTATATGGAACTCGAAGAGTGGATCTCGTCTTTTACACGAGTGAGCTTGGTTTCTTTAAACGAAGACTCGTCCTTCGAGACGGAAGAAGCCGGTTCTAACCTCAGAACTAGCACACATGCTCAGATAGAGTCCTTGGCTACTTTAATTGAAAAAGGAGAGTTAGACCGTCAGAAAACAGATCAGCATGTCGGAGAGTTATTAGATATTATAACAAAGATGGCTTCAGTAGGTACGGATAGCCCAGTTTCCAATTCTGCTCAAACAGCATTAAATACTAAATCGATTGAAGCTTTACTCAAAAGTCATTCTGAACTTGTAAATATATTAGCTGAGAAATCAGAAGACCAATCGTCATCCGATATCGAAAACAGATCTCGGTTGAGGAACATTGATATACAGCTAGCAAGGATTCACGAAGAGTTAAATGCTGGGCGACAAGATACATTAGCAGAGATACGATCGGACATTACCTCGTTAAGTTCTGCAATAATTCAACTTATAGAGTCCAATCGAACAAAATAATAAGGTTTTTAGTATGGCATTAATCAGACGGTCAGGCGCTCGTTTTTCAGCAAATATTTGGCCTGGCTTTGTAGACGCTATGACGGCCATTCTTCTAGTTCTTATGTTTGTCCTCTCAATCTTTATGATTGTTCAGTCAATTTTGAGGGACACCATTAGTGGACAAAATTCAGAGCTTCAGACTCTTAACTTTCAGTTAGATGAAATAAGAAGCGATCTTGAAGTAGAAAAATCAAAACTAGCGGACTTAGATACACAATATGAAGAAAAACTCATGGCTTTGACGGTTTTGGAAGGAAAGTTAAGTGTTCAAGAGCTCAGAAATACAAATCTGGGTGAAATACTAAAGGAGAAAAACTTTAAGTTGAATAAAGCGCAGACTAGTCTTGGTAATCTCAATAGAGAGGTAAGCCTTTTAAGGGCACAGCTAGAAGATAAATCTAAAGAAGTTGTTACGTTATCCGATAAAAATTTTGGTCTTAAATCTAAATTTGATGCAGTAACGGCCACAGCTCAGGAAAGAATGGCACTGCTTTCTGCTCTCCGTGAAAAATATGCAGCTTCTGAAACGAAAGTTGAGCAGGCAGAACAAAAAATTACTGATTTGATTGCTAAAAGTCTGTTATTAACTCAGTCAAAAAAAGCATCTGAAAATCAACTTAAAACTCAAATTGAAAACAGTAGGTTGTTAGCTCTCGCATTGAAAAATGCGAGGAGTGAGGCAGACAAAAATTTAGAAACGGCGCGTCTAGCAGCAGCTAAGACGGAAGCCTTTCAAATTCTTGTTGAGAGCCTTAAAGCAGAAAAAGTAGTTTTAGAAAACGAAAATTTAAAAACAAATTCTGCGCTGGAAAAAGAACAAGCTAAAGCTTTAGAAAATGAGAAGGGGCGTCTTTTGGAGCAAGCGGCCCTTGCTGCGCTTAGGGAAAAATTAGCCGCCGAGTCTGAGGAATTGGGTTTATTGACTTTGAATCTCGAAGCAGAAAAGCAAAAAGCTTTAAAGACTTTAGAGCTATTGGCGTCGGCGCGTGCAGTTAAAAAATCTTTAGAGGAAAAAAACAGGTTAATTACTGAAAAGGGTATGTCTGTTCAAGCAGAGCTCGAGGCCAAAAAGTTGGCTCTGCGGGAAGCGCGTGCCCAACTAATCCAGGAAAAGGAGTTGATTAAGGCTTCAGCATCGGAAGTTAATCGGCTCAACATAGTATCCACAAATTTAAGTAAAAAGCTTTCAGAGTTGCAAAGTATTCTAGATGAATCGGAGTCACGTGACGCTAAAAAAAGTGTTCATATACAGGTTCTTGGGGGTAGGTTAAATGCTGCACTTGCTAGGGTTGCTTCTGAGCAAAAGAAAATAGCGGAAATAGAGGCCCGTGAGGTTGAAAGACTCAGGTTAGAAGCCAATGATTTGAAAAATTACAAATCTGAATTTTTTGGACGATTAAAAAAAATACTCGGTGGTAAACCGGGGATAGAAGTAGTTGGTGATCGCTTCGTTTTTTCGTCAGAGGTTTTATTCAAACCTGGTTCTGCCGTTTTGGGAAATGATGGAAAAGTTCAATTAACGGAGGTTGCTAGCGTAATACGGAATGTGTCAAAAGATATTCCAACGCAAATAAACTGGGTTTTGAGAGTGGATGGTCATACTGATATAATGCCTTTGGCAAAAACAAGCAAATATACGGATAATTGGGAATTGAGTCAGGCTAGAGCATTGTCCGTTGTAAAGTATCTGATAAAGGTAGAGGGCCTCAGTGCAAACAGATTAGCCGCCACAGGTTTTGGTGAATTTCAACCGCTTACTTTAGACTTGGCACCAGAGTCACTAGCTAGAAACCGAAGAATCGAATTAAAACTTACGGAAAAGTGATATTTACCGTGCGGGCAGAAGTGGCGTTCGTTTGGGCGGGAGCTTAATTTTTTCTAAACTTTGAATTTCTAGATTTAAATTACCCTTTTTGACATTTACTCTCACGATACCACCTTTGGAAAGCTTGCCAAATAGTAAGTCTTCCGCCAATGGCTTCTTTATATGCTCCTGAATTACCCTGGCGAGAGGCCGTGCTCCCATTTTACTGTCATACCCCTTTTTTGCTAACCATTCTGCCGCTGAATGGCTTAATTCTATACTCACATTTCGATCCAGCAGCTGGGATTCTAATTGTAAAACAAATTTATCAACCACCCTCATAATTGTTTCCATAGGTAGGTTGCTAAAACTTATAATAGCATCCAATCTATTTCTAAACTCCGGATTAAAAAGACGCTCAATTGCAATCGTATCCTCGCCTTCTCTCTTGCTCCGTCCGAATCCTATCGCTTCTTTAGCTTGTTCTGCGGCTCCCGCATTCGAGGTCATAATAAGTATAACATTTCTAAAATCTACTGTTCGACCATTGTGATCAGTTAGTTTTCCATGGTCCATTACTTGGAGAAGGATATTGAAAACATCTGGATGAGCCTTTTCTATTTCATCAAGAAGTAATACTGAAAACGGATGCTGATCAACTTGATCCGTTAAGAGACCCCCTTGGTCAAATCCAACATAACCTGGTGGGGCGCCAATCAATCTAGAAACAGCGTGCTTTTCCATATACTCTGACATATCAAACCTTAAAAGTTCAACACCCAAAGTATCTGCTAGCTGTCTTGCAACCTCCGTTTTTCCAACACCAGTAGGTCCGGCAAACAGATAATTCCCTATAGGCTTCTCGGGATCTCTAAGCCCTGCGCGAGATAACTTTATCGCAGAAGCTAACGACTCAATAGCTAAATTTTGTCCAAAAACTACTCTTTTCAATGATTTTTCTAAATCTCGCAAAATTTGTGTATCATTTTTTGAAACGTTCTTTGGCGGGATCCTAGCTATTTTAGCTATCACTTCTTCAATTTCTTTTACCCCAATTGTTTTCCTTTTTCGTGCCTCAGGTAGTATCATTTGGGCGGCACCAGCCTCGTCGATCACGTCGATTGCTTTGTCAGGTAATTTTCTATCATTAATATATTTTGCCGATAGGTCGACTGCACTTTTGATTGCCTCATTCGTGAATCTTATTTCATGATGTTTTTCGAAATAGGGTTTGAGACCATTTAAAATCTTAATCGAGTCATCCACTGATGGTTCTGTTATATCGATTTTTTGGAAACGTCTAGCGAGTGCCCGGTCTTTTTCAAAATGCTGTCGAAATTCCTTGTAAGTTGTTGATCCCATACATTTAAGTTTTCCACTTTGTAGCGATGGCTTCAAAAGATTAGATGCATCCATGGCGCCCCCTGATGTTGCTCCGGCACCGATCACAGTATGGATTTCATCTATAAATAATATAGAATTGTCTTTTTCTTCCAGCTCTTTCATTACAGCCTTCAGGCGCTCTTCGAAATCACCTCTATATCGTGTTCCAGCCAACAATGCACCCAAATCAAGTGAGTAAATAATTGTCTCTTTTAGAACACTCGGTACTGACTGATCTACGATCTTTCGTGCTAACCCTTCCGCTATTGCAGTCTTCCCTACCCCCGGATCTCCTACGAGTATAGGGTTATTTTTTCGGCGTCTACAAAGGATCTGGATACATCTTTCGACTTCGTGCAGTCTCCCAATTAGCGGATCTATGTCGCCTTGTTTTGATTTCACATTAAGGTTCAAACAATATTTTTGTAGTGCCGACTCTTTTTCTTCTTCAGAAGCTTCGCCCTCATTTTCGCCCTCCGTATCCGTACCAGCCAATGGTCTATTCTCAGCATATTTAGGGTTTTTGGCTACTCCATGAGCAATAAAATTAACAGCGTCATATCTCGTCATATCCTGCTCCTGAAGAAAGAAAGCCGCATGACTTTCCCGTTCCGCAAAAATTGCAACGAGGACATTGGCTCCTGTAACCTCGCTCCTTCCCGAGCTTTGAACATGAATTGCGGCCCTTTGGATTACGCGCTGAAACCCCGTGGTCGGGACTGCTTCACCACCTTCAATATCGGAAACAAGGTTTTCTAATTCGTTATCCAAG
>MDTA01100845.1_pt1 | contig 13199 bp, 11 predicted proteins | sample 811151 | NCBI WGS metagenome assembly MDTA01 (sample SAMN05326648, study PRJNA326480) | marine metagenome | isolation source: seawater | place: Indian Ocean: South | collected 2010 | reverse complement strand
TCCAGGTTCAAGTAACATAAATCTAGCTCTTCTCATAACGGAACAATCAAAATGATCTAGTAAAAACTCCTTCGATCTTGGCGCTATCTCTTCAAGTTCCGTCCAACCATATACGACTTGTTCCTCTGTAAAACCATAACCACTAGGATTCATTGTTCTATAGTATTCAGGCCTAGGCCCTGCACCCCATCCATGTAACGCACAAGATAGCCATCCTTTACTATCTCCACCTCTGTGTCGGACAAAATAACCTTCCTCATGAATTTGTTTTACTTCATCAATTGATTCCTTTGGAAATCTCAATGTGCTTTCAAGATAAAACACATCTTTTTCTGCACATAGTTCTATAACCTTATTTGCTTTACTAGAGATAGACACGGTTTTTCCTAACATTTCTTTTTTTACTACAAAATGATTTGCAAGTTTTAGATGAGCATTGATCACCATCTATTGTTTTCCATGACATTGGCATGACGTCTGTAAAGAAATCATGTTGAAGAGTATCAACCAAATCATTTCTAATTACGTTCATTTCTTCTATATCATACATTGCCATAATCCTATCCCTCATAGGATTACTAGCATCATTGCCTAACATATGATCTAAAGAATTTCCTATCCAACAACAAGGCACAACCCTACCACCATTATCAATATAAAATTCTTTATTTCCTGCTGCTTTACAATCTATTTCTTCAGCTTCTATCGAATCTATAAAATCTTGCGCATTTTGTCTTACACCAAATTCAGGATCTGCAGTTTCCAAAACATATGTCTTTCCTTTATAAGTGTAAACTTTATATCCATCGCGCTTTTGAGTATAAGCAAATCTTGGAGTGTGTACAATAAAAAACTTGCTGAATCCCATTTTCTCGGATAGTTCTTTGGCTTCTCCTATTTGATGTTCATTATGTTTAAATATCAGATATTGCCACTCCGCTTCTCCACCTCCATCAATAAAGGCTTGAGCATTTCTCATTACACTTTTAAAAATTACATTTTGTCTATAGATATGATTTGTATCTTCCAAACCATCTATACCAAATACAACTCTAGATCTATTACCATATCTTGCAAAAAGTTTTCCTAATTTTTTCCAATAGGCCCCTGTTTTAAGGCCACCATTTGTAGCAATAGTGATGCACAAATTATTTTCTTTTAAAAAAAGATATTCGCATATCTCAAATAGATCTATGGCAGTACACGGATCACCTCTGTTACCGCACATATTGATTGTTTTAAAGTTATATGTTTCAAAAAATTTATCATCAAATATTTTTTTAATGTCATCTATTCTTAACTGACTTGTATCAACATCAGATCTAACTTTCATCTCATGAGGATATTTTCCACTTACGTTATTTCTACCGCACATTGGGCAAGCGGCATTACAGTAATTGCTTAGTTCAATATGACAACGTATGTTTCCAGAAGTTGAGTACATTATCTTCCTATCACCATAAACCTAGTCATACCGTTATCTAAAGTTTTGGACCCCATATAATCAATGTGAACCAACCCACCCTGTTCTGCTAACTCATCAGCACTTGACACACAATTTATGTGATCATCATACTTGTCGTCATCTGTTGATTGTAAAACAAACAAAGGACTTGTTGTATTGAAATGTTTATCCTTTATGGCTTTCATATCAAACATGTGTTCACAAGAGGTATTTATTACCAAGTCAACAGGCCCTCTTTCTTCTTGTTCAGTTCCTAGTCTATGATATATAAATAAATCTCTTTTATAGGCCTTGTATTTTTCTGCCTCTTTATATCTCCTATTAAATTTGTAGCTTATAAGTTGAGCATCTTTATCTATTTCATAGTTTACTGCAAATTTACACTTTAATGATTCAAATAAAACTGAACACAAATAGTGGCAATACCAACCACCTATTATCGCAACGTTGTTGAAACCAATTCCTACTTTTTTTAATTCAGTGGCTAAATATAATTTACTTTCAAGCTGTGAAGCAGTCATAGAATTTTTAACTCTATCAATAGCCCAAGGCCTTTGTCTGGCTACTTCTACTTGAGCTCTAGACCAGTTGTTTGCTGTATCAAGTGTGTATCTAATATAGTCCATTTAGCTCACTTATCTCATACATATGTTCATCAATGCCTTGAGCGCTATTGTTAAACAAACAAATCATCAAGTCCTTTCTTAATACTTTATCCTTCATATCATCTGGATACACATTACCTTTATACCAAGAATAAGCCACATCTTTAGGTAAAGGTTTAAAAAATCCTTCATATTCTTCATGTATATTATACCAACAATGATTAAAGTAGTTATCAATCGTTGGGTATGTAAAGAATATGTACTGTGGGTTTTTACATATCTGCCTGTAGATAGGTCCTAACTGTCCACGATTCCATCTGATTATAGATGAGTTTAAAGGAGTTGATTTTAATTTACCAAAGTTCTTTTTACAGTTGTCTATATCGTTCCACCAACCACGAACTATCCAAGGGCTTTCCATGTCCAACTCAAATAGTGGGTCTATAGAGTTGTGTATCAAGATGTCAAGGTCCAAAAATAAGAACTCGTCACCTTTTATTGTGGGAAATAAACCTTCATTGAACATATAACATTTTCTATATGCCCAAAAGAAGTTTCTATCTGGATTGAAATATTTATCCCATGAGGTTGGTAATGGGACGTCATAATCGTTTTGAGGATTGTCTGTTAAACAGTAGAAGTTAAAATCATATGAACAGTTATTTTCAACCTGTTGTTTTAACTTGTCAACATAAGAGTCGTACTTGTCACCCCACTTGACACATAATATGGTTTTCATTTAAAACTTCGAGTACGCCTCCATAATTTCAATTACAGAAGTTGCTTTTCTTAGGTTTGCTTTTAATGTTCTATCTTGACTATTCATAACTTTATCTTTTTCAAAAAGTCGGAGTTTTATTTTAAATAACTGTTCATTATCAAAGTCTTTATCAAACCAGTCCAAAATAAAATCAATTGTTTTATTTTCATCTGATATGATTGATTCTACGTCTAGACCTTCGGATCTGGCAATATCAATAATTTGACTTTCAAAAGCCTCTCTTTGTCTTCTAATAGTTGCTACGGTATTTGCATGTATCTCATCAAGTGTGATTTGTTTAAGAAGTTTTGGCCACCAAGGGTTTTCATCTTTGGCCTCAAACATATATGTTCTTAGAACTTCCGAACCATTTTCTTTCCATACAGTTTTTACTTTATCTTTTTCATTATTAATAAAATAAGCATTTAATAAATTATGATTGTCAGGTATCATTATCAATATCTTTCTAATGTTAAATTCCAAGTATTCTGAACGTCTACGGTTCCGTTAGGAAACTCTATAGACCTATAATCGTCTACGCCAAAATTTTGATATGACCACACAGGGTTTGCAGTTTGCATCTGCATGTTGAATACACTACTTATAACGTCACCTGCTGGATTGTTAGTGCTGAGGTCCATGTTATATCGCAACCTGTTTCCGGTTACGTTTTTAAACTGATGATTCATAATTGCAACAAAAAAGCTGTCAAACTCTGCATATGTCATCGACCGAAGCCCATCGGCCTTTGAACTATTATTGTAATCAATGATGAGTGGAGTTCTATATCCAGTACCTTGTGTGCCCTGCTGCTGATTAATTCTATGAAGGTAGTAATTTGTTGAATCAAAAGGATCCATGTAAGCACCTGCATTAGATGGAATATTGGCAGTAGAAAAATTTGAATAATTTGCATTCGTATCTACAAATATAGGCATTCCACCCACCTGGGTGGCTCCACTTTCAGATGCATTTGTTGATATAAAATATGACCCAGCGGCCAGAGGGTCGGACGGGCTGGGTGTCTTGTAAGCAGAGTAGATAGGTTCGAAAAATGTATCAAGAACATCTTGATATGTCATGGCCTGAAACCCATTGTTTGTCAGAGTTACACCTTGAACACGCACTGGCTTTATAAGTTGGCCGTTATACCAAGCCTCATCTGCTACAAATTGTGTGGCTGTATCTAGCGTCTGGGAAATTCTATCATATACACCACCGCTGATTAATTCTGGATCTCCGGTTACATTCTGTTGCACATATTCAGCAACACCTTCATCGGTTGAATTTTGGTTTCCTTGTGTTATGGACGTAGGACCAGAGCGATATCTAGTATCTTCCATTGCGGGAGACAAGGTACCGTTACTCGCAACCACACTGAGAGTAGCCACAGGATCGTTGAATTGTAAAGATGATATTCGGCCAATCAAAGAAGTAAATTCAGCTGAAGTAAATTGTCTGACCGATTCATTATTATCTGGTGCTATAAATGGTCTGTATGCTGTCATTCTATGGTACCTCGGAATCTGATGTGGATAAGAAATATCCTCCCAGAACTATAACTCCGGCTTCATCTTTGATTGTAAATTGTTTTACATTGTCAAGAAGTTCATTTTGTAGTTTCAGGCCTGTAACTGTAAGATTGGTTATTGTAGCACTGTCAATATCAGCTGAATCAATATCAGCAAATTGAGCCTTAAGTCGTACAATATCTGCACTATCAACCGTAAGTGATGTAACTGACATTTTATTAACTTCGGCACTATCAATCACTAAACGTGATCCAGGTAATACACCGATGCTATCAATCAATATGTTATCAAACCTTGCGCTATCGGCAAACATGGTTTTTGTTACATACAGGTCACCTATGGTGGCACTGTCTATTGTAGCACTGTCGGCCGTTAACATACCAACTCTGAGTCTGTTAAATTCTGCAGAGTCGCCGATAAACCCTTTTACGTTTAGTACACCACCACCGCCAAAGAGAACATTACCTATACTGTCAACCTTATCACTGAGAAAGTTTATGGCACTGACAATACTTGAATCAGCATAGTTGCTGTCAAACTCTGGGTTTAAATCATCCAAGTCACCAATGTATTCAGCCAAAGTATTTGTTTTGGCCATGAATGTACCGATGGCATCAGTCAAATCTATAAGAACTTTTCTACCCATTTTTACCTCTAACTACTATCAATCAGTTGATAGGCCGCAAAATATGTCACACTATTGTCATACAAGGTTGTTATACCCTGTGAGTCAAGAATATAGAATGGACGTAAAACATTAAAATTTAGACTTGGACTATCAGTAAATGTTATGGAGCTGTCCACTATAGTTTGTACAATCCTTGCGACACCTATATTTATCCCAGAATCTCCTCCGCTGTCTGAAATAAACTCTCGTACTTGTATTCTATCTAAAACTAAGGCACTATCAATTAATGCCGATCCGCCTGCTCCTGCCCCGTTGTATTGTAGATTACCAAATACTATTTCAGCGGTACTATCAACGGTTGATAAATTTGTTATGAATCCATCACCACCTAGAGTTAACCTACCAAAAGTTGCACTGTCTGGATGTTGTCTTAATCTGAGTGCATTTAAATTTTCAAATTTAGCACTATCAGCATTAAAATCAAACTTTGCAGTACCAGGTGAATCGCCAAAGAAATCATTACGAGTCATTCCCGCATCAAAGTTATACAAAGACCTTGTGTTAATTTTATCAAAGTCGGCTGAATCAGCAAATATTTTTATTGTGAATGGCTGACGTGCTGGACTTGTTCCAGTAACAAGTGAACCAAATACGGAACTACTGAAGTCACGCAGGTGGTTTATGGCACCTACAATACTAGAATCAGCTCTGATGTTTGGATAATTTATGTCCCAGGTTTCACCAGGATTAAATGTATTATCTAAATTGTCCAGATCATTTACGTAATCTGAGGTCTGGTTGACTTTTTGCATCCAGACATCAATTGTATTACTTTTCTGAACTGTGACCTTACGTGCCATTATAACTTCTCTATGATCTGTTTCATCATGTTTTTCAGTTCAGAGACATCGTTCTTTAAATTTTCAATGTCTTGGTCTTTTTTCTTTTGAGATGCCTTTCTGGCTCTCATAGCCTGAACCTGTTGTTCACTGTTTGTATAGAGAACGGCCCCTGTTTCTTTATCACGAACCAGACCGGGCCGATCTTTAACTTTTTGATATTCCATTATGTACTCAATGCGATCGCTCTTAAATCCCTCAATATAGGCACTTTAGCCGAGTTTGTAGACGTCATCACAACTTTTAATTGGAATTGTGTAAACGCCTGTAAATTGCCTCCAGGACCACCTATCAGATAATTGTACTGTCTGTAAACTGTGGGGTTTTCGTCTGAAGGAATCTGTTGCTCTTTTTCAACAAGGGTGAATGACTTTTTATTAATGTCCTCACCACCGGCCTCTGATGTTCTAAAATAAACTTTAAAATCTGCAGCACTTGGTCTATGTGCCGTTAGGCACACTTTCAGACCTACAGCTGATGCTTGCAGTGTTATAGCTTTAGTTATATGTTTTGCACCTTGTGATCCACTATTTGGATTTGTCTCGTTAACAAAATTCAAAGGTATGTTAAACCCTACGGATGTTGCACTATCTTGATTGTCGATAAGGTTATTTACAAGGGTCATTGAGCAACGTTGTAGGTCGATCATAGGAGAAATAAAATCATTTCTAGAAATCATTGAGGCCTGTATGTCCAAAGATTTGGCACCTACAGCAATCTCATTGTCTGCAATTGAGTCAGAACATACTAGGTATGGTTCATTTGCATACAAAGTTTTGCCTGGTACCATAGGAGCAAATACCGTTTCTTTGTCATATAATGTTTGAGCTGAACCGGCAAGAGACTTACCTTTAGTACCTCTAAACCCAAATGTCATGTTAGTCTCAGGTGGAATTAATTTTGATATGTTTGAGTAAATCACTGAGTATGGAATATTTTTAGTGGATTGAACTAAAGAGCCACCACCGATTGCATCTGAATCAGCAGTTGTGTTCATTGAAAATCTATACCCACTTAAATCAACAGCATCAATAGTGTGGTCACCATTAATGGAATCCGCACTGTAACCACCTAGTGCCTCTGCTCCAGAGATTGAAATTACATCATTTACTTGTAGTCCATGATTTGGAAACAAAACATCCACATTTGCAGAACCAGAAACTGTCTTTATTGGATTTCTTTGTAGAGATTCCTTAGGTAGTGTTGCATTGGATATATTTGCAAGAGCAGCAGCGCCTGTGTTAAATTTGGCACGATACAGTCTAAATTTAAGGTCTTGCGTTTGTTCAGCTGTAAACGTTGCTCCATTCTGAGAATAAAAGATGCTACCGATGGATGGGTTTCTGTTAACGGTAGCTGAGGCAGAATTTAATATTGTTTCATCAAGCTGTGAAATCCAAATTTCATATTCTGGAGACTCTGCATAAATACACATTGCAAAGTCCGTAAATGGTGACAAGTAAATAGGCTCATCAAATACAAATTGTGTTTCTGCACTGGCATCATTTGATGTGTTAACCTGATTAAAAGACTTGTATACAACAGACCCAGGTACAATTTGTGTGTCAACTGGTACACCATCACGCATAGGTCGTATATGAAGAGACACCGGAATCTGTGTATCTGCTGTAGCAGTAAAGGTTGATTTAAAGTATAAACCAATTTTCGTTAAAAACAACCCGTGTGGCTCTGAGATAAAAAAGGATTGTGCTATAGGGTTTTTACCGTTAACATATCCTAAACTATTAACTGACATGTAATTACTCCTTAACCAACGGCCGCCAAACTATTTCTATAATCACCGTGTACCGTATAGACATTACCTCCACAGTATACATCATAGCTTTCAGTGTCAGTTGCTATGAAAACAGTTGGAACGAGTTTTTCTACATACCTTGTGGATTTTACTTTTACACCATTTATGTAGTCACCAACCACAACATCTTCTGTGTTTTTCCAACTTCCATTTACTAGTACTGGGTGATCGTTTGTAATTTTAAGTTCATCATTAATTATATAATATCCATTTCTCATATGCTTATGCATAACTTCTGTGACGGTACCATATGAAACGACATCACCAACCTTAACGTTTGTTACTTCAGATATTATTCCATTTAGCATGACTTTCATATCTTCAAGTAAACATGCAAATCCATATCCATTTGCATCATCCCAACTATTGCTATAATCGACAGACCCTGTTTCATCTTCCCAACTGCTATAACCGTTGTCATTGTTACTATACCAACTACCTCCGCCATCGTAACTTGTGGCGCCAGGCCCTGTACCACCTTCTCCACCACCTCCATAAGAATATGTAGGTGTGTTATCCACTGTGGTTGTACTACCTTCAATTTCTAGTACACGAGTAGACTCAATGTCTTGATGTACTGTATCAAGATGACCTGTTGAGGTATAAATGGCCCTTGCAATACTTCCTGCTTTATCTTCTCTGTCACCTTTCGTTACATCAAGTATCTTAATCTCATGTGTACCACATCTAAATTTATCATCACCAGCATGAGGCACTTGGAACGATATTGTAATTGATCCAGCAGCATCTGTTGTCAATGCAGTTTTACCATCCTTATGAGTTGTTTGACCTTTTAGTGTATTACCAAAATCGGTAGTAGTTTCCGCATAAGGTGTAAACGATGCGGTCTGCCTTACAAACTCTGCCATCGGCCTGTTGTTCATAAACAAGAATACATTTGTATTTGGCCGAAGACCGTCAACTTTCATCTCAACAATACGAGATCTGATGAACGGTAGAATGGCACTATAAAGAACTCTTTCGCCGATAACCTCTTCAACAATCTTTTCAGAAATAACTTTATTAACTGTTTTTCTTGTGATATATCCTGAGGAATGATCATACGTGTCTGTATTATCACCAACCTTAAGATCCTCTAAATCTTTACCACCCCAGTTCCAAGCCCAGTTATCCCATTGCTTTGCAAGATCCGTACTTAGTTCAGTGCCCTGGTCAAAGATTGTCCGAGTCCCAACCTCTTTATCTCTCCACTCATCTGAAGCAGGTGACAAGTGCATGTTACCTGTGTAGATGGATGTGTCGAAAGGATTAATTTTTACAGCTCTTGTTGCAAAAGGATTATCAATCCAAATCTCTTCAGTAAAGTCGAGATACAGATTATCACCCCGTCTTGTGATACCTGGTGAATTATCTGAATCAAAGACCAATCTGATATTATCCTCTCCACATAAAGGCCTTAACAAACCTTTTGTAGGATCAATGGATGCTCTATATCCTGTACGTAAATCTGAAAGCCTGTGTGATGTAAAGTTATCAACAAAGAACCCAGACTTTGCACGATTCAATCCAGCGGAGTCAAGAACCTCAAAGTTATCAGTTGCAAGTTCAAGCATATTTAATGATGTGAGTTCTTCAAGGCTAGTCAAACGTTTTTCAAGCCTATCAATATCCTTCATCGTATATCTACGATGATCAAGTTTTTGTACAGTTAGGTCAGAATCATTAAGGGTATTACCACGTAGTAAAAAGTTGTACAGTGGCAAAGTTTTTACCTGTGATGGCGGGAATGCTGGATTAAATGCCCTTTCCCCTTCAACAATTCTTAACAAACCTTCTTGATCAATGACTAATTTAAATGTTTGATTTAAGTAGTACTCGTTATCACTTTGAACCAAGTCGGTAGGTTGTGGTAGAAACCCAATAGTGTTTTCCGAAAAGGTTCCGTTACTATCAACAGTTGGTCTAAAGTCAAGATAATTTCTGAGGAATAATGTATTACCCCTTGATGTTTTAAAAGACGGGATGTCTTTATAATCTGTATTTCCTGTATATGAACTTACGCTGAAGAATGCACCAGGATCATGCGCATAGTGATCAAACTTAACATAAACATTACCGCCTGGTGCAGACTGCCCACCAGATAAAACTAATCGACCGTTACCGTAAAAGGCATCTCGTTGACCGTTATCAATCGTAAATCTAGAAGTTAAATCAGCCCCATCTGAATCAACTGCACGAATCCTTTTTACGTTAATGATGTCCGGTCTTTTCAGGTCAATAAACTGTTCACCATCTGAATCCGTTTGCATCTGTGCTGTAACTGTGTGATCAGTAATTACACGTTTTGCTCTTGTGATTGGAGTAGATGTTTGAGCATAAACATAACACTTGATAGGGGCTGAGGACGGTAATCCTGTAATATTCGCTGTGGTCGATTGTGTTTGTGGAAATCCTCCAAGGGATGAGTTAGACAAACGACCGCCATTGGATGCATCTGTGATAAAGATCCAATCACCTGTATTACTTAAAGTATAACCTGTAGGAATTGAAATTGTAAATGTACCACTGTTTGTTGTTGTACCACTTCTTAAAATTTGCACTTCCATTTGTTTTCCTGTTACCACCTTCGGTCTTTTTTGTGGTAATGGATATAACAAAAGATTATCGTAAGGCTCTTCAAGAGTGCTATTTAACCCAGACTGTAATGGATTAAAGAAGTTATTTGCATCTGTACCGATTGATTTTACATCACGGAAATTTTGACTTGCATTCATCTTGACATCAAATAGATAATATCTTAGGTCTGCACCATTTTCGTGGACGGCACGAACACGAGCTCTACCTATCTGAGAACCACCCATATTCCGGCCAGACATTAGTCTTTGAGTGGCCATTGTCATGGTGTCTGGTCCACCTACAGCTGAATCACTTAAAACATCAACATATGCCCCATAGTCAACTGCAGTAAACTCTCCGTTTCTTTGTAGAGTTTCCGTAGGTTTATTAATTCTTATGCTTGAAGGGGCAAACCTTGCAGATCTGTAACCATCAACAACTGCAACTCCATCACTTACTTTTGCCAAAAGGTGTGCATCACTTGAATCCAAACCAAACTCAAGACGGAATGGCTTAACAAGATAATCGCCTGAATTTTCTTTAATTCGTGTTGCAACAACATCACGTGGAATATTATACTGCAAATTCTGTTGTGCGGATACGGCTTTAAATATGGCGCCATTTTTTACGGTTGCAACATTTATGAAATTATCATCAGTCGTTGTTTGATCTTCTGTTGTTAACTGAAGTTTTATATAATATCTGTCAGCGCCTGGGGCTGTAGTATTTGGTACAGTACCTTGGTTATCGTATAGACCGGCATCATCGTCAACACTAAAGACTGATTTAATTACCTTAAACCCAACCTCTTTATTAGGAATGTCCGAATACTTATCGACAATAGTTGTTTGAGATTCTGCAAAGACAAAGAACCCTTGTGTGAAATAAACTCCGTCACCAATGGTTGCGCGTGTGCCTCTACCTACAGCAGGATTGGATGGGGTATTAGTAATCTGTACAATTCGTCCAGCACCAAGGCTTTCACTTGGTTGGAACCTAGGCGTTGTAGTTGATCCTTGAGCAGCAGAGGTATTTACATATTTAACGAAATATGTCACGGGGTCTGTACCTGCAGCTGCAGTTACCTCTAAAACCTCAGCCTTAATACCTGATGTACCGCCCGTAATAACATCACCAACATTTACGGCTGTGGATGTAGAGGTTGTGTCCAGTTTAACAAACTCATAGTTTGTATTGATGGACATACCACCAGGTTTTACAACTGCACCTTCTTTGAAAATATGATTGCCAAACCGCTCGACCTGTTTATTAATGATTGTTTGCATCTGTGTAAGTTCACGAGCCTGCAAAGCACGACCACTGTTAAACAGTATCCGATAATAGCCGTCACTATCTTTGAAATCGTCTTTATACTTTGTTTCAAATAAGGTACTAGTATATTGAGTTGCCATAATTCAGTCCTTAGAATTGTAGAATGATTTTTATATCTTCGGCTTGTGTGTTCGTTCTTGACACAGGGCCTCTGTTATCAATATATAGGATATCACCTGTCGTGGTATCCACAGTAGGTAGGATCAATGCAGAATCAATAATACCTTGGCCGGGGCCATTTGTTTCTTCAATAATCTCTCCATCTTGGAATTGAGTAAACCCTGTGGTATCTGTCTGGTGATAGTAAATTCTGTTTGAGTCAATATCATCTATGAATGCCTGTGCCAAAGTTGTTTGGCCTTCAATGATTTTGTCTCTAGTGAAACCCTGTACAACACTTGAAAGAATCATACTTTTTAGTGCATCTGATGTCAATGATGTGACAAGAGCACCCTGTTGGTTTCTTGGATCTTTTAACAAAGCAATTTGTCTAAAATCTTGATTTAACAAGAAGTTGCTGTCTGTTCCTTCAAGCAAAGTGTGGAACATCATTGATGTGGTTTTAAGGTCGACTCGTGCATCTGCTCCAACACCGGAATCATTAAATGCAAGAACCGCTCGAGCTGACGCACCAAGACCGCCACCACCTGTGATGTTAACAAATGCGGTTGTGTAACCTAGACCGTGCGCGAGATGTTGGCCGCTGTCTGCTATGCGAATACGAGATAGTGTTCCAGTGGCAGAATCAATATCGGCTATAGCCTTTGCACCGTTACCATTACCTGTAAATGTAATCGTAGGTGGCTGTACAAAACCTGTACCAGGATCTGTAATGATAACAGAAAGGACTTGACCAGATTTTGCGCTATCCTGTACTTCTTTTTGTTTTAACTCAATACCGGTAGAGTTCGAATCAACGGTTAATTGTTTTTGCACAGGCATAAAGTTAGATGACTGAAACTGCTCTTGCTTTTGTGCAGATATCGTGTACAAGAATTTCCAAACATATCCATCTGATAAACGGAAAGAATCGTTATTTGATCCAGTAGGCTCTACCACTGAAGGAACCGCAACACCTAGTCTGTTTCTACCAGCCTCTAAACAAACATAGACTTGACTGTTATCATTTTTTACATAATAAGGTTGTGCGGGATACCCTTGTGCTCTATCATCGTACTGTGAATAAATTGTACCACTTGACCAGTTGTTACGTGGAACAACCAATGACGTTGACTTGACCCTTTTAATGGACTGCATTACGTCTCTAAAATCAGCAATGGTCTCTGGGTTGTTAACCGGAGTTGGTACGTTTTCACTTGAGTCCCATGGTTCAGATTTACCTATGGCTACATAGTAGTTTGCGGTATTATTCTGAAACTGTTCAAAGAAGTCACGGGCAATCTGACGTCTTAATGTATCTGTAATAACTGCTGGCATTTTCTATTTCCTATTAAGTACTAATGGCTGCGCCTAAAGCAATTCGTTTATATGAACCTGCGGCACTGTCAAATATGGCGAGACATGGATTACCTGAAGCTCCATCGGTAACAAAAATCATTTTACCGTGTTGTCCTGTTGGCACGGT
>MDTA01095884.1_pt1 | contig 13199 bp, 10 predicted proteins | sample 811151 | NCBI WGS metagenome assembly MDTA01 (sample SAMN05326648, study PRJNA326480) | marine metagenome | isolation source: seawater | place: Indian Ocean: South | collected 2010 | reverse complement strand
TCATCTAAAATTCTGTATCAAAAATATTGAAAAAGTCGATAAAAATTCAAATATTATCCTAGCTACAGACAAATCAACTTCAATAGAAGATATTCAAAACATAAACTTAGAAGAAATAGATACTCCTTATTTGAATGAAATTGATGAATCAATAAAAAACCTGAATTATTTTGATAATGAAGAAAATATTTTATGGGAAGCATCCTTAAAAAGAATTTTTGCTATTTTAGATGTTGCGTTGATGTTAGATATAGATAATTTTGTTCACTTTGATAATGATGTTCTTATTTATAAATCCTTTAACGAATTACAAAATGAATTCTCTAAAGAAAAAATTAATATCACACAAGTAAGTAATATCTTTCTAAATTTTAGTTACAGCTATTTCCCAAAAATTCTGTTGCTTAAAAATCTAGCTGATAAAGTATTTGAAATATTTTCTAATGTCGAGTTTTATGAAAAAAAATATTATGAAGGTAATAGGTTAAATGAAATGGTGATATTGAATATCGTATACAAGCTTGAACCAACACTTTTTAATATATTAAATTCATTACCAAACAAGAAAAGTTCTATTCTGTTTGATCCAGCAAGCTATGGTCAATATTTAAGTGGTTTCCATAATAAAAAGAAATCAAGAAAAAAAAGGCTTAAAGAAATGAGTACAAATCAATATTTAGGAGAAGATATGTATATTAATAAATACAAACCAGAATTCAAAAAAACAGGACCAATTGTTAGGTATGAAAATAAAACTTACGAAGTAGCTAATTTACACATACATAATAAAAAGTTAAAAAAATACCTAATTAAATAAATTTTTTACACACTCTTTATTTGTTAATAAATAAAAATTGTTTTTTAAATCTTCATAACAATTAGTTACTATCTCTCCATATGGTATGTATTTTTCTTCAAATCCTACATTATCCATATCAGTTGGACAGTAGTCTGAAAGACCGCAGTACTCTAAAATTTCTGGAGGGTCTTCTATAAATTTATTTTTTAAAGTAGATATTTCGTAATCAAAATCAGGAATGATTCTATATTGCATTATCCATAGTCTGGAATAAGGCTGTATCATTTTTTCTAAATAAAAATCAGGCCCCCCCCATCCAAATGCTACATATAAACGGTAATCTGGGTTTTCATCTAATAAATCTGAAATGTTTGATGGGTAATTATGAATTGGACTATTTGTAAAATTAGATAAATCAAATTTAAGATATCCTTCGTTCATATAAGAGTCAAACGTTGAACTTCTTGGTGTAAGAATAAATAAATTAAAAATAAAATAAAATAAAATAAAAAATAGAGAAATGTTATATGACTCTTCTCTAACTACCCTTTTTGTTAGTAAAAATACTAATACAAAAAATCCATAAGTAAATGGTATCGCATGGTGTCCGTAAATTTTGTATTCTCCATAAATTTCAAACCCCATATATAAAGCGAATAGCAGTGAAATATATAAATAAATAAAAACTAAATTCTCTTCAATTTCATTAACTAAATTTGAAAGCTTGGCAAATTTTCCAGTCAATAGAAGAGCTAAAAATATTAAAAAAATTATTGGTAAAAACCATACATACTGAATAAAGTAAGACTCAAATTTAAATCGATACAAGTTTAAAACATGGTTTGTTAAATTAAAATTAGCAACATATATTACAACTAAAGTTAAACCAATTAAATTTCCAAATATTATGTAAACAAAATTCTTAAAAGTAAACTTTTTCAATAAATAAAAATATGGAATTATAAGTAAAGTCAAATAATAATCCTTTGTTAAACCTGCAAGCATAAAAAAAAGGCTTGCAAACAAAAATTTATTCGCATCATTTTTGAAAAATAAGAAACATGCAAATGCCATTGAAACAAAAGTGCTGACAATTAAATCATTCGGAAGAACATAATAAATGACTTCAGGACTTAGTAAAATAAGTGTAGAAATTAAAAAATAAATCCTTGGAATTTTTAATTTATCAAAAATGTACAAATTTAAAGTAGTAAAAATAGCTACAAAGACAAAATGTACATATTTGAAAAATATTGCAGTACTGATCTTAAAAAAACCAATGATATAGTAAAACAGATAAAGACCTGGTGGATATATAACGTTGTAGTCAATGTAGGGCAAACCTAGCCCATAGTGTATGGCGATTCCTGGTAATATATTAGACGATGTGTTGTGAGCAATTCCAGTTTTTAAACTTGTAAAATGGACAAATAGAATAACAAAGAACAATGCTGTAGTTAAAAATTTTCGAATTTTTGTATCTATTAAAACAGTTTTTAAATTATTCAATTAAAATAAACTTTTCTCTTTACTTTTAATTTTACAAATAAATAAAAAAGACTTTGTAGATTTTACTATTCGTACAAAATGTTCTTCATTTAATAACTTGCAGACAATTTCCCAGGTGTCTAGGGAATAATCAGGAATATCTTCAACTACAAACCAGCTCCCTTTTGAAAGATTTTCCATAGCAAATTTTAACGTATTTAGATTTGCTATTTGTGCATGAAGTCCGTCATCTATGATTAGGTCAAATTTAATTTTTTCTAAAACTTTAAATGTCTCAATATCTAATTGATCAATATGAAAACACTTAATATTATTTTCTGTAAATAAAATTTCCTTATCAATATCAGCACCGTAAATATTGGCATTTTGCAAAAATTCAGAAAAAGCAATCAATGATGCGCCGGGTTTCCCGTGAGTACCCATGTTAGAGACTACGTTTGGGTTTGTTGTTCCTATACCAATTTCTAATATATTTTTTACATTTTGAATGTCTTCAATTATGTAGCTATAAACTTTATGGTAATCATGATGATTTGCTTTGTCCGAACCTGAATTATCAAGTAAGTCTTTCAAATCCTGAGCATTAATTGTATCTGGAAAATCTGATGTTTTTAAATAAAAATTTATCTCTTTTGATTTCAAATTGTTAATTGCTTTAATAGAATTATTAATATTTTGTACAATTATTTTTTCAAGATATTTATAACTTCCCTTACTATTTGGAATGAAAGAGGGAAACGTATCAACTAGATTAATATTAGATTTATTGGAATTGTTTAATATTTTTTTAATAATTTTTTTTATTGTATTAGTCATTTTTTATTAATACTCTTCCGTAATTATCTGATCGTGCAAGAAATGGTTTATTAGGAGTGTATGGTCTGGAGAAATATTCTTCTACAGCCAATTCGGCTCCCTTCCAATACCCATAATCATCAATAAGAAGTATTCCTCCTTTAACAAGCCTTGGGTATAACACTTCTAACTCTAGTAAGGTAGATTCATACCAATCAGTGTCTAATCTTAGGATAGAAATTTCTTGAGGTAAATTTTCCTCAATTTTGAGAGTCTCCTTAACATCTCCTTTAATTAGATGTACTCCACTAAGACCTCTTCCATATTTGGTGAAATTGCTTTTTACTTCTTCTTTAGAAGCAAAACACCACTTGTTGTATTCATCTTCCTGATTTGAATCATAGAAATCTAGTACGCTGTCTTCTTGGTGAATACTATTGTCAAGCTCTGGGTTTGGCTCAGTCATTCCAACAAATGTGTCATATAAATAAATTTTTCTAGCTTCCCCAAGATTGTACATTTTTAATTGTGCTGCAATAGCATTCCCACCTCGCCAAGAACCACACTCCACAAAATCACCCTTAATATTTGATTTGATGACATGTTTTACTGAAAAAAGTGTTTCTATTAGTCTATCTATTGATGCCATTGTCAAATTATTTTCGAATACAACTTGAATTATTTGTTCATCATTAGAATCAAGCTCTGGAATGCGGACATATGTTAAATTCGTATTTTGAATTTTTCTTAATACATTCTTTGATATGTATTCATATTTGAGTATCTTATTGTTTTTTTCATTTCTTAAAACAACAAAACCCAAAAATCTAAAGATTATTTTTATTATATTTTTCATGAAATGCTACTTAAGATATTAGTAAATAAGTATAAAACTTTTCATCCTTTTTAACTTTTATATCTACAATCTATTAGTTTTTTTATATAAATTATACTCATATCAAGAAAGTCAACAATAAAAAGAGTTTGTCAATCGATGTTTCTAAATGCCTAATCGGTAATTGTGATATTTTGATTTAAATATATAGAAAAAATTTTCTCTCAAATTTAAATTTGTTGATGTTTTGCTATTAAATTTTGAAACTACGAGCGAGGGTTCAGACCAAAATGAATTGATATTTGCTTTTCTTAGTACATCATTCATCCACATATCTGCAGAATGGTTGAAAGGTAAAAAATTATCATATAGTTTTTTTGCACCAGCTTTATTAACAAAATAAAATTGAGCTGCTCTTGTTCCTCCGTGAGAAATAATTTTTCCGTTTATATTTTTTGTAACTTCATTACTTTTTTTGTAAACCAGCTTTTCACTAGTTACTATTTCTTCATTAAGAAGGGAATAATCACCCCATACTGAGTCATATATTATATCCCAGTCAGTTGGAAGTTCTTTTAAATATTTACTTAATCTTTCATAAACATTTTCATAAAAACTTCCAACATTATCTTCCATCACTACACCAAATTCTTCGTTACCATGGGCTATTTTTTCTATTGCTAAATAATGTTTATAGCTACAGCTTATCCAGCCGTCTTTAATTTTTGCATTTCTCTGTACAGCTTTACGTTTAATTTCAAATGTAAGTTCATTTTTGTTTGGATGATTTATAAATTCAATTTTAGAAGTTGGAATATTATTTTTTTCTAGAAGATACATGATATTGTTATATCTACGCTCTTCTAAATTGTGGATAACATAAAACTTACAATCAATCATATTTAACATTTTAGCCACCAAATACTTTCTTTCATAAAGATAGAGTTGAGTATGTTTATTTAACATCTCTAAAAGTGCCCTAATATAATGTTTAGGATATATATGACTAATCTTAATAATAAAGCAATAGCTGTCATTCCAACATTCAACGAAAGTCAAAATATTTTAACTTTAATCGATAAGCTTATTTCTATTGGAGTACATGTACTAGTCGTTGATGACAGCTCTCCTGATGGAACCTTTGAATTAATTCAGCAACATAATCAATTTAATAATAATTTATTTGGGATTCGAAGGATAGAAAGTAGAAGCTATGCAAAAGCAGTGATACAGGGTTTCGAATACGCTTTAAAAAACAACTATACAAAAATAATTCAAATGGATGCTGACTTATCTCATCGTATAGAGGATTTGAGTCAAATGATTCTCAAAGATACAACTGATTTGGTAATTGGAAGTAGATATGTAAAAGGTGGAGAAATAATTGGTTGGAAAAACCATAGAAGAATTCTTTCTAAATACTCAAATAAAATTGCTAAGCACGTACTAAGAACAGATGTAAATGATTTAACATCTGGATTTAGAGTGTATGATCAAAAAATTTTAAAAGAAATTAATTTTAAAGATATTGAATCTAGTGGATATTCGTTTTTAGTTGAGATTTTAAGTTTGGTGATAAGTAACAAAAATTCAATTTTAGAGTATCCTATTTCATTTATTGATAGAGCTAATGGTAAATCAAAGATGAGTTTCAGAATAATTATTGAATCGGGATTTAATATTTTAAAACTATATATAAAAACACATAAATTTTGGTAATTTGATAATATTTAACAAAATAAACTCTCTAACCCTTTTATTTAAAAATATTTTTATTTGTTTAAATTCCGAAATTAAAAAGTAATTTATTTTTCATAATATTTATTTCTAATTTAACTTTCCATCGATTTTAAAACACATCTCTCTACAAGGTTTTCAAAAGTATACTCTGGTTTCCAGTTCAACTCTTTGTTCAACCTTGAAGGGTCGCAAGCAATTTTTTCAGGATCTCCATCCCTTAATAAAGATGGATCAACTTCAACATACTTTTTCCAGTTTAAGTTGAAATGGCTAAAAACTAATGAAATCAGATATTCTATAGAATGCGATTGTCCTCTCCCTATGATGTAGGAACTTTTAGTACCAAGATTTATAATCTTAATCATTGCTTTAGAAACATCTCCAGCAAATGTCCAGTCTCGTTCATACTTTAGACTTCCTATTTTTAGATTATTTGTTTTTTTTTGACTTATTTCTTTTGCGCCTAATATAACTTTTTTGAATAAATATTTTGATGTTCTAAATTCAGATTCATGATTGAACATTATTCCAGACTTAATATTAAATTGTTTTGAAAGTTCAATTACCTTATTATGGTTTTCTAACTTTGCTTTAGCGTATGCTGATTGTGGTGCAAAGTCTGAATCTTCTTTCAAAACCGTTTCATTATTTTTTCCATACATTTCTGATGAAGAAGCTTGAAAAAAGGGAATAATATTATTTTCTTCGAACATAGCTTCTATTAAATTGTCAAATATCATAGTAATCTCAAGGAATGTCTCATTGGGACGAGTTAAAGACTCATATACAGAACTTGGTCCACTTAAATTAAATATCGATGTTGGTTGAAGTGTGTTAATTAATTCTCTTACTTTAGTCTTATTAAGTAAATCAATGTTATAGATTTTAAAATTATCTAAATTTGTTACGCCTAAATCTATTAATTTTTTTTTAAATCCATTGTTAGTTACCTTTCTAGATACCCCAAAAATTTTTGTATTAGGATCGGCTTCCATTAAATTTTTTGATAAGAATAAACCGTCCTGACCTGTGATGCCTGTAATTAATATTTTTTTCATTTAACTCAATGATAGATAAACAATTTAATGATATTTAACACAAGTAAATATTTTAAATTTAAATTATGGAAGGAAATTAAAAGGATAGTGGGATAAATAAGACTGAAAGTTGTGGAAATAAATAATTACCAAAAGTGATAATAATAAGTTATAGATTCTTTGATTTGTATTCTTTAAATTATAAAAATAAATAGAAGCCATAAAAGCCATTAAATGAAATACTTGAATAATATATGTAGATTTAATAGTATCTCCACTTGTTGTTGGATAATTAATTGTGAAGAGAAGATATCCTAACAAGCTAAATATTATTGCATAATTTAAATACTTTATTAAAAAATTTGATTTATATTTCCGAAAAACAATAAAACAAAAGGATATTATTAACGTTGAAGTAAAAAAAGAAACTAAATTAACCCTTGCTAAATAATCTCCGATTAACTCTTGATTTCGGCCAATATCGATAAACCTAGATGTGAAAACAAAATATCCCCAATAATCGCCCCAAACATCTGAATATAATATTGAAAAAAACTGATTATCTAAATTAGGCCTTATTGGTTTAGTAAACAAATATTGAAAATTATTAAAGGTTGGGATGTAAAATTGACGTGATTGATTTGCGAATGAAAAACTCTCGGATTGCATATTAAAAGCTGTAAATGAACCATATTTTTGATAAAGCCCAATATAAAACCAACTAGAAAATAAAGCTCCCAAAAAAGAACTATATAACCAGAATAAAAAATATTGTTTCTTTGGTTTTTGAAGAAATAATAAATATATCAATGGAATAAATAGAAAAAAACCCCATTGTCTACTTAAAGCAATACAAGCAATTACAACCCCAGCTGAAAAAATAAATTTAAAATTGAAATGAAAATGATTTTTTTCAGCTTTAAATATTACAAGTAAAAATAAACTTAAAAAGAATAAAATATATGGCTCACCCCTTATCATTGATAAAGTTCTATAGTTTACAGCAAAAAGTGAAATCAATATCAAATACCCAGTATTTAGGAATGTATTTGATTTATTAAATAATTTCAATGTATACAAATTAATCATTATTGTCGCAATATATAATAATGATTGAAAAATTTGGGTTACCTTTCCATAAATCGGTTGGCACTCAATTAAAAAGTTGTTTGACTCAATTATATTTCTACATAAAACTTGTGCTATAGCTGGTACAACATAGCCCAAAGGTGGGTTAAAAAATTCTCGTGTATCATTTTTAGTTGGTAGTTTTATATCATTTGGTAGATACCTAGATAGGAAGTCTACATAGCTGTAATGTGCTTCTGCGTCGTATCCTAAAATAGGGTTAAAGTGAAATATATTGTAAATTAAGACATAGATGCTTGATAAGCTAATTAAAACAAATACTAACTTTGATAATGTTAAATCATATCTTTTCATTTAGTTAATGTGTAAAAATTTTTTTTCCAAAATTCATCCATAATTTTTAGTCCATTTTTCGATATATGTGGCGAAAGATCTGAAAACATTATTTCATTTGTTTTTAAGTCAATTATTGAACAAAAGCCGTCATTACAGAAGTCCTTGTGAGGATCTAGGTAAATTGTATTTTCATCTAAAAATTTAGAATATAAATCTGTGAGCTCTTTTCTATCTTTGATTGATACAGCCTCTGACACCGTACAAGAATCGATATTGCCTTTCACAATAATGTCGTTATAAAAATTTACATTTGAGCTACATGTTTTAGGTATGTCATCTAAAAGGATGATTTTTGCGTTAGTGTTTTTAATTGTTTGAATTAAGTTAGAAAAATTATTTTCAAAATTTGTTAACTTTGAATTTATATTTTTTCTGGGTAAATCTCCATCTATTTTGAACCAATCTCTTGAAAAAGAAAAAATTACAATATCATTTTTATCTAAGTTTTCTCTAAAAAAATTTAAGTGCTTTTCAAAACTATTTTCAATGCATTTTTGACTTGGTGCACAACCTTTAATCCCTTGGATATCTCTAATAAACCCCCACTCAACTAAGTGGTTAAAGTTATAATTTTCTTGATTTCTAAAGTATTGCTCTAAACTAATAAAATGGTTTGTTGAATGACTATCTCCAATCAGATAAACATTTACTTTTTCATTTTTATAAACCATACATGACTCGAAAGCATTATCTATGTCATTCGGGTGATAGCAATCTATTTCATTTACTATATTTTTGTAATCTTTTTTCTCGAATACGTATGGATTGTTTCCAGACAATGTATTGTCTCTATCTGTAAATCTAGTAATTGAAAAAACAGACACCCAAACCAAAAATGTAGTTGAAAATAGAATTAATAAATATTTTTTTCTCTTATCAATTGATATGTTTCTAAAGGGTTGTTCTATGAATTTAAAAGAAAGTAGTGAAAGAGTAATAATTAATAACATCTGAAGTTCAAAAGTCATAAATTTAAAATTTGTCCATTTAGATAAACTAATTACTGGCCAATGCCATAAATATAGGGAATATGACAACACACCTATTGTTGCTAGTTTTGGTGATTCTAGAACTTTACTCTTTTGGTCAGAGTTTCCAATACCTAAAATAATTAACGCAAATAATAGGGTTGATATCAATGTTAAATTTCGTGAATATGATGTATTTATTGTAAAAACTAATATTAATGGTATTAAAAAAGCATTTACTGGTATTAGATTTGCTAATTTTTTTAATTCAAAACTATATATTATTAAGAGGCAACCTAATGCTATTTGCCAAAATCTATATTGTATTAAGTAATAAGTAGCACTTGGACTTGTAGTGGTGCTTGAATAAAACAAAAATACAGATAAAAGAGTAGGAATTAAAAAATAAGATTTTTTTATTTTATTTCTTGCAAATGCATAAATTAGAAAAGGGAAAATTAAATAAAATTGTTCTTCGACTCCAAGTGACCATGTGTGGGTAAATGAATTTAATGAAGAGTCTATTGAAAAATAATCAAGTGAATTTACGTAAAAGTAAATATTTGAAATTGCAAATACAGCAAAAAGTGCCCCGATAAGTGTATTTTTATAGTTGTAATCTAAAAGGTATACAAAAATTGAAGTGATTGTAATGAAAAATATTAGATTAGGAATAATTCTTTTTAATCTAAAAAAGACAAACTCTGCGTAAAAGCTTAAAGAAGAATCATTTTTAATATGTATATATTTTTTAGTAATTACATATCCAGATATAACAAAAAATAAATCTACACCTAAATAGCCACTTGCGAAAGACTTAAATCCAAAGTGATTAAAAATTACTGCTAATACTGCAACAGCCCTGAGGCTATCGATGGAAATATTATGTTTCTTGTTTACTAAATCAAATCTTTTACTATCAGATCCAAAAAATATTGTCAGAGTTGAGTAAAAAATAATATCAATAATTAAATTAACAATCGAAAATTTGAGACTAAAAATTAGGTTTATTAAAAGTAAAAAAAATACAAGAATGACGATTTTATTATTTTTGCTAAAAGAGTCATTAATTAATGGAAGTTTTGGGAAATAAACTATAAATATTAATAAGAAAATTTTTAATAGGTTAATTATTTTTTCATGAGTAAATACATATAAATTAAGTTTTACATAAGTTAAATTGCCAACCTCCTCATAAAAATTAATCTCATAATCTATGACTTTTCCGACACATAGTATGTTTTTTAAATCTGGAAAAACGGAGAGTCCTTTACTTTTATATTGAATATCTAAAACTACTGAAGTGTCTGAAAAATTTTCTTTGAGTAGTGATGAATGGTGATATTTACACATATTTTCTTCTAATTTATTAATTTCTAAATTATTTTTTTGATCAAATAAATTAAAAAATAAGAAGAGAATGAAAGTTACAACAAATATTATTAAAAAAATAAAAATGTTATTTTTTTTAACTTGATTCATATGTATTTATTTTAGCAATCGACTTAGTAGAATTTTTGTATATCAATATAGCATGTGTTTATTGTGGCCAAAGGCATAATCGAACTGACGACTCCTTGCTTTTTTGATTGAGGAAAGACATTTGATCTCAATTGATAATAATTTATTCTGTTTGAGTATAGATTGTCTAAAAAAATTAGTCTTTATAAATTAAGCCATTTGATATGTCTACTAGTCCACTTCCTGACCAGTGCCCAAATGAAGTAAGATCAATTTTTGGATTGTGAATTTTTTTCCATATTTTGTACATTGAAAAGTATCTTATATCATCAATGAAGAGGAGCCTATATTTGCTCTCGAAGGAGATTGTAGATATTTTAGTAAGTAGTGAATCCTCAAAAGTACCGCTTTTATCTGCATCGAGTAAAATCAAATCAGAGCTAGAAATTAGTTCTGAATATTTCCTGAAAGATTGCGGGTTTGACAAATTTTCAATGATTTGTGTTAACCTATTATTGGTAAATTCTACTTTTGTAAGATGAGAATCGTCTTCCCTCCATGGAATAATATCAAAAGTGTTTATATCTGCATTAGTCTTGTTAAGAATAGCTTTAGAAGCAATACCAGAACCTGTACCTATTTCCATGAAATTTTTAAAATTTTCAGTATTTATAATGCCTACTAACATTCTGTAATGTTCACCTGGAAACATATTCATATTTGTATATTCAAATTCGTACTGTCTAGATTTATCAGGTTCAATACTTGTATCAAATTGTAAATCTAAATTATTTGCAGCATTTATATATTCAGTGATTCTCGAAACAAACTTCTTGTCAACATTACTTGAATTTGCATATGTCCAAGTTAGTTGTGACATTCTTGTATCTTTGTTCAAATCAAAATTAAAAAGTCCTAATTTGATTAATTCATCAATATTTTTTAATATGTAAAAAAGTTTTTGAATGCCTCTAGGAACGTATTTTTTGTACCAATATATTATTTTATTTTTCATTATCCTTTTGTGACCAAGCCTCTTTTTAATTTTAACTTTTTTTAATTAGTTTTTTAATTTTGTATTTATATTGCTTATAAAAAATACTGTAGTTGCTTGTATAAAAGAAGAAATGAAATAAGAATAAATTTTTAGTTATTTTTTTGTTTAAATCTACCTCTAAATAACAATTCCTCCATTTACTTTCTGCATAAATAATTTTTTCAATTTTAAATGACCTATCAAGTGCATCTATTACATTTTGACAAGTATCAACATCATCAAAAATAACTTTTAATTTTTGATTATTTACTAATTTGAATATTTTTTTAAGTTCTTTAAAAATAATTAATGAGCTATGAGAACCATCAATATGAAAAAGATCATACTTTTTATTTATTTTTTTTAATACTTTAAGACTATCTGAATGTATAAATTCAAGTTTTGAGTTTGGGAAATAACTTGAAAGGAGGTTTATTGCTTTAGCTGAATATTTTTCTTCAATATCAATACCAGTAAAGGTCACATTAGGATTTGCCAAAAGTATTATTAATAAACTATGGCCCATATATACACCAATTTCTAGAACACTATTAATTTGTTTTGATATTTCAAATAAAAGTTTTTGTTTATCATACATTTCTAAAGAGTACTCATAGTTCTTTCCGTCAAATAAGTAAGACCCGCAATTTAAATCAAACTCAAAATTGCAACGTTGATAAATATCAAAAAAAATATTTTCCGAATCTAATAAGGCTTTTGAGAATTCGTTATTGTAATTATTTAAGTTAATATTTTTTTTTAATTGATCCATAATATTTATTGTAAAAAAAAAAGAATTGAACTAAAGGTTTTAAAAAAATTAAATTGTGTAATTTCAAGATACTTTAGAAGGCTAGAAAAGGTACTTTTATTTTGGCCAGAGGCAGAATCGAACTGCCGACCCTTGTTTTTCAGACGATTATCTAAAGTAATAATTATCTAATCTACTGTTTTCCAAAGATGTAACGACGCAATTGATTTATAGGGAGACCATTTGCTTGCGTATTTATCATACAATTCCCAATTACTATCTGGTTTTATCATTCCAAAATTATTCATTGCTTGTCTCAAACCAGCATCTTTTGACGAGAATACATCTAATTTACCAATACAAAATATTTCAAACATATTCAATGACCATGGCCCAATTCCAAAAACTGATAATAGGGTTTGGTTAAGTTGTTTATCATTTAAAACTGACAAGTCTTTTATATTTTGCTTCAAATAAAGATCGGAAATCTCTTTAATAGTTTTTGCTTTATTACTGGAAAGTCCTAATTTTTTTATCCTATTCACAGACATGTTCTGAAAGTGTATGGGATATAGATATTCTGAATTAAAGCTTTCCCTTATATTTGTAAAAATAGAATTAGCAGCTTTTGTTGATATAAATTGCGAAATGACGATTCCAACTAGAGTATCAAATTGATTTTGCCTATTTGGTTTAAAAATTAAATGTCCATTCTTATCAATAATTTTTTTTAATTTAGGATCTATTTGTCTCAAAAATTCTTCTTTTTTTGAAAATTTCATC
>MDTA01041844.1_pt1 | contig 13202 bp, 9 predicted proteins | sample 811151 | NCBI WGS metagenome assembly MDTA01 (sample SAMN05326648, study PRJNA326480) | marine metagenome | isolation source: seawater | place: Indian Ocean: South | collected 2010 | reverse complement strand
TCCGGCGTTCTTCATCCGGGGGCGGATATGCTGTATCTGCCGCGCTTCGCCATGAACGAAAACTTTGGCGGCAAAAGCCGGTTTCGCCTAGCGATAAATGCCCTGCCGATAAAGGTGGGTGAGGTTTCGCCGCAGGACCCACTGCTAGGGCCCGAAACCAACCCGCCGATACTAGGCTTCACGGTTCTGGGCGAAGCGGCAAAGCGCCTGTCGCAGCTTGCGTGTTACGTTTCCAATCAGGGAAAAGCCCGGCTAGAACGGTTGGGCTTCCGTGTAGAAGTACGCCTGGAGGCCGCTTTGCTACCAGGGCGCACGCGGATCAACTGCACAATGCTGACTCGGTCGGGCCGCTGGCGCTGGTACGGGCTACAGTTCTACCTGCCGAGAGGCTGAATCAGGTGTCTGGGCCGTCGTCGCCCTTGTTCGGTTCGACGACCGCGCCTAGGTGGCTGGCATCGAACACCTGTAGCGAATTCGTGCGCATAATAAGCCGGATCGTCTCGATATAGGCGGCGCCCCGTTCCGAATACTTTATCAATGAACCGGCCAGGTCATAGCCGTTGAGCTTCGAGGTCTGCTTCCGCATCGCCGCCCGCGAGGTACGAAAATCATCATAGGCGAAATGGCTGTTCAGATTGTGGACATAGGCCTTGACGCCGTCGATCAGGCGGTCGAACGCGCGCACACGAAAGACCTCGCCCTCTTTCCGGTCTTCGGGCACCAGGCCCTTTCGGTTGTCGCGATAGACCCGCTGGCCGAACAGGGCGTTGCCTTCGCGGGCAAACCGGGACGTTCCCCAGCCGCTTTCTTCGGCCGCTTGGGCAATGGCCAATGAGGGCGGCACCACATCCACCCGGCACAGCAACGCATCGGGGTTGGCAGTTTTCGCGCCGTAAAGATCGGCCATGTCTTCCAGCCACAGAGCGTTTTCGGTACTGATTTTCTCGCCCGCTTCCATACGGCTTCGGATCGACATGAGCCGGCGCCGCTCATGCAGAATCTGTTCGTTTACATGGAGGATCAAGGGCAAGGTCGATTTGATAAAGGTCATCTTGCGCTGATCGGCCCGCGGCAGGTCGGGCAGATCGGGCGGCAGGCTTGCCAGTAAAATACGCGGCACCTCGCCCCGTTTGCGCACGCCGTCCAGTTCGTAGCCGATCCGCTGGAACAGCGTCTGCAGCTTACCGGTGGATTCAGTCAAGGTGATGGTGTTTGGTTTGCGCAGGTTCGTCGTCGGTATAGAATCTGCAACGTAGACCTTCTGGGGCTCTTCCTTCCCGGTTGATGCGCTCCCGGCAGCCACCTGCTCCGCGGGTATCGGTTTATTGCCCAACAGGGACGTCACACCGATTGCTGTCATCGCGCCGACAGCCAGAACCAGGCAGCCGATCGCCGTTTTTTGAAAGATCGTCACGTGCTCCGAGGGCCTAGCCGAGACCTTTTTGATCACACTTGATGCCATCTTTTCTCATCCATCCTTTTGGCGTAGCCGCGGTATTATGGCAGTGGCCGTCATCGCCGTTTTCTAGTCCGCCGCCTCGACCGCCTGCACTGCCGGGACATAGTGCCGAAGCAGGTTTTCCACGCCCATCTTCAGTGTGCCGGCGGAACTGGGACACCCGGCACAGGCACCCCGTAGGCTCACCCGCACGATGCCGTCGTCAAAACTTCGGAAAATGATGTCACCACCATCCAGGGCAACCGACGGGCGGATGCGGTTATCGATCAGTTCCCTGATCCGGGCCACCACCGCGTCCTCGACGTCCGTGTGGTCTTCTTCCTCCTCCGCTGCCTCCACCACCGGCAGACCGGCCTCGAAATGGGTCGAGATTGCCGAGGCAACAGCCGTTTCGAGATCCAGCCAGTCGGCGCCTTCGCTTTTCGCAACCGAGATGAAATCGGATCCAAAAAACACTCCCCGCACCCCCGCTATTCCAAACAGTCGCCGGGCCAGGGTGGAAGACTCGGCAGCGTCCGGCGAGGCAAAATTTGCAGTGCCCTCCTCTAGCACAGGACCGCCGGGAAGAAACTTCATCGTTGCTGGATTCGGCGTGGATTCGACCTTTACATTGACCATTTTGCACCCGTCGCCGCCTAGTCTCTGCCGCGTCCAGACAAACGGCCTACAATGTTATTAATCTGGGTTAAGCGAAGTTTAAGATCAACCCGAATTCCGACGGCGCAGATTCGGATATTCGCAAGCTATTGATCTGCCGTCCGCTTTCTTATTATTCCGGATGCGGAAAGTTTTTTAAAGATTTCGTTAGCCCTAGATTTTAAGAGATGGCGGGACGAAAATCCCGGTACTGCGCAAATCTGTTTCGGCGAACACCCGCAGAAATTATGTATTCGCCCCCCCACGGAACGTAGGAGCGGCCAGTGTGATCACCCGTGGTCAACTCAGACCTAACTCCGCCAGCGTAGGGTCGCTTCGGTCAGCGGATTCTCGAACGGCGACCCGGCATCCGCCGCGCGCTGCCATTCGTTCTTGATTCGGAAATACCACTTTGCCTGCTGATCAGGCTGGCCGGTCAGGCGCAGATCGGGATCGAAATTCAGACCCTTCGCCTGTTTTTCAAACACGGTCCGGTCCTGGCCTAGGAATGACCGCGCGAACGGCATGGCGACCGGGCGCAGCAGCGTCAGCCATCGCATCGACCACCACATCAGATGGGTGGTTTGCGTGCGCTTATCGTCAATCGGCGTGCAGGCGGTCATTCCGCAATAAAAATTCTTACCGGCGCGGATATGTTCGATACGGATGCCAGGTAGAGCGAAAGCGATTTGCACTTCCGGCGCGCCGCCCAGCAACCGGTAGATTTTCGAATTCGATGACGCACGATGGGACACCATGTCGAAACCTAGCGGCGTGGGCGCGAAACGCTTCTCCTTGTCGCGGCGTTCGCTCGGGCGGCGCCACCACCAGGATTCATGAACGTGGGGCGTGTGCGCCGGATCGATCAACCCGACCACTGCGTGATCGATGTTCACCGGGAATTCGACATCGTGAACGATCTGGGGCGCGCGTTCGCCCACAGCGGGGATTACCGGTAGGGGCGTCTCCACGCCGTCGCCATCTCCCATCCAGATCCAGATCAGGCCCTGCGCTTCGCATACGGGAAAGGCGGGTACGGTGATTTTTGACAGATCAACCGGATCGTCAGCCACCAGCGCCGGTATGGATGTGCAGCGCCCGCCGATATCGAAGGTCCAGCCGTGGTAACAGCATTCCAAGTCGCCGTTTCGGAATCCCCCTTCGGAAAGCGGCGCGCCGCGGTGGGGGCACAGATCTCGGAGGGCAAAGACCTCGCCATCCGGCGCACGCCCGAAAACGACCGGTTCACCGCAAATCTGACGGTGTTGCAGCTTGCCACGCGAAAGATCGCGCGACGGCAGACCGAAATACCAAATATTACTAAGCATCGAGGACGGTGGCGGCGATCAGGTCAGCATGTCGATCTGTTCGAAGGTCAGATGACCCGGAACGATCGTTATCGGGATGGGAAACTTACCCGACATCTTGCCGCCGATGGATGATACCAGCGGGCCGGGTCCCTTATTCTCCGTCCCCGCACCCAGCACCAGGATGGATATCCGGGGCTCTTCCTCGATCAGCGCCAGTATGGTCTCAGAGGGTTTGCCCTCGCGGACGTAAAGCGTCGGCATTTCGCCTGTCCATTCCTGAACCTGGGATGCGTATTGCTGAAGAAAATCTTCGGCTTCTTCCCGCGCTTCTTCCCGCATCTTTTCCTCGACCGACATCCAGTGCTGGAATTCCGCAGGCTCCATCATGAAGAGCAAGGCGAGCCTTCCCCCGGTCCTGCTGGCCCGGCAGGCAGCGAAATAGATCGCATTACGGCATTCTTTGGAACTGTCGACCACGCAGAGAAAATAGCGATCGTTCCCTTCGGCTTCATCAAGCGGCGCATCGGCGTCCAGCGCCGTATCTTCCGGCGAGGGAGCGACAGGTTGGTCGTTCATAGTCAGGCCCTTCTGAAGATAACGCCCGCCAACCATCCTGCCACTAGCGCGATCAGAATGGCAATCGCGCCGTACCAGGCGGCATGTTGATGGGCAAAGTTATAAATTTGCGCTTCCATTCCGACCTTGCGGACGGGAAGTGGGGTTTTCTGGCTACTGACCGGCTTGCCATTCTTAAACAGATAAACGGTCACCTGATATTCGCCGATGGGCACAGTCGCGGGAAACGGAATGGTCGACCGGAACAGCAGGTCGCGCACCAGGCGGATATCGGAAACATCCTCGCTATATAGCTGAGCGCTTTTCTTGTTGCGGATCAGCGCTTTGCGGAAGGCAAGGATTTCCGCTGGCGAGCGTTTCGACCGGGTGGAGAGCTCAATCCGATCCACCCCGATTTGTAGTTTCTCCAGCACGCCCGGCGGCGCGATCTCTTTTAGGGGCCGGGTGGCCGCAATGCGGTAATAAGCTGGCGCCTCGTAAAAGGTAACGGATGCCCCATTAACCCAGATACCGGCGACCCGTTGCTTGCGCCGGACCACTTCGTTACGTAGCGGGCCAACGACGGTGACGACAATATCGCCGTAACCTTCGGTCGCGCCGAAGAGCAGAAGCTCCGCCCCGGAAAATCCGGTTGAAATCGCGACTTCCTTGCTCGACAAATCGGCAGCCAGACGCTGGGCATGTGCCGGCGGCGCGATCGCAAACACGACCAGGATAAAAAGGAAGCGCGCCGCCATCAGTGCCGCCCGCCTATGCCGAGTGAGTAAACATCGTCCGGCGTGGCCACTAGAGTCCAGGCGACGCGGGCGCATACCGCAAGCACGATCAGACCCAGCGCGACGCGCACCTCTTCGCCGCGCAACTTGGTGCCGACTCGGGCGCCCAGTTGGGCTCCGATCACGCTGCCGACCACCAGAAGCAGGGCAAGCACAATGTCGACCGTCTGGTTATTGACCGATTGCAGGAAGGTGACGTTCGCGGTGACAAACACGATCTGAAACAGAGACGTTCCGACCACCACGGACGTCGGCATACCCAGCAGGTAGATCATCGCCGGCACCATCACGAAACCGCCGCCAACGCCCATAATCGCCGCCAGAATACCGACTAAGATACCAACGCCGAGAGGCAGCAGCGCGCTGATATAGAGCTTGGACCGCCGGAAACGCATTTTGAACGGCAAGCCATGCAACCAATTGTGATAGTGCAGTTTTCGCCTCGGCGCCGACGGATTGCGGGAACGGAACCAGGCGCGCACGCTTTCCACCACCATCAGCGTCCCGATAATGCCAAGGAACAGAACATAGGAAACCGAAATCACGAAATCGATCTGGCCGATTCCGCGCAGAAAGGTGAACAACCACACGCCGAGGGTAGAGCCGATAAATCCGCCAATCAGCAGCACGACCCCCATCCGCACGTCCACATTGCCGCGCCGCCAGTGCGCCAGGGCGCCCGACACCGACGCGGCCACGACCTGGTTGGCCTCAGTTCCCACCGCCACCGCAGGCGGTACACCGATGAAAATCAGAAGCGGCGTCATCAGAAATCCGCCGCCGACGCCAAACATGCCTGAAAGGAAACCGACCATGCCGCCAAGGCCGAGCAACACTAGCGCATCCAGCGATATTTCAGCGATGGGCAGGTAAATCTGCATAGGCCGTATCGTTCCGTGGGTTGCAGTTTTGGCCGGGCGGAGACCCTTTTTGCGCCGTTCGCCAGAAACGCGCAAGAAAAACCGGGTAAATGTCGTGCCGGCCCGCGCCGGAGAGAGCGGGCGCCATCGTTACCGATCAGGCTGAAATCAGCCCGACGATGTCATTTATTTCCTTCCGGATGGGATCGGCGATGGCACAGGCGCGGTCGGCCCCGTCGGCCAGGATGGCGTCGATATTGACTGGGTCCGCCATCAAACGGCGCATCTCGTCCGAAATAGGCGACAGTTTTTCGACCGCCAAGTCCGCCAGCGCGGGCTTGAAATCTCCGAAGCCGCGGCCGCCGAATTCCTGTAGCACGCTCGCCGAAGTCGTCCCAGCCAGCGCCGCATAAATGCCGACCAGGTTTGCCGCTTCAGGTCGGCCTTCTAAGCCGTCGGGATCCGACGGCAGGGCATCGGGATCGGTTTTTGCACGACGGATTTTCTTGGCAATGTCGTCCGCAGAATCGGTGAAAGTGATCCGCGACTGATTGGAGGGATCGGATTTCGACATCTTTTTCGTACCGTCGCGCAGGCTCATTACCCGTGTCCCTTCGCCGAAGATCAGCGGCTCGACCATGGGAAAGAACTCGACGCCGAAATCGTTGTTGAATTTCTGGGCGATATCGCGGGTCAGTTCAAGATGCTGCTTCTGGTCCTCACCTACCGGCACGTGGGTCGCCTTGTAGGCAAGAATATCGGCGGCCATCAGGTTTGGATAGGCGTAAAGGCCGACAGAGGCATTCTCCCGGTGCTTGCCTGCCTTTTCCTTGAACTGCGTCATCCGGTTAAGCCAGCCGAGACGCGCGACGCAGTTAAATATCCAGGCGAGCTGCGCATGGGCCGCGACTTGGCTCTGGTTGAAGATGATACCGGTCGTGGGGTCGATGCCTGCAGCGATGAACGCGGCGGTTACTTCGCGGGTCGCGTGCGACAGTTCCCTGGGATCCTGCCAGACTGTGATAGCGTGCAAATCGACGACGCAATAGATGCATTCGTAATCGTTTTGCAAATCGACAAAATTCCGGATTGCGCCCAGATAATTGCCGAGATGGAGATCACCTGTCGGCTGCACGCCGGAAAAAATCCGGTTCATCCTTTTGTCCCCAGCTCGAATTGGTTGGAAATCGGGCGGGTTATCGCCTCAACGCGCGGACCGGTCAAGCATACGCTTGATATCTTCGCGCCGAGCCGCGCCGAACAGCAGCGCGGCCGCCGCGAATGCAGCTAGCCCGATCGCGATGACCACGACAAGCGCGATCATCCTTTGCACCGGATCGGCCGCTGCATACCCGGCGAGGTTTTCCATGGTGAACCCGACGGCGGCCGCCATGGCGGCACTGGCAAACAGCATCCGGGGAATTGCCTTGCGCAGGCGCGAGTCTGACCGGAAATGCCCACGCCGGCGCAGCATGAAAACCAGCAGCGCGGCGTTGATCCAGGCAGAGATCGCCGTCGCTAGGGCAATACCGACATGCGCGAACGGGCCCATCAGCAGCAGGTTAAGGACCAGATTGATGACCACGCAGCCAGCTGCGATCTTGACCGGCGTCACCGTGTCTTCGCGGGCAAAGAAGCCCGGCCCCAGCACCTTGATCAGCACATAGGCAGGCAGGCCAAGAGCATAGGCCGCCAGCGCCGCCGCGGTGGCGCCGGTTTCGGTCGGCCCGAACGCGCCCCGTTCGAACAGGACCGCGATGACCGGATAGGGAATGATCATCAGCGCAGCCGCCGCTGGAATCGTCAGTAACAAGGCGAATTCCAACGCCCGGTTCAGGCTGCCTGTGGCCTCGTCTTCATCGCCGGCGCGAAGCTGGCGCGACAGCAGCGGCAGCAGCGCGATACTCACCGCTACGCCGATGACGCCAAGGGGCAACTGGTTTACGCGATCCGCGTAGTACAGAAACGAAACAGACCCCGACGGCAGTAATGACGCAATCACGACATCGATCAACAGGTTGATCTGTACCACGCCGGCGCCGATCGCGCCGGGCAGCATCAGGATGAGAAGCCGTTTCACCCCGGGGGTCAGTTTTGGCGCCCGAAGCCGCAGGGGAAATTCGGCCCGGTGGCAAGAAACGATCAGCCACACGAACTGCGCTGCCCCGGCCGCGGCAACGCCCCAGGCCAGCGCGTGGCCCGGTGTTTTTAGCACCGAACCCAGACCCAGAAGTGCCGCGATCAGACACAAATTCAGGATGATAGGTGTCGCCGCAGCCGCCGCAAACCGGCCCAGCCCATTCATGATGCCGCCCAGTTGCGAGGCCAGCGAGATGAACAGCAGGTAGGGGAACGTGACCTGGGCCAGCGATACCGCCAGATCGTGACGGTAGGGGTCGTCAGCAAAGCCCGGCGCAAAACCATGCATCAGCCAGGGCATGCTAATCTGCAGGCCGGTGACGAAGAACAGCAGGAAGACAACGAAGACCGACATGACTTCTTCGGCGAAGCGCCGGGCGGCATCAGCGCCTCCTTCCGACATATGGCGCGCGAACAGCGGCACGAAGGCGGCGTTGAACGCGCCCTCAGCAAACAGACGCCGGAAAAAATTAGGCAGCTTGAACGCGACGAAAAACGCATCCGCCACCGGCCCAGCGCCCAAAAACGCGGCAATCAGAATATCGCGCACGAACCCCAGCACACGGCTGATCATGGTATAGCCGCCGACAGTGGCAATGGATCGAATCAGGGCCATGCTGGTTTACCGATACGGCGCCCGCAAATTCGGACAGAAGAAAAGATCACTAGCTTTGTATTGAATAGCGGCGGATTCGAGGCAAGCCTTATTCCGCAGCCGGGGCCTGTTCGGCGATGGTGCCAACCGGGGTAGCGACATCGTCCGGGGGCGAGACATTACCGGTATCTGCGGCGTTGTCCTCCTTCATGACGTCAAGTAACACGGGGCGAATCTGCTCGATCTTGCTGTCATGGGTAATCTGTAGGCCGAACACGTCCTTTACGTAAAACACATCTACAGCGGTTTCGCCAAACGTGGTGATATGGGCCGAGCCAATCTGCAGGTTCAGCGCCGACAACGCCCGGGTCAGTTCATATAGCAGGCCTCGCCGGTCCCGGCCGTTGACCTCTATAACCGTGTGGGTACGGCTGGCGTCGTTGTCGATCAGCACCCGCGGCGCGACTTTGAAAACCTTCATGCGTTTGGGCAGGCCGGTCTCGTTCTGCAGCTCGTCCCGGGGGCGCAGCCTGCCGGCCAGAGTCTGTTCGATGCGGGCATACAGCCGTGCCAGCTTATCGGGCCGGTCAAACGGATCTCCGTTGTCGTCCTGTACCCAGAATGTATCCAGTGCCATGCCGTCGGTGGTGGTGAAAATCTTGGCATCTACGATGTTCGCGCCGCTGACCGCCATCGCGCCGGCGATCCGCGAAAACAGGCCAGGGTGATCGTCGGCATAGATCGTGACCTCGGTGACCCCCTTGAAGGAATCGACCCGGTTTTTGACCGTCAGTGGCTGTTCCCGCGACTCCGCCTCGTGCGCGATCCGCGCATGCCAAGCATGGGTATCCGGATCGAAGGACAGCCAGTAGGACGGATAGCCTCGGGCGATATGCGCGTCGACCACTTCCGGCGGCAGATCGGACAACAGCGCCCGCATCTCTTCCTTGGCGTGCTCGATCCGTGCCTCTCGCCCGCCGAACGCATGCCCGCCGGTGAGGCGTTCCTCCGCGGCATCATAAAGATCGCGCAGCAGCGCAGCCTTCCAAGCATTCCAGACATTGGGGCCGACCGCTCGAATATCGGCAGCCGTCAGCACCAGCAGCAGACGCAGCCTTTCAACCGACTGAACCACATCGCAAAAATCGGTGATGGTCTGCGGATCGTTGATATCGCGCCGAAAAGCCGTGTTGCTCATCAACAGGTGATAGCGGACTAACCATTCGACGGTTTCGGTTTCTTCGTCCGACAGGCCAAAGCGCGGGCACAGCTCCAGCGCCACATCAGCGCCCAGTTCGGAATGATCGCCGCCCCGGCCCTTGGCAATGTCGTGCAGCAGCACCGCCACATACAGCGCGCGCCGCGATTTGATCTTGTGCACAATCTCGGACGAGATCGGCATGTCTTCGGCATACCGGCCGTTTTCGATACCGTGTAGGATACCGATCGCAAACACCGTGTGCTCGTCGACCGTATAGACGTGATACATGTCGTGCTGCATCTGCGCGACGACGCGGCCGAAATCCGGCACGAAACGGCCGAACACGCCAGCCTCGTTCAGCCGCCGCAGCGTGGTTTCCGGATCTTTTTCCGATGTCAGCATCTCGACGAACAGGCGGTTGGCCTCCACGTCTTCGCGAATGTGATCGACCGCGTTAAGATTGCGGGTAATCGACCGCAGGGCCTTGGGATGAATATCCAGTTCTTCGGCTTGCGCGGCGTGGAACAGGCGCAGGATCTTCACCGGGTCGTTACGAAATTCGGCGCGTTTCACGGTCAACCAGCCGCCCTCAACATCGAACCCGTCGACCGATTTCTGGAACAAGCCGATGGACGGCAGCCGGAACTTGGGTTTGCGCTGATGTTCGGACTCCAGCGCGGCACAGAATATCCGCGTCAGATCGCCAATCTCCTTTGCGATCAAGTAATAGTGCTTCATGAACCGCTCCACCCCGCGCGCACCGGCACGGTCGCGGTAGCCCAGCAGCGACGCGATTTCGGACTGCAGGTCGAAGGTCAGCCGGTCTTCACCACGAGTAGACAGGTAATGTAGGTGGCACCGCACATCCCACAGGAAACAGTGGGCGCGGCCAAAGCGGTCGGCCTCTCTCTTAGTTAACACGCCGCGGTCGACCACGTTGGCGACTTCGTCCACCTTATAGAGATACTTGGCTATCCAGTAGAGGGTTTGCAAATCCCGAAGGCCGCCCTTGCCTTCTTTGACATTGGGTTCCAACACGTAGCGAGAGCCACCCATCTTGTCGTGTCGGGTATCGCGCTCGGCCAGCTTTTCCTCGACAAATTCAGGGCCAGATTGGTCGGCAACCTCGGCGTAGAACCGGCGGCGCAATTCATTGAACAGCTTCTTATCGCCCCACAGGTAGCGCGTTTCCAGCATCGCCGTGCGGATGGTTAGGTCGCCACGGGCAAGCCGGACGCAATCGTCCACTGATCGCGTCGCCTGGCCGACCTTCAGCTTCAGGTCCCACAACATGTAGAGCATGTATTCGATGACCTGTTCCTGGCGCGCCGTTTCCTTGTAGGGCAGCACAAACAGCAGATCGATATCGGAAAACGGCGCTAGCTCGCCGCGCCCGTATCCGCCGACCGCGGCCAGGCACAGGCGTTCGCCCTCGGTTGGATTAGCGGCGGGATAGACCTGTTCGGTGGCGAAATCGTAGATCAGCCGGATAATTTGGTCGGTCAGGAAGGACAGCGCGTGCGACACCTGTTCGCCGCTGGCCTCGGCGTCATCGAACCGGCGGCGCACCTCTGCCCGGCCGGTTTCCATCGCCCCTTTCAGTAAGCTCAGCAGGTCGGCGCGTGTGTCCTGCGGCCGGCTGTCGGCGATCAGGGCATCGATCTTCGCCACCAGGGCGGCGCGGTCGATAATCCGGCGCTGTTTGGGAATGGACGGCATTCGGTGGTTCCGAGGTTACCAATGACGCTCTTTATAGGGCATCGGTGCAAAATTTCCGAATTGATGTAATCCACATTCGGAAAGCGGCTTGATTGAGACCAACGCACTTCGGGGAACGGGTCTCTCTAATTCCCACCGCAGATTATTTAGCAGCCCAGCAATGACCCTTTCCCAACCCTTCAATCGCAAGCCCTGGATCGATGCGCACCGCGACCTTCTGCCCCCCCCCAGGGCTGGGCAAGTCTGCAGAACCACAAGTCGCTAAAGAAGGCTTTTAAGCCGATAAAGAATTTCCTGCGCCTCCTTCGGCGTCATCTCGTCAGGATTGATGCGGGCCAGCGCCTCTTCAACGGCCGACAGTTCGGATTCTGCCGCCAAGGCCGGGGCATTCGCTGTAAACAGGGGAAGATCGTCCGCCAGTTTGGCCAGTGCGCCCGACTGCTCGCCCTCTTCCAGGATGCGCAGAATTTCCTGCGCCCGGGCTACCACGGCGGGCGGCAAGCCGGCCAGCTTGGCGACATGTACGCCATAGGACTGGTCTGCGGCGCCGGCGACGAGCTCGTGCAGGAAGATGACCTCGCCTTCCCATTCCTTCACGCGCATGGTGTGGCACGCCATCGCCCCTAGCCGCGCGGTCAGCGAGGTCAGTTCATGAAAATGGGTAGCGAACAGCGCCCGACAGGCGTTTACCTCATGCAGGTTTTCTACTGTCGCCCAAGCAATGGACAGGCCGTCGAAGGTGGCGGTGCCGCAGCCGATTTCATCCAGGATCACAAGGGATTTCTCCGTCGCCTGGTTTAGGATGGTGGCGGTTTCGACCATTTCCACCATGAAGGTGGACCGTCCCCGGGCGAGGTCGTCGGCCGCGCCGACCCGGCTGAACAGTCGGTCTACAATACCGAGATGGGCATCATCCGCAGGAACGAAAGACCCCACTTGGGCCAGTACGGCGATCAGTGCGTTCTGGCGCAAGAAGGTGGATTTACCCGCCATGTTCGGGCCGGTAACCAGCCACAGGCGCTGACCCACAGCCAGATCGCAGTCATTAGCGATAAACCCGCCATCGTGCGAGGCAGCGAGGGCCGCTTCGACTACAGGATGGCGGCCGCCGGTAATGCGGAACGAAGTGCTGCCATCCACAATGGGACGGACATAGCGCCGGTCGACCGCGAGAAAGGCGAAACCGGTTGCGACGTCCAGCGCCGCCATAGCTGCGGCGGCCAGTGAAACTTCTTCGGCCCGTCCCGTGACCTCGACCACCAGATCGTCGAACAGTTCGTGTTCCAGCGCCAGCGCCCGGTCGCCGGCCTGGGACAGCTTACCTTCGAGTACGCCCAGCTCGACCGTGGTGAAGCGCTTGGCGCTGGCCAGCGTCTGGCGATGGATAAATGGGCTTTCGTCGTCTTCCGGCATCTTTTCCGCCTGGGCGGACGTCACGTCGATAAAGTAACCCAGCACATTGTTATGCTTGATTTTTAGGGACGGGATGCCGGTCTCGTTAACATAGCGGGCCTGCAGCGTGGCAATGTGCTTGCGGCTTTCGTCGCGAAGCAGGCGCAATTCGTCCAGGTCCGGCGAATAGCCTTCGCGGATGAACCCGCCGTCGCGGGCGATCGTGGGCAGGTCCTCGCCCAGTGCCCGCGACAACCGGTCGACCAGCTTGGCGTGTTCCCCCAGGTCGGTGGCGGCGTCGGAAATATCAGAAGGCGCGCCGCCAGCCATTTCCAGCCTGCCCCGCAATTCGGCTGCGATGGTGAGCCCATCGCGGACCGCGCCCAGATCGCGCGGCCCCCCCCGGCCCACCGTGAGGCGCGACAATGCGCGCTCCATATCCGGCGCCCCCCGCAGACAGCCGCGCACGTCGTCGCGCAACCCGTTTTCGGTTACGAACCATTCGACGGCGTCGTGGCGCGCCCGCACCTGGTCAGCAT